>Ga0102941_1000646_pt1 | contig 16181 bp, 19 predicted proteins | sample SalPonR2_C_D2_MG_FD_79281 | JGI IMG/M metagenome (GOLD analysis project Ga0102941, IMG submission 79281) | Salt pond soil microbial communities from South San Francisco under conditions of wetland restoration - Salt Pond MetaG R2_C_D2_MG | ecosystem: Environmental > Aquatic > Marine > Intertidal... | reverse complement strand
GTAGGAATTGAAATTGATGATGATAAAAGAAATTTTACAGATTACGAGATAGAACAGATATCTTAATCCTCTTAGATAAATAAAATTATAATCAACTTTTATCTTTTAATAAATTGACCCGGTTAATTTACTCCAAATATTTTCCGAACGGGGATAAATAAGTTAGTATAGGGTGCTAACCCTATGAATAAGAAGACCACAAAAGCTAAATTCGCTGAAAGCGAATAATTATTTTTTCCCATAAGGTTTTTAATCTAATTTAAAATTTGCTAAAATAAATTAAATTAATTAAATTTGGATAAGAAAAAGTTAAAATGAATAAGTTTTAATGAATGAGGAAGAAGATTTGGATAATATAATTGAGGTCAAAAATCTAACAAAAGAATTCGATGATTTACTTGCTGTAGATCAGATTGATTTTAAAATAAAGAGAGGAGAAATATTCGGCCTTTTAGGACCAAATGGAGCAGGGAAAACTACAACTGTACGTATGATGACAGGCGTCTTTTCTATTGAAAAAGGATCCGTGAAAATTGATGGCTTTAATATGCAAGACAACTCTTTTCAAGCCAAAAAGAGAATAAGTGTTGTACCTGAATTGGCCAATGCCTATCAAGAACTCACTGCCAAAGAAAATATAATGTTCATTGCCAATTTATATGGCCTGTCGGGTAATACTATCGAAAAAAAAGCGGAAAGATTGTTAGCAAAATTTGGTCTCTCGGATAGGATGAACCATAAGGTTAAAAATTTTTCCAAAGGTATGCGCCAAAGAGTCAATATTTGTATGGCTTTGGTCAATGACCCTGAGATTATTTTCATGGATGAACCCACCAGCGGCCTGGACGTTGAAAGCCGGCGGCTAATTCGTAGTATTATTTCAGACCTCAAAAATGAGGGGAAAACAATCCTTTTAACTACGCATGATATTCCTGAGGCAAGTAATATATGTAATAAAATTGCTATTATGGATAAGGGAAAAATAGCAGCAATTGATACTCCGGATAATCTGAAAGACACGATCCAAAGCACGCAATCTGTCAAAATAAATCTAAATCAGCAAATATCTTTTGACTTCAATCAATGGGAGCAGGTCAATAAAGTCGAAGAAGAAGGGAATAGTTATCGTATATATACTGATTGCCCGGGAGTAGTGATCAATAAAACTGTTGACTTACTTAGAGAAAAAAACATAGAGATCAAAGCATTAAATACTATGAAACCAAGTCTTGAAGATGTCTTTGTTGAATTGACCAAGGGAGAAAATAATGAGGACTAATATAATTAAATTAAAAATGAAACAAATATATACTCTGGCAAAGAAAAATATAAAAATTTATTATATGGAACCGCCGGTTTTAATATTTGGTGTGCTTTTTCCGGCCTTTTTATTTCTTGCCTTTTATCAGGGACGCAGTCTTTCTCCTCAGAAATTCATACCGGGATTAGTTGCAATAATATTCTTCTTTGGTGGCTCATCGGTAGGTCCTTATATCACTCCCTGGGAGACAAACACCAAAACTCTTGAGAGAGTATTATCCACTCCTACTTCGGTGATGATGCTGATCCTGGGGGATATAATGAGTGGAGTTTTGTTTGGTATTAGTCTATCTATACTTATATTGATTTTAGGAGTGGTCATATTTCATATAACAATACAAAATATTGCACTGACATTATTGGCAATAATTGTTTCCGCTTTCTGTTTTGCATCTCTGGGGTCTCTTTTTTCAGCCTTGCCTACTGATAAGCCCTCTAATGTAATGATGATATCAAATTTAATTCGATTACCGGTTATTTTTATAAGTGGAGTGTTTGTTCCGATTGGTGAATTACCCGGAGTGGCCCAATTTCTCGCTCCTTTCTCACCTGTAACCTATGTAACCGATCTGATGCGATATCTCCTGGGTAATGCTCATTATTTTTCTGTTATCCGAAATTTTATTTCTTTGATAATTTTTAGTGTTGTAATTTTCGGCCTGGCTTTGTTTTTTCATAAACAAACTATGTTGAAAAGAATATAATTCTGATTGGGATTATACCAAAGAGTTAGAGTTTTAAATAGAAATATATTAGGCCATGGAAAAATTCAGATTCAATTTAGAAGAAGCAGCCGGAGCAATTGGGGATTATGGAACTCTGATTCCTATAATTATAGGCGTTACAGCAGTTACTGACCTAAAACTGGCTACGATTCTATTCTTTTTTGGAATTTTTTATATTGGAATAGGTGTATACTACAAACTACCCATGCCGGTTGAACCAATGAAAGCCATAGGAACTATTGCTATCGCAGGAAAATTGAGTAGTATGGAAATAGTAGGAGCAGGGGTTACTACGGGCTTGATTTTCATATTGATTGGATTGACCGGAACGATGCAATATATAAAAAAATCTATACCCAATTCTATCATACGCGGTATTCAATTTGGTTTGGTATTAAAACTTTTGAAAACTGCAATAGATTTCACTCTACAAACTCCTTATATAGGTGGAATAGCTATAATTATAATTATTGTATTCTATTTTGCATCTATTCTTGATATATCCGCCCTGGTTGTTTTTACGGTTGGTCTGATCTGGGGCATTTATACTCATGGTTTGCCACCTCTGACCAATTTTGTTCTACCGGAACTTTCTCTTCCTTCTTTCCAGGCTTTAAAAAGTGGTTTTTGGCAGGGGACATTGCCACAATTACCTTTGACTTTGGGTAATTCTGTGCTTGCTACTTCATTACTGATTAAAGATCTATTCAATAGGGAAGTTAAAGAAGACAAAATAGTAACATCAGTTGGAATAATGTCTATAATTTCGTCGCCTCTAGGAGGATTCCCAATGTGCCATGGAGCAGGTGGGCTGGCTGCTCAGTATAGATTCGGTGCTCGAACTGGTGGTTCTAATATTATCTCAGGTATTATTCTACTACTGATAAGTTTCTTTTTTGCTTCACAGGAGCTGATACAGATTATTCCTTATGGCATTCTGGGGGCACTACTATTTTTCTCGTCCCTACAGCTTTTTGATAGTACCAAAAAGACTGATAACTGGTTGTTTACCGGGTTAACCGGGTTGCTTGCATTCGTGATTGATATGAGTATAGGTTTTATAATTATGTTAATAATCTACTGGGTCAAAGAGTATCTAACAAAATCAGAGGAATAAAAATGGAAGAGATTAAATTTACTCCCATCGGGAAAATAAGATCACCATTTAAAAAACCGGAAGGTACACCAATACAACCTCCTGCATCTGAAGGAGTGGAAGGGGAAGTAGAGTTATTATCCACATATACAGAAGGATTAAAAGATATTGAAGGGTTCTCACATTTAATATTGATATATTATTGTCATCTCTCTGATGAGCATTCTCTAACTGTAAAGCCTTTTATGGAAGATGAATATCATGGGGTTTTTGCTATTCGAGCGCCCAGTAGACCGAATTCAATTGGTCTCTCTATAGTAAGACTTACTGAAGTAGAGGGCAATATGCTCTATATCAAAGATGTGGATATTGTTGACCAAACACCTTTATTAGATATTAAGCCTTATGTTGCTGCTTTTGATAAAAGAGAGGAAACTAAATCAGGGTGGCTGGAAGGGAATTTAGATAAATTGTCTGATCAAAGAGATGATGGAAGATTTGTTGAAAATGAAGATAAAAAACAGGAGTAAGATATTTTAGATAAATTAGAAAAAAGATCAAAAGCGCTTGCTGATAAGAAAAGGCTGAAGATTATTTCATTACTGGCTCAAAAAGATTTTTGTGTAGAAGCACTCAGTGAACAGTTGGACATCTCCGAGTCTTCGGTATCCCAGCATTTGAAAAAATTGAGGGAAGCAGGCTTAGTTATGGGAGAGAAAAAAGGTTATTGGGTTCATTACTCCCTAAAACGAAAAGAATTATATGAACTGGCGGAAAATATAAAAGATCTAACTGAATATTATACTGAAGATATTGATGAGTGCTGCAATCATGAGTAATTTATTAGATTATATTTCAGATTCAGGCTCTTATCTCTAAAATTTATTTGGTTTGGGCGGCTTCTACGTATTGTACAAACAAAAAAATGAAATCTCTGGTTACGAAGTTCAACTTCGTAACCAGTAGTTAATATTGATGCTTATTGTGGTCATGATTGATTTGTAGGGAGATTATAGGTAAACTTCCCTCTCGTTCCCAAATTTGATTTGGGAACGCAGTTGTAATTAAAAACATAAAGAGTAAAAACTTAGTTTTGGTAGAATATGGATAAATCTAATATAAAAAATCCGTTTTATATCCTGCATTTAGGTTTCTGAAAGCATTGGTGAAATTAAATTTCCGTCTATTCTATTACTCTTTGACCAACAGTTATTCTAGATCTTTTTAGTTTAATATGTATATTCTCTATCTTGAGAATGATCACTTTCATTTTCATCTTCTACTTTTTCTAATTGTTCCTTGGAGAAGAAATCATCTTTAATCTTATCCTTATTATCAAACCACTTACACATACATCCTCTCAATTATCAATGAATTTAACTGTCATCTTTGGGCCACCTGATTTGAGTCTCACGACGTCACCCTTTTTGATATCTTCTGAACTCATAACTACCTCCCTTTATAACCTAAGATAAATATTTACAATATAATATAATGGCTTTATAATACACTAACAAGTAAAATTCTAAATTTAAGTATCAAAAATAATAATAAAAGTATTTACATTGTTTAAAGGTGTGGTTAAATTATACCACAAAGAAAAAACAAGAGAGGTGAAAAGTTATTTTAATAAGAGAGGTGAAGAAATGGGTCAATCAATCAAAAAGTTTGGTGAATTTGTCCGGGAGAAAAGGTTAGAAATAAATATGACATTAAGAGAATTTTGTAGAAAAACGGGAGTGGATGCAAGTAATTGGAGCAAGGTAGAAAGAAGTATAAAGAAACCACCGAAATCAAAAGAAGTATTGGAGCCTATAGCTGATATTTTGGAATTGGACGGGGAAGAATATAACACTTTATATGATTTAGCAACAATATCACATGTTCCAAAGGAAACACTAACTGATGAAAAAATATTAGAATCCCTACCAATACTTTTTAGGACCGCAAGGCAAGGACCACCATCAAGGAAAGACATGGAAGAGCTGTATGAAATGATAATGAAAGGTGAAACTGATGAAGACAATTAGGAGTGATTATCTCACTAATAGTGAGATAAGAGAAAAAGCAGAGGAGTTTCGGGAGGAATATATTGGTAACTATGAAATTCCCGTTAATATTCTATTAATTGCTGAAAAACAATTAGATCTCAAAATTGTATTGGAGGAAGGGTTGGGTAGGCGTTTTGATATTGATGCATATATTGCACCAAACTGTGAAGAACTTTGGGTGGATACCACGAGATATACTAAACGTACTTGGGAAGAAAGGTTAAGGTTTACTTTTGCCCACGAAATAGGGCATTGGTATATGCATAGCCAAATATTAGAAGAAATCGGATGGGATACCAAAGAGGATTGGATAGAGACAAGATGCGATCAGAAGAACCATAACAATATATCAAGTTTCGAGATCCAGAGCGATGAATTTGCTGGACGTTTATTGGTACCTAAGCAAAAATTAGTTGAGAAGATTGAAGAGAAACAGGATAAAATTGATGAGTTTTATGATAATGCTTCCCGACCATGGATTGGTTTTGATGATTTAAAAGGATATTTGGCCAGTGATATTTGTGATGATTTTAAAGTTACTGAAAAAGTAGTTGAAAAACGCATAGAAAAAGAAGATGATATTGAAGATATGTTGAGACAATAATATCACAATCCCGTAACCATCTTATCAATCATCTTCTCCACAACTGCGAGAATTTCATTAGTCTCCTTTTCAGTGAGGCCAATCAAAGATGTTTGCTCTGGTTACGAAGTTCAACTTCGTAACCAGTAGTTAGAATAGATCACGTTTATTTCTCGTTACTAAGCTCCTGCTTAGTAACGCAATTATTTAAGAACCTCTCGGTTCGAGTTTATAGGTCAGATCCAGGGAAGACACCTTTCATTTGAACCATTTTTCAATGGTTTGCAATTTTATTCCGATACAGACATCAATTTACTCTAATATTTCATCCTGCTTAACCATTTCAATCAGATTTTTCACATTATTCTTTATAATATCCCGAATTTTTCTAAACTCTTCTATTGATTTGCCAGCCGGATCATCCAGATCCCAATCATTTCTATATTCACAGGGGATAAAAGGACATTCTACATCACATCCCATTGTAATCAAAATATCCAATTCAGAAGGTATTTCTTCCAACTTTTTGGGATACTGTGAACTTATGTCTATGCCTTCTTCCTGCATTACTTCGACAGCATTGGGTTTAACCTGTTCAGAAGGTTTGGTACCTGCGCTATATACGTCGAATAGGTCTTCAGCATATTCTCTGGCATATCCTTCCGACATTTGACTGCGGCAGGAGTTGCCTACACAGACAAATCCAACTTTATATTTCTCCATTTAGTCTCCTTCATATTATTCGATAAAAGCGATGGTTTGATGGATATTTCTGGTTACGAAGTTGAACTTCGTAACCAGAAGTTTAGTACGATGATCAGATAAAAATATTCTATAACCACTCTTTAATATCATCAACAGAAGGAACTGCACCGCTAACTTTTATCTCTCCATCTACTGCTACAGCAGGCGTCATCATAACTCCACGTTCTGCAATATCATTGGGATCCTCTACTTTTTCAATATTTGCTTCAGCTCCTGTTTCTTTAATAGCTTCTTCTATTCTCTGTGCTGTTTTCTTACATTTGGGACAACCTGTTCCTAAAACTTCAAATGTTTTCATGGTTTTACCTCCCTATTGAATTATAATTATTTATATTATGCAATTATACAAAATTCATATATTTTGTAGAATGTTGTCATGCTTCGACTCTCCCTTAGGGATCTCTTGCGAGGCGCTCAGCATGACAGTTTTAATTATGTTCAAACCAGTGCCGGGTACGATTGGCAATATTTACCAGGGTTAACATCAAAGGTACTTCGACCAGTACACCCACAACAGTTGCCAGCGCTGCTCCGGATTGAAGTCCAAAAATAGAAATTGCAGCTGCTACTGCCAGTTCAAAAAAATTACTGGCTCCGATCATACTTGCTGGAGCAGCAATTGAATGTTCGATTTTTAATAATTTTGATGCTCCATAGCCCAGACTAAAAATAAAGAAAGTTTGAATAGTCAGAGGAATAGCGATGAATAATATATGTAAAGGACTATTAATAAGTACATCGCCCTGGAATGAAAATAAAATAATTACAGTCAGCAGTAACCCGATAATAGTGAATTTGTCCAGTTTCTCCAGGAAGACATTTTCAAACCATTCTTTTCCTTTTTTCTTTATAATAGTTTTTCGGGAAATGTATCCAGCTGCTAAGGGGACTAAAATATATAGAACTACGGAAAGAAGTACAGTCTGCCAGGGAACTTGAAAATCGGTTACCCCGAGCAAAACCATTACAAGCGGAGTATAAGCAAAAACTAAGATAATATCATTTACTGTTACCTGAACCAGAGTATATTCAGGATCACCATCAGTTAAATAGCTCCAGACAAAGACCATGGCAGTACAGGGCGCTGCTCCCAATAAAATAGCTCCGGCAATATATTCCCGGGCTAAATCTGTGGGAATAAAGGGCCCAAAGATTTTTTGTAAAAACAACCAGGCAAAGAAAGCCATGGTGAAAGGTTTGATCAGCCAATTTAAAACCAGGGTGACGCCCAGACCTTTAGGACGTTTACCTGCTTCTAAAATACTATTGAAATTTATTTCTACCATCATGGGATAGATCATGAACCAGATTAAAATGGCGATAGGTATGGAAACATGGGCATATTCAAGTTTCTCCAATGTCTGCGGGAAAACAGGAAATAATCGTCCTATTGCTACTCCTACACCAATACAGAGTATAACCCATAGAGTCAAATACCGCTCAAAAAATCCCAGATTACTCTGAGCAGATTTGTAGTCTTCTTTTAGATTTGAATTTGTATTTTGTTTCTTACTCACTGTTGCCCTCTTTCTGTTTTTTATTAGTATACTATCCAGATACTCTGGTTACTCTGGTTCCAAAGTTGAACTTTGCAACCAGAATAAAACCTACTAGATTGGTGGGAGTATATGGAAATTTTATATCCAAGTCAAATGAATTTTTATTTATTTTAATTAAAATTATGATCCGGTTAATCTGGTTACGAAGCTCAGCTTCGTAACCAGAAAAAGAACCTCCTGCTTCGAATTCAGTAGGGCAGAAGAAATTATTCCTTCTACCACTCGTTACTAAGCTCCTGCTTAGTAACGCACTTATTTGAGAACCTCCGGGTTCGATATAATAGGGGAGGTAGAAAATCTTCTACTATATTGCTCAATAATTAATCAAAAAATATCTCATTTTTTCCGTTGGGAAATGGAAATGATAATTTGTAGTAATCAATTTATAACCACTTTAGCACTGGTTACGAAGCTGAGCTTCGTAACCAGACGTTCAGTAATATAAGCAGATAAAATTATGCTATAACCACTCTTTGATATCATCAACAGAAGGAACTTCACCGCTAACTTTTATCTCTCCATCTACTGCTACAGCAGGAGTCATCATAACTCCTTTTTCTGCAATTTCATTGGGATCTTCAACTTTTTCGATATTCGCGTCGCCTCCTGTTTCTTGAATAGCCTCTTCTATTCGCTGTGCTGTTTTCTGACATTTTGGACAACCTGTTCCTAAAACTTCGATAGTTTTCATATTTTTACTCCTAATTTAATTTATTGATAAATTCGTAAAAAGTATTTTCTAGATATTTTAGACAATATATATTACTTTGCGTCTTTGCGAAAGGTTTACGAGACCATTATTCTATTAATTTAGACAAAAAATGCACCATAGAGTAATCCACTACTGGTAGCCATTACTACAACTAATCCAATAAAAGTCAGTGTCTTTTTAGTACCCAGTACACTACGTATAACCAGCATATTGGGTAAACTCAAGGCCGGACCTGCCAGTAGAAGTGCAAGAGCCGGGCCTTTGCCCATTCCCAGACCTAATAATCCCTGTAAAATTGGCACTTCAGTCAGGGTTGCAAAATACATAAAAGCACCCATGATCGAAGCGGTGAAGTTAGCCAGTAGTGAATTTCCACCTACAAATTTGGCAATCCATGAGGCAGGAATTAATCCAGCTTCAGAACCCGGACGTCCCATTAGAACACCGGCTATTAAAACCCCTGCAAATAATAGAGGTAAAATTTGTTTAGCAAAACCCCAGGTTGAATCAACCCATTCTGTTAATTCATGCTTTTCAAACCAGTTTTTCAAAATTAATCCAAGAACTATCAATAACCCTATTGTGATAGGCCACTTGAGATTATATACTGCCATCCAGAATCCTCCGGCTTTAGCAGGTTTAGCCCAGGCTGCAAAAATCAGGATCAATACTAAAGTTGCAAGGTAAACTATAGTTTGAAAACCGGTCCGTTTTTCTTCAGTTTCCCCCGACTGGCCCATGTCCTTGGCATCCAGTCGTTCTTTATCGGATTGATGAAAAATAAGAGCCATTAAACCGCCAATAACCAGAGCGAAAATCACTGCACCAACTGCCCGAGCAAGTCCGAGTTGCCAGCCCAAAACACGCGCAGTTAAAATGATGGCCAGTACATTGATTGCCGGTCCGGAATATAGAAAAGCAGTAGCAGGACCGATTCCCGCTCCTCTCTTGTAAATTCCAGAGAAAAGAGGCAAAACTGTACAGGAACAAACAGCCAGAATAGTACCTGATACAGAAGCTACTAGATAAGAGACAACTTTATTGGCCTGTCTACCGAAATATTTTATCACTGATTGCTGTGAAATGAAATTCGCAATAGCACCTGCAATAAAGAAAGCGGGTATCAAGCATAGTAAAACGTGTTCCCGGGCATATTCCTGTAACATTCGAAACCCTTCTAATAGTGCATTCTGAATTTTTGGGCTTTTAAAAGGTATGAAATAGGCAGCTAAAAAAACTCCTACGTATAGTAAAAAATTTTTAATCTTTTTCTTATTCATTTGTTTTCTCTTGTTTTAATCCTAATTCCTGTTCACGTCTCTTTAAATCTTCACGAATTACCTGATCCAGACACTGGAAAAAGTTATTGACACAGGGCGTTTGCAAGGAATAAGTTACATTCAAACCTTCTTTCTTAGAATCTACCAGCCCTGCATTTTTTAATATCCCTAGATGTTTGGAAACAGTAGATTGACTGGCGTCTATAATTTCTTGCAATTCACATACACAATGATCTTCTTCTGCTAACACATCCAATATTTCCAACCGTGTTTCATGGGCTAAGGCCTTGGCTATTTTGGCTCTTTCTTTAAATAATTTTTTGTTCATGAATAGACCTCTGGATTAGAATAAAAATTCTATTAGTTGAGTCATGTTGAGCGCCTCGCAAGAGATCCCTAAGGGGGAGTCGAAACATGACGATTCTATATTTCTTTTATAAAATTTATTTCAATTATCTACCACTAAATTACAATATTCGAATATAGTTGTCAAGTAAAATCAGTATTTAGTATCATCATTTATTATAGAAGGATTGGCTGACCACTTTAACAAAATTCCCGGAAAATTCTAAAATATTAATAAATTTTGCTTTTATAGTACTGCCAAAAATATTACCTTTGATATTAAAACTTCCTTGAGTAGACAAGAGGTGAAAAAACAGTTTCGTAGATAAGGACATAAATACTAATTAGGAGGAAAAAGTGAGTAGGAAAAGTAGAAGACATTTCTTAAAAAAATTAGGTGGACTAGTCTCAGGAACAGTATTAGCCAGTAGTAATATTTTTGCTGCAGATAAGCAACCGCCTTTAGGATTACAATTATATACATTGCGCGATGAAATCAAAGAAGATTTAGAAAGGACAATCAGGAAAATATCAGAAATTGGTTATTCAGGAGTTGAGACTTATTTTTTACCAGAAAAAATTAGCCTGAAAGAAACGGCGGAGTTATTAGACAAATATGGCCTGGAAGTTTTTGCTATGCATAGTGAATTACCTACCGATCAAAAGAAGAAAGACAAAATACTCAAACGAGCAGAACTATATAATTCCAAAAGGGTGGTCTGGCACGGCTGGCCGGAAACAGATAGATTTGCTAATCTAGATAAAATGAAAAAGACTGTTGAAAGATATAATAAGGTTAATAAGTTTCTACAAAAAAATGGTCTTGAGTTAGGCCTTCATAATCACTGGTGGGAATTTGAAAAAGTAGAGGGACGTTATCCCTTCTATTATCTTCTAGAAAATTTAGATAAGGATATATTTTTTGAAATTGATGTGTACTGGACTAAAACTGGTGGTGTTGATCCAGTTAAAGCGCTCAGTGATTTTGGAGATAGAGCATCTCTGGTTCATATCAAAGACGGCCCGGCTACTACAGGTGGAAAACCGATCCATGAACAGGTAGCAGTTGGCCAGGGAAACTTAGATATTGAAGAAATTTGTAAGGCAGCTCAGTCTCATGCAGATTGGTTAATTGTAGAGTTAGATGATTGTAAGACCGATATATTTGAAGCTATAGAAGATAGTTATAATTATTTGACTAATAATAACCTGGCTGGATAATATGATACTTGTGGATATCTAAATGGGAAATTAGAATCTGGGATTAACTACATTATTATAAATGGAACCAAATGAGTACTCAAAACCAATACCTGTGGAGTAAGAATAATCAGTTTTTGATTGCCTTAAATTGAGTAATACTGCCGCATCACTTTTTTCAGCATTTGTTAATGCAATTTGATCATAGATAAAAGATCCATGCCCATACCAGTAGATAGAGAACCCTTTAATAATATTGAAATGTACAAATGAATGTAATCTTAAATGGTTGAATTCAACCTGTGGAATATAATTTTGTGCTTGAACCGAAATATTGATTCCACCCCAGGATTGATTTACCTCAAGGTCGGCATCAAATCTATGAAGAAATAAGTTTTCTTCTTTTTTACCATGGATTGTTTTGTAGATATATTTATTGTGCTTGTAACCAATACCATAATTGATCGTAAGTAATTTATAGACAGATTCTGAGTAGGGAAAAATATTATACTCCAGAGCTGGAAAGAGAGAGAATGAGGATTTTAAATTATGGTATGTGGAACTATTTAAACTAAATTTAGATCCTGCTGACCATTTTTCATTTAAACTCTTAACCAATAAGCCATCAAATTTACCTTTTTTGGTAATACCAACAACATTTCCGGAGTCTAAACGATAAACTTCATTATCATAATCCAAGTTTATTTTATTGATTGATTTCCATTCTTTGGTTATTCTTTTGGCTTCAAATGATAATCCCAAATTTTTTTCAGAAGAACGTTTTTCGCCTTTCAATTTTGTATCCATATCAATTGTGAAAACCCAATTATTCCAATTATCTGTTTGTTGGACAGTATCCCGGGTAAGATCCGATTGTATATTGATTCCTCCGACTGTATTTTTATCCAGACCATATCTCAGGAGGCCAGCTTTTAAATAATTAACCACTTTTTGTCTGATTTCGTGATTAGATTCACTTATATAAGTATTAAAGTTGAGAGTGTCAGCTCGTTGATTAAATTCATTTCTTCCCAGTATGATTAAGTTGTATTTATCTCCACCACCACCTGTGGCAGTACTATTAATCATGACATGTAAATCGGAACTCTGTCTATTATTGACAAAAGAAGTAAAATTTATATTTTCTTTGATATAATTTTTATCACAATTGTTACAATCTAAATAAATCTTGAACCCGGAATTGCTTTGGGCTGATAATGATATAAAATATAATAGTGTGATTACAAGATATAATTTTTTCATTTATTTATCCTATCTTTATCTTAGAGATATATTAAATAGCCCTAAAAGATAAAAATATTTTGGTATAGTATCCATTATTATTTGGCTTTGAAAGCTACTTAATTTTTTGCACTCTGAATAATAATTAGTGGATTGAAAGCATTACAAATAAAAAATTATTATAAAATCAGTTGATTTAATTGTTTATTGTGATTATTTTATTTATGTCAATTTTGAAACTAATGGGAGATAAAATATGAAAGAAATGACAGAAAAAGCTTTAAAAGAGGCTTTTGCTGGAGAATCAAAAGCTCATATGAAGTATAGTATTTATTCAGAAATAGCTCAAGAAAAAGGATATGAAAATCTGGCCAGAATGTGGGAAGCCATTGCCTATGCTGAAAGAGTACATGCTCGCAATCATGCGGAGAATTTAGGTTTAATTGGTGATTTAGAAGAAGATCTTGAAGAAAGCTTTGATGGTGAATCTTTTGAAGTGGATGAAATGTATCCTGTCTATCATGAAACAGCCAATATACAGGCTGAAAATGGTGCCAGGCGGTCATTTCACTATGCTTTAGAAGCAGAAAAAATCCACAAAACAATGTATGAACAGGCAGAAGAAAAGGTAGAAAAGGGTGAAGATATGGATATTGATGAAATCTATATCTGTCCTACCTGCGGTTATACTCACTATAAAGGAGAATTACCGGATAAATGTCCTGTTTGTGGGGTTAAAAAGGAAAAATTTAAAGAATTCTAATCCACCACAAAAGATAATTGAATTAACAAGGGCGCAGTTTTTCTGCGTCCTTTTTCTATTTTATAGCGGGCTCAATTAATGAAAATCACCTTAAAAATTGTGGAAATATTATCAAAATGGACGAAAGAATAAATTGTCTAAGTAGACCGCATAAGATTCGATCTTATTTTATTTTGAGATAATAACTTATTGAAATACATCCAGCCACTGGATAAATTCATTTTGAAATCACAAATAAACCAAAGAGGTAAATATGTCTTTCCCAGATTCTAAATTTAGTTTATTGGTAACTATTTTAATTATCGCAAATATAGTAATGCTGAGGGGAGAACAGTTTCAGGTGCTATTATTTACTGAGGCAGAAGGTTATCATCATCAGAGCATAGCAGATGGAGTTCAGGCTATGAGAAAACTTTCTGAGAAACATAATTTTGGTCTGCATTGGACCGAAAATTCAAAAATATTTTCGGATTCCTCTTTGTATAATTATGATGTAGTTGTTTTTCTGAATACGGGCGGAAATGTGTTGACGAAAGAAGAGCAGAAAGGATTACAAAAGTTTTATAGAAAAGGTAATGGTTTTGTAGGAATCCATGGAGCTGCTGCTACGGAACTGGAGTGGAATTGGTTCGGAAAATTAATTGGCCGAAGATTTATAATCCATCCTACGATTCAGACGGCAAAGGTAAATATTAAAGGGGAAGGATTTCCTGCCACCTACCATCTGCCAGATAAGATGTTATGGACAGAGGAGTGGTATGAATTTGGACCTGAATTGAGTAATAATTTGAAGTATTTAATCACGGTTGACGAAACCACTTATAATCCTAAAGCTAAATGGGAGGATAAAAAAGGCGATGGAATGGGAAAATTCCATCCGATTGCCTGGTATCAAAAATTTGAAGGTGGTAGAGCGTTTTATACTGGGCTAGGACATATTGGGGTTGCATTTCACGATCGTGTGTTTTTAGAACATATTTATGGAGGGATCTATTGGGCATCTCAGGGGGAACAAAAACAATGAATTTTATCAGACTCTAAATAGTTTAAAATTAGGGTCTATATTTTCGGAAGCAGTTGTTCTTTTAGACAAAATATTTATTAAATAGACCGTGTTTAATAAACTCGTAAAAAGTGGGATTATTAAAATATCTTCAGTTGTAAGTAGTTGTTTAATAATATAATAGATGTTTAAATTGTAAAACATTGATAATAAAAAACTTTGCGCCGTTGCGCCTTTGCGAGCGGTACTTTTTACGAGACCATCTGTGTTTGTATTCCTGTTATAATTCAATCGTATGTTAGATTAGTTGTTTAAGAACGGTTCTTAGGTGTTATTTCAATTTCTTCTTTTTCTGCGTCATCCAAATGTATAGTCCGGGTAGGAAAAGCAAATTCAATTCCTTCTTCTTCAAACTTTCTTTTTATTCCGAGATTAACTTTTTGATTTATATCCATAAATTTATTATAATCAGCACCATAGATATAATAGACAGTTTCAATAATTAGATTGAAATCACCATAAGATGCAAAATGACATCTATCAAAGCGAGTATCCTCAACAGATTCTATAATACCTTTGATAATTTCAGGAATTTTTTCCAGTTTTTCTGCAGGAGTAGAATATTTAACACCAAGTTTAAAAAGTACCCTGCGTTCTTTCATACTGGTATAATTTTTAATTCTTGAGTTGAGCAGATCGGTATTAGAAAAAATCAATTCTTCGCCATTTAAACTCCTAATTCGGGTTGTTTTGATACCAATATGTTCAACAACTCCAAGATATTCTCCAATGATTAGAAAATCATCTTCTTTAAAAGGTTTATCAAAGAGAATAGCCAGATAGCTCAGAAGATCGCCCAGTATGGTTTGAGTTGCTAATGCTATGGCAACTCCACCGATACCAATACCTGTTACTAGAGTTGAAACCTTAAATCCCAGGTTATCCAGTAGAAAAATTATACCAAAAATCCATATAAAAATTTTGCTGATTAGATTGATCCCGCTTATCATTTCACTGGTCAATTTATTTTGTTTTGAATAATATCTTTCTATAGAGTAGTTGACAAGGATCGTCAAAAATCTAATTCCCAGAAAGGTTATTATAATTATTGAACCATATCGAAAAATTGTATTGAGGGGACTGTTAAAAGTTAATCTTTTCAGGCTGAAATAAATTATACCAAAATATCCAATTGGAGGTATAACTTTTTTTAAAGCTTTTTCTAGATCTTTCTGAAATTCTTCGGTTACAAGAGATTGATATTTATTCAACAATTTGAATCCTAAATATACAATAAAACGAAATAATGATATTCCAACAATAAGTATTACTAGAGAAATAAGGTAATCTTGAGGTGAATTTTGTTTCAATATAGTAGTTAAAAACTTGATATCCATGTTTTCTCCTCTGGTTTAGGTAATATCCAAATGTTAGTTGAAATTTTTTCTGGAGAGGTTCATTTTTTATCATTTTTTTGAGGTTGTTTATTGGTTTTCTTCTTTCTTTTGGACCATGTTTGAAACTTTTTTCTGAAGTT
>Ga0102941_1000644_pt1 | contig 16187 bp, 17 predicted proteins | sample SalPonR2_C_D2_MG_FD_79281 | JGI IMG/M metagenome (GOLD analysis project Ga0102941, IMG submission 79281) | Salt pond soil microbial communities from South San Francisco under conditions of wetland restoration - Salt Pond MetaG R2_C_D2_MG | ecosystem: Environmental > Aquatic > Marine > Intertidal... | reverse complement strand
TGGCGCGGATATCGGTGCCGCCGGCTTCCTTGATGAATTCCTGAAGCAAGATGTTCACGCCGGCCCCCCGGAATGCCTCGACCACGGACTTGGCCGACCGTTTGGTGTCTGCCAGAACCACCCCGATGCCTTGTGTTCCCTCCAGAAGCTTGATCACGATCGGCGCGCCGCCGGCCAGTTCCAGAACCTCTTCGGTCTGCTTGGGGTCGTGGGCGAAGGTGGTGACCGGCAGGCCAATGCCGTCGCGCGCCAGCAACTGCATCGAGCGCAGCTTGTCGCGCGACCGGCCAATGGCGACGCTTTCGTTCAGGGGATAGACCCCCATCATCTCGAACTGGCGCAGAACGGCGGTGCCGTAAAACGTGATCGATGCCCCGATGCGGGGGATGACGGCATCATAACCGGTCAGCTTTTCGCCGTTGTAATAGATCTCGGGGCGGCGCGACGCGATGTTCATGTAGCATCGCAAGGTGTTGATGATGTCGAGTTCATGGCCGCGTGCCTCGGCGGCCTCTTTCAGGCGCACATGGGAATACAGGTTCGGGTTTCGGGCCATCATGGCGATTTTCATGCGCTTATTCCTGTTCTGGCTTTTGTGAGGGGCTGTCCAGATCGGTCAGATTTCGGTCCCGCGTATGCACAGCAATCGGATGGTTCTTCAAAGCGGACCGACCAACGATCATGCGAAAGCGCATGTTCGCGCGATCGGTCAGCGACAGATCGATGTTCCACAGGTGGCCCGCGATGCGGAATTTCGTACGGATGATGATGCGTTCATCCGGCACGCCGCTGGTGTTCTTGATTTCCCGCACATCGTGGATCGGGCATTCGACCCAGGTGTCATGGGCATCGTCGTCGAACCCGGTATGGAACCGGACCCAGTTCTGGCCGTCGCGTTCGAACCGGGTGATGTCGGTCGCATGCAGCGCCGATGTTCGCGCGCCGGTGTCGATCTTGGCGATCAGGTTTGTCAGGCCGAGCACCGGCAAATCGACCGGTTCCTGCCATCCGATCAGGATCAAGGGTTTGATTTTCTTTTTCTTCTTCATCGCGGCCCTGAATGCTGTTCAAACCATGTCCACCCCTGTTCACATATCCGATGCAAGCGGTTGCTGTCGCGTCGTGAATCAGACGGGGTCGCCGGGCGGACCAAGACCCTTGCGGTAGCAGGTAAACCGGGCAGGTGTAACCGCAAGGCGCGGTCCACGCATCCTTGAATCGGTGTCGGTCGCAGCCTGCAATATCCAGCACATGAAAAACCCGCCCGCATCGATATGATGCAAGCGGGCTGAACCGGGGTTGGCGGAGGTCAGGCTGTCGGACCGGCCTCCAGCACATCATCCAGCGTGCGCAGGCCCGTGCGCGGTGCCTGAACCAGGACCGACATATTTCCCGGCTTATGTTCGTTGCGCATCATCTTCATGTGCGCTTCGGGCAATTCGTCCCACGGGAACACCTCGGACATGCAGGGATCGAGGCGCCGGTCGAGCATCAGGTTGTTGGCGGCGGCGGCCTGTTTGAGGTGGGCGAAATGGGAGCCCTGAAGGCGCTTTTGATGCATCCACATGTAGCGCACGTCGAAGGTGCAGTTGAACCCGGTGGTGCCCGCGCAGATCACGACCATGCCGCCCTTCTTGCAAACGAGGGTCGAAACCGGAAACGTGCTTTCGCCGGGATGCTCGAACACCATGTCGACATTCACGCCTTTGCCGGTGATGTCCCAGATCGCCTTGCCGAACTTGCGCGCCTCGGTGAACCATTCCTTGTATTCCGGCGTGTTGACGGTGGGCATCTGGCCCCAGCAGTTGAAATCCTTGCGGTTGATGACGCCCTTGGCGCCAAGGTCCATCACGAATTGCCGCTTGTCTTCATCCGAGATCACGCCGATGGCGTTGGCACCGGCGGTGTTGATCAGCTGGATCGCATACGATCCGAGGCCACCCGATGCCCCCCAGACCAGCACGTTCTGACCGGGCTTCAGGTCGTGCGGCTCGTGACCGAACAACATCCGGTAGGCGGTGGCCAGGGTCAGCGTGTAGCAAGCCGATTCTTCCCATGTCAGGTGCTTGGGGCGGGGCATGAGCTGTTGCGACTGGACGCGGGTGAATTGGGCGAAGGATCCATCGGCGGTCTCGTAGCCCCAGATACGCTGGGACGTGGAATACATCGGGTCGCCGCCGTTGCATTCCTCATCATCGCCGTCGTCCTGGTTGCAGTGGACAACGACCTCGTCGCCGACCTTCCAGCGTTTGACCTTGTCGCCAACGGCCCAGACAATCCCCGCCGCGTCGGATCCCAGGATCGCATAAGGCTGCTTGTGGCTGTCGAAGGTCGACACCGGCTCGCCCTTGCAGGCCCAGACCCCGTTGTAGTTCACACCGGCCGCCATCACGAGGATCAGAACCTCATTGCTGTCGATCTTCGGGGTTTCGACCACTTCGACCTCTAGGGCCTTGGTGGGCACGCCGTGGCGTTCGCGGCGCAGGATCCAGCCGTACATGTTGGCCGGCACATGGCCCATCGGAGGGATCTCGCCCATCTCGTAGAGATCCTTGACAGGCGCATCGTAAAGAGCGGGCGGGGTCTGCGTATCCAGGGCCATGGCGCGTGTCTCCATCTCGAAAATCCAATCTGCAAGGTGATGCCGCGGTGCGGAATCAATTGCTGCCTATGCGAGAAATAGGATTCACTGCGAAACAAAGCAACCATAAAACGGCGAAAAACGAAACTTTATGTCGCAATGGATTTCTCGATGCCGGCCGAGGCCGCTGCATCGGGTGCCGGGTTTCGCAACAGGTGATCGACCGATGCCGCGTAGAACGCGATCAGCTTTTCGCCCTCTGGCGTCACGGTCAGGATATCGCCGGTTCTCGACAGGACCCGGCGTTCGATCAGGGCACCCAGACCGGCTTCGATCGTCATGGCAATCTCGTCATGAGGCACATAAATCTGTGCGCCGGTCGTGGTGGCCGCGTTCAGGCGCCGCCGTACCAAAGCCTCCAGCGCCACGACGCTGCGCACGCCGTCATTCAGGGCATGGGCGACCAAGGGAACGGGGGTGATCGGCATCACCTGTGCGATGCGGCCCATCAACGTGCTGCCTAGCGCCTTGGCCTGATCGCCGCGCTCGTTCGCGATGAAATCGGTCAGACTGAGCGGCTCTCCAAAGCTTACGGCGGCGTAACCATAGTGGTGGTACCGTCCGGTCAGCCGCTGCACCAGTTGCCGCCGGACGTAGCGCCAGATCGGGCGCAGCGAAAACCGAAAGCGTCTAGACCCCGTTTCATTGGCGGCCATCAGCGTGCGGTCTTCCATCACGCGATCGTAGTTCAGGGCCACGGGCACGAAAACGACATCGCGCGACATGCCGGGTTTGAAACCGTCCAGAATATACGAGATCAGGCCAAGCTTGGGTTTGCCCAGATGTCCGTCCAGGCTCAGCCCGCCTTCGGGAAAGACGGCCTGGGTCACGCCGGCCTCTGTCGCCATCTGGACATAGCGGGCCAGCACCTTGCGGTAGAGCGCGTTGTTGTGACGGCGGCGGATGAAATATCCGCCCATGGCCCGCACCAATGCGCGCAGGGGCCAGACCCGCGCCCATTCGCCGACCGCATAGGCCAGCGCCGAGCGTTCCGCGACCAGCCAGGTGACCAGCACGTAATCCATGTTCGACCGGTGGTTCATCACGAAGATGACGGTGGCCTCCTTTGAGATCGCCTCCAGGGCTGCGTCATTGGCCTCGGCCAGGCGCACCCGGTAGAGCGACTGGCTCAGGAACCGCGCGGCTCGGATGGCAAACCCGAAATAGGTGAACGCGGAAAACCCCGGCACGATCTCGCGCGCGTAGCGTTCGGCCTTCTGAAAGGCCACGTCCTCGCGCATGCCGTTGTCGCGGGCGTGATCCGAAATCGCCTGCGCCACTTCGGGGTCATAGATCAGCCTTCGGATGGTATCGGTCCGGCGGGCCAGCTTGAAGGGTTGGATGGGTCGTGTCAGGCGTTCGTTCAACTGAGCAACAGCAGCCTCGAGACGGCGACGCAGAAACCAGCGGACGGATGGAAACAGGAAGTGCGACGCAAAGGTGACCGCCGCGAAAAGCAGGATCAGGATGAAAAGCCACAGAGGAAGTGTCACCGGGGTCGTCATGATCGGATCAAGGTGTCAGGTTTGTCATGCAAATACAACGGACCTGCGCACCCCATCGACCGGGTGCGCGGCCGTTGCGTGACCAGGGCGCACATGCGGCCCCGCTGGCGGGCGCACCGGATACAAGGGGGGGCGCTTGCGCACATCAGGCAATGGACGAACAGACCGGGGCGCGGTCCCACCCATGCAGGCCGAACCGCTATCGGCCCCCGCAGCATGTCCTTTCGTCGACGGCTCAGCCGGTCTGACCTTTCGCCATGTCCACGATGCGCGCGTAGGTCTCGTGCTGGCTCGGCGCGATCTGGGGAATCGGCGTGCCGGCGGCATCGGCCAGTTTTTGCTGCAAGACAAGGAACTTGCCGGAAACGACGGATCCGACCCTGGCCTGAAACGGCTGGTCGAGCGCCGCCTCAAGGGGGACAAAGGTGACACCCTCCGCGATCAGGCGCCCAAAGTAATCGGCGGCGATATCGGCAAAAAATGGCACGTTGTGCCCCAGGGTGATGCCGATGACCTCTTGGCCGAACCAGTCCTGTGCGGTCGCGTGGTCGTGGCGCAGCTGCGCGACCGAGAAATCCAGAAAGCTCTGCCTGACATAGGCCTGCGCCTTGGTATCGCGCGCATCCAATGCGTTGCGGTAGGCCCGGTTCCACGTCCATTCATACGCCCATGACGTTACATCGACCGGCATGATCCCCGCGGCTGCAAGATGCGCGTTCACCGCATGCAGTTTGTCGGGCGTTTCGCCCCAATGGCAAAGCGGATGCCGGAACAGCTTGCGCGGCGCGCGTGCCAGCCACGGCGCAAGCTGACGCTCGGCTTTGTCGATATCGGCCATAAAGGCGCTGGCCGTGACATCGGGCAACTGGACATGGCCGTGGGTGTGGTTCGCGATGTGGTGACCATCGGCCACCCAATCATCGAGAATGCCCGCGAATTCGGGGTGTGTCTCAAGCGGCCATGAGTTCGAGAACGCGTAAACGCCAGTGATGTCATGGAGTTTCAGCGCCCTGCGAATGGCCGTCACGATCCCGTCGGCGGTATAGCCGTCGGGCGGATAGGACTGCGGCCAAAGCGGCAGATCATCCATGGTAAAGGCAATCTGCATCGGCTTTGCTCCGGCCCGGTGCGCGGGATCAGCGCCGGGGAATTCAGGTCAGAGTGTCTGGTGGCGCGCCCGCGCGCCGCGTTCGATCGCGGCCGCATGCAACCGGTCGATGTCCAGCGCATACCGCAGCTCTTCGAGAAACCGCAATTCGGGTTGTGCCAGCGCGCCATCGGCGGCGGCCACATCGCAGGCAATCGCATAAGCGGTTTCGTTCAGGTGCCCGGGCAGGGCCTCGCGCACGAGGCCGAACAGCGCGTCCAGCCCATCCTCTTCCTCGAACAGTTCGAACACCGTGTTTGCAACCTGCCGCAATCGGTCTGCATCATATCCGGCAAAGACCGGCAGGTGATTGACGATCTGTTCGATCTGCACCAGTTCGGACGTCCGGATGGTTTCATCGGACACAGAGACGGCGACCATCACGGCAACCAGTGCATCCTGGGCGGACATTTCGGACATTTCCGGGCTCTCCTGTTCTGCTCACCCTTCTATTTATTGACCTCATCGCGCCCGCACAATAGGTGCGGGGTCGCGCAGGCGATCGGGCCTGCCGCTTCCAGGGATACAAGACGATGACCGAGCTCCGCGATGCTGCGATGACCTCCAAGGCCTGGCCTTTCGAAGAGGCGCGCCAGGTGCTCAAACGGTATCAGGCCGGACCGCCTGAAAAGGGTCATGTCCTGTTCGAAACCGGGTATGGCCCGTCCGGGCTGCCGCATATCGGAACCTTTGGCGAGGTGCTGCGCACGACGATGGTGCGCCACGCGTTCGAGATCATATCGGACATTCCCACCCGGCTGATCTGTTTTTCCGACGATCTGGACGGGATGCGCAAGGTGCCCGGCAACGTGCCCAATCAGGACGCGCTGCGCGAACATCTGCAAAAACCGCTGACATCGGTGCCGGACCCGTTTGGCACACATGACAGTTTCGGGGACCACAACAATGCGATGCTGCGGCGGTTTCTTGATACCTTCGGGTTCGACTACGAGTTCTATTCTGCCACCGAATTCTATCGCTCGGGCCAGTTCGACGAGGTGCTGAAACGCGCCGTCGAACGCTATGACGCGATCATGAAAGTCATGCTGAAATCGCTGCGCGAGGAACGTCAGCAGACCTATTCGATCTTTCTGCCCATTCACCCGGAAACCGGCCGGGTGTTGTACGTGCCGATGAAAGAAGTGAACGCCACCGATCATACCATCACATTCGACGATGAAGACGGGCGCGAGTGGACGCTGCCGGTGACGGGCGGCAACGTCAAACTGCAGTGGAAACCCGATTTCGGCGCGCGCTGGGCGGCGCTGGGTGTCGATTTCGAGATGTACGGCAAGGACCATTCCACCAACACACCGATCTATGACGCGATCTGCGAGATCCTTGGCGAAAAGGCTCCCGAGCATTTCACCTACGAACTGTTTCTCGACGAGAATGGTCAGAAGATCTCGAAGTCGTCCGGCAACGGCATCAGCATCGATGAATGGCTGACCTATGCCTCGACCGAAAGCCTGTCGTATTTCATGTTCGGCAAGCCCAAGACGGCCAAGCGGCTATATTTCGACGTGATCCCCAAGGCCGTGGACGAATACCACCAGCAGTTGCGCGCCTACGCGACGCAGGACATCGTCGCGCGCCTGGCGAACCCGGTCTACCATATCCATGGCGGTGACGTCCCTGTCAGCACCATGGTGGTGCCCTTTGCGATGCTCCTGAATCTGGCCAGCGTTTCGGGCGCGCAGGAAAAGGAAAACCTGTGGGGGTTCATCCGTCGCTACGCGCCAAACGCCACCCCGGAAGCGAACCCCGATCTTGATCAGGCGGCGGGCTTTGCGATCCGGTATTTCAACGATTTCGTCAAGCCGACCCGTCAGTTCCGTCTGCCCACCGACCAGGAACGCGCCGCCATGGAGGAGCTGTCGGCGTGCCTTGGTGACGCCGAAAAGGCGCTGGACGTGATCGCGCGCAAGAACGCGCAGGAGGGCAAGACTACGCCCTTGCCAGAGGTCGACTGGCACGATGACGAATTCCTGCAATCCATCGTCTTCGCCATCGGCAAGACCCATGGGTTCGATCCCCTGCGCACGTGGTTCTCGGGGCTCTACGAGGTGTTTCTCGGGGCGTCGCAGGGGCCACGTTTCGGTGGTTTCATCGCGCTGTACGGGCTCGAGGAAACCAAGGCGCTGATTGCAAAGGGACTGGCGGGCGAGCTTGCTGTCTGAGCTTTTTCGGTGACACCTTTTTGCGGCGCGCTACGTGAATGGTCACAGCGTTGCGAAAAAGGAGACCCGGATATGCTGCGTATACTGCTGGCCTGCCTTGTGATCGGACTATCCGCGCCTCTTGCGATGGCGCAGGAGGTTCTGCCGCCCAACCCCGATATCGAAGCCACGATCGCCGGTCAGTTCGATGCCTTTCGCAGCGGTGATGTGCCCGAAGCCTGGAGCTATGCCAGCCCCAACATTCAAAGACTGTTCCAGAGCCCCGACAATTTCGCACGAATGGTCCAGCAGGGGTATCCCATGGTCTGGCAACCCGGAGAGGTCGATTTCATCGATCTGCAATCGTTGTCCGGCCTGATCGTGCAGCGCGTGCAGGTGATCGATGCGCAGGGCCGCGTCTTTTACCTCGGCTATGCCATGATCCAGACTGAAAGCGGCTGGCGCATCAATGGCGTGCAGCTGTTGCCCGCCCCCGATGTGGCGGCGTGAGGTCGGCGGTGTCACCGTTAACGGGCACTTAACCACTTCGCGTTAAATCGGGTGCCGGACCGCGGAGGCGGGATCAGGTCGTCGCCGGACCATGGCGCGCTGACCCGTTCTGCCGGGGTCTTCTCAGATATCGACCACAACCGAGATGGCCATTCATGGGGCATCTCGATTGCCCCTTCGGCCAGATCATGGCGCGGGGGCCTGACCCCTTTTTTGCGCGGAAAGGGGTAAGACATGAACCAGGTGATCACCGACGGATTGGTGCTGATGCCGCCGGCCTTTGCGGACGGGCTCGGCGTCTGGTCGCGGCAAGACGGCACTGCCGGCTCGGATACATGGGCCACCGCGCCCAATGCCGCGATCGTCGCCGCGGACGCTGATTTCGGTGATTGCCTCGAGATCGTGAAGACCGAGGCCACCACGCGCATCCGCCACATGGGACAGACGCCGATGGTGCCGGGGCTCTACGTGCGGGTCTCCGCCCGGATCAAGGTCCTGTCGGGAAACCTGCCCACGGTGCGCATTGCGGGCTGGGCGGGCACTGCGACCGACCAGAACGTGGTGGGCGCGCCGCAGACCGGCGCGGAAACCCAGATGACCGCCTATGGCGAGGTCGTCACGGTCTCGGCCATCATCGGCACGGGAACGCGGGGTGGCGTAGACATGCCCTGGGGGCCGACGGCGTCCTATGGCCATATGGGTCTTGATATCACCGGCCCGAATGGCGGGCAGATCCGCATCGAAAGCCTGCAGATCGAAGACGTGACCAGCATCTTTCTGCGCAAGTTGATGGATTGGGTCGATGTCCGGGACTACGGGGCGCTGGGCGATGGCACCACCGATGATCGCGCGGCCTTTGTCGCTGCGGATCAGGCTGCAGCCGGCCGCGAGGTGCTGGTGCCCGCCGGCACGTATTTCATCGCGTCCAGCATGACGATGAACAGTCCCGTTCGCTTCGAAGGCGTGCTCAGCATGCCGGACGGCGCGCGCCTGTCCCTCAACCAGAACTTTGACCTCAAGGGCTATTCCGAGGCATTCGGCGACGAAGTCCTGGGCCTTAAAAAGGGCCTGCAACAGCTGTTCAACCAATCGGATCACGAGGCGTTCGATCTCAACGGGCGGCGCGTCATTCTCGATGAGCCGCTGGATGTGCAGGCGGTTGTGGGCAACAAGAACACCTACGCCAATCGCCGCGTGATCCGTAACGGTCAACTGTCGGCTGCTGCCTCGACGGCCTGGGATGACGACATGACGACTCGTTCGGGGACCTGGTCGGCCAGCGATCCCCGGCGGATCACCTCGGTCAGCAATGTCGCCGACATCCCCATTGGTGCGCTTGTGACCGGCCCCGCCGGGGTGGGGCGCGAAATCTACGTGACCGCCAAGAACGAAGCCCAGGGCACCGTGAGCCTTTCGGCGCCGTTCTACGGCGCGCCCGTGACGCAGACCTACACGTTCACCCGGTTCAAATACCTGCTGGATTTCAGCGGGTTCCTGAACCTTCAACGTTTCGTGGTGTCGGACATCGAATTTCTGTGCGCGGGGCAGTGTTCGGGCCTGAACCTGCCGCTGGACGGTCTGGTGTTCCAGATCCAGGACTGTTTTTTTACCGGGCCCAAGGATCGCGGCATCACCTCGGCCAGCGAAGGTTGCCAGGGCATGCAGATCGACCGCTGCCAGTTCCTTTCGAACGAACAGAACGAAGATGCCCCGCTGCGCACATCGATCGCGTTCAATACCAACTGTTCGGACGTGAAAGTGCGTGACAACCGTTGCGTCAAGTTCCGCCATTTCGGCGTGATCGCGGGCACCGGCAATATCCTGTCGGGCAATCACTTCTTTCAGGGCGATGGCGTCACAGACGGGCCGCGCACGGCCGGGCTTGTCCTGACCGGCGTGAACGCAAAGACCACCTTCGAGGGCAACTATGTCGACAATTGCTACATCGAATGGGGGAACGAACATGACGCGGCGCCGGATTTCACCAGCGGGCTCAGCTTTCACGGGCTGACGTTGAACGGGAATATCTTCTTTTCCACGGCCTCGGCGCCATGGATGAATTTCATCCTGATCAAGCCCTACGGGTCGGGGCATTTCATCAATGGGCTCAGCGTTTGCGACAACCTGTTCAAGAAAACCAGCGGCCCGCAGTTGGAGGCGGTGGACGGCGTCGACACCACCTTTGCGACCCTCGACAACGACCGCTTTTCCGATCTGCTGTTCACCGGGAATACCTATCACGGCATCGTCAAGCGCACCGAAAACCCCGTGACCGTGCGCCACGTGCAGAATACGGCCAGCGAGACATGGAACGTGGACCTGACCAGCGTTTCGCCTTTCGGTGCGGCGGTGCGCGCAGGCACCGCGTTCCTGCCAGAGGGTCCGCTGAAAAGCGCCAGCAACGTGACGATCTACATCACCCCTTATGCCGAACCCGAACAGGGGGCGGGCGGACGAACCCTGCAACTCAGGTGGCAGCAATCGGTCAGTGGCACGGCGCAGGTGACGGCCCGCTTCGACGTCTGACACGACGGCACAGCCTCGACCTAACCCCGGCCGCCGATCCGTGCGGCCGGGGTTTTCTTTCCGCCCCTGGCGCGCTAGCTGATCAGCCGGTCAGAGGAGTGCGCCAGATGACTGTTCTTCCCGTCGAAAACGTCCAGGACTACCCGCGCCCGCCTGCCTTGGAACGGGTGGCCGAGCCACTGCGGATCGTGTTTGCCGGCATTCCCGTGGCGCAGGCCGAACCGGGCACGGCATGGCGGGTTCTGGAAACCCATCATGCGCCCACATATTACCTGCCGCCCTCGTCCGTCCTGGCCTCGGCGCTGGTGCCGGTCAGCCGCGAAACCTTTTGCGAATGGAAAGGGCGGGCGGTCTATTTCGATCTGGTGGTCAACGGGCGCCGGGCGCGCAATGCGGCCTGGGCCTATCCCGCGCCCACGGCCCGGTTCGACCCCATCAAGGATCATCTGGCATTCTACGCGACCTCGGTCGATGGTGCGTGGGTGGGTGATATGAAGGTTCAACCGCAGCCGGGCGATTTCTACGGCGGGTGGGTGACCCCCAATCTGACAGGCAAGATCAAGGGATCGGCGGGCACCCTGCATTGGTGAACCCGTGTCCCTGGGCCGTGGCTGCCCGTCAGGGGCCGGCCAGATCCTCGGGCGCGAGGCGAAACGCCTTGCCGAACCCGCCGTTCAGCAGGCCCGCGACAGGGGCAAATCGGATCAGCCCGAAATCGGTGAAATCGTAGTACAGCTGCGCCTTGGGATAGCGCGACAGGTAATGGGCCCGCAGCGCCGATTTGTCGGCCGGTTCGGCGCGCGCCTGAAGCGTCAGGCGCGGATGGGTCAACGGATCGCCCCTGGCCCCCGGTTCGCCGATCAACAGCGAACAGGCCGGGTTCGCGCGCAGCGCGCCCGTATGGCCCGACAGGGTGGAAATCAGCGTGAGCGGCAGGTGGTCGGGCCCCGGGACCATTGCGATGCGCGTGACCATGGGGCCGCCCGTATCCGGGTCGATCACCCCAAGCGACGCAAAGCGCGCGGTGTCGATCAGACGGAGGGCCAGCGCACGGGCCTCGTCATCGGTGGGGCGGATCGGGTCTTTGGGTTGCTCTGGCGGAACGGTCGACATGCCGCCAACCCTAGGGCCATCGCAAGGCCCGCACCAGATCGCGCAGATGCGACATCGGCACGCGAACGTGGCGGCCCGGCAACGCCCGGGGCCCATTGTGAACCCCAAGGCTGCAAATCGCGCGCGGGACCTTGAACACAAGGCGGGCGCGCGGCAGCCTGCACGCCTGCCACACATCTTTTGGGGGAAAGACGCCATGGCCCTTGTGCCGCCGCTCGACGAGAAAGACATGGACGCCGATCTGCGCGATCATGTGCAGTTCTTCAAAGGCCCTCTTGGGGTGATCCCGAATTCCGTGCGCACGATGTCCCATCGCACGCCCATTGCGCGCGCCTTTACCGACCTGAACATCGCGGTGATGACCGATTACGCCCAGGGCGTGACGCCTGAATTCAAGCGGCTCTTGGGCTATGTCTCGAGTTTCGCATCGGGGTGCCTGTATTGTCAGGCGCATATGATCCTGGCCTCGGAACGCTTCAACGCATCCGAAGAGCGCCTGAACGATGTTTTCGATTTCGAGAACAGCCCCCACTATTCCGACGCGGAAAAGGCGGCGCTTGCCTTTGCCCATGCGGCCACGCAGGTGCCCAATGCCGTGACGCCCGAGGTCGGCCAACGGTTGCGCGCGCACTGGGACGAGGGGCAGATCGTCGAGATCATGGGCGTTGTTGCGCTGTTCGGGTATCTCAACCGCTGGAACGATTCGATGGGATCCGCGCTCGAGGATCTGCCCATCTCGAAAGGCGAGCAGCGTCTCGCCGGGGCGACCGGGTGGAGCGTGGGCAAACACGCATGACGGAACTGGTCGGCGCAGTCAGGGACGCGTTGAAAGCGCGGGGCGAACCGGTCAGCCGGCTTGGGTATTTCTGTGTCCCGTTCCGCCCTGCCGAGGGGCCGCTGACCGACAAGGTCATCAAGACCTATCGCGGGGGCCGAGACCCCGGACTGCTGGAACAACTGGCGCGGCGCCATCAGGCCTATGTCGATTGTCTGACCCAGGCGGGCGTGCGTCTGCCCAGAACCGAGTTCCTGATCCTGAACGAGGCTGGGTATCTGCAACCCGTCATCGTGCAACAAGCCCTGGACGAGGCGATCTTGCTCAGACCCCAGATCGAGGCGGCCGATCAGGCCCGCATGCTCGAGATGCTCGAGATCGCCGCCGGCAGCATCGCCGATTTCTGGCAGCGCGTGGCGCAGCGCCCGGAACGCATCGGCTATCACCCCTCGATCCGCAATTTCGCGCTGGATGGGGACGGCCCGATCTTCTTCGACACCTTCCCGCCGCTGATCGGCTACAGCCGCGAAGAGATGGGGCAGTTGTTGTTGCGCTTTTCCGAAAGCACCCTGATCCGGTCAATGGGTCGGGTCATGCCCGAACGGATCCGGTCCATCCAGGATGAATGGTATTCGCCCGCCGGCACCATCGTCGGTCTGATCGGCAGTGCGGTGCGCCTGCGCCCTGATGACGGCGAGGCGATCATGGATTGGGCGCGGCGCTTTGCCTCCGTCCGGTTGAATGGCGAAATGCAGGCCGAGGTGCTGGATGATCTGAACAGCCCGCCGCGCCTGCCCGCCATCTGGACCACGACGCGCCGGGTCCTGGGGCTTGAGGGCAAGCCGAATGTCTGACGGCGGCATGCCCCGCGCGGACATGAAGGTGGTGCTGGTCAATCCCGAAATCCCCGGAAACACCGGCACCATCGGGCGCACCTGTGTCGCGCTGGACCTCGAACTTGTCCTGATCAGGCCCTACGGGTTCGACATCACGGAAAAATCGGTGCGCCGCGCCGGGCTGGATTACTGGAAACATGTCCGGCTCAGCGAATACGACAGCTGGCAAGCGTTCTTGGGCGACCGCCAGCCAGCGCGCGACAGCCTGTTCTTTTTCGAGGAAGATGGAGCGCAGACGGTTTACGAGCCCGAATATCCGCCCGACGCCTACCTGGTATTTGGTCGCGAAACCAAAGGCATTCAGGCCGAGATCTTGTTGGGCATGCAGGACCGGATCTTTCGCCTTCCCATGCGCTCGCCCCACATCCGGTCGATCAATCTGGCCAACGCGGCGACGGCGGTCGTCTATCAGGCAATGCGGCGTCACATATCCTGAAAAAATCAAGCATTTGCCACAGTTCACCTTCGGCGCGCCCGGATTTTGCCGGAATTCATGCGGAGAAGACCCTCATTGGTAGTATTTTAATTATTACGCACGAAGTGCAATTTTGAGGACCCAAACATGAATTTGAATTCTTTTCTGACATCTGAAAACGGTGCGGTCACCGTCGAATGGGTGGTGCTGACCGCCGCCCTCACGGCCCTGGGTCTTGCAACGGTGGTTCTCGTGTCTGGGGGCGTGGAAGATCTGTCAGGCGAGATGCAGGCAGAGCTTTCCGACATGGATCCGGCTGGCGGCATACCGAGCGCCGAGGTGCAGAAGGGGCCTTTCCCGGGTGAAGAGTCGTAAGGCTCACGAATATTCCGGGCCACATTCCTGAACATGTCGAGGAATGCGCAACCTGAATGAGGACACCGACAAGGCGACCCTCACGCAGGAAAATCAAGCCCAAGACGGTGTGAGGACGGACCTTGGCCAGATGCGGCCGATGCCGTCTGCATCATGGGCTCCCCCGCAGCTGCCTCGTGTGGCTGCGGCCGGGACCTACCCCAAGACAATCCGGGCGACGCACAACTCCATGCCAGTGCCAAAACGGCAAGGGGGGCGGTGCTGTTGGCCTGACTGCGACATCCGATCCCCTGTCGCAAACCCTGCAAACCGCCCTGTCGAGGGCGTCTTTTCGTGTCGCGCGGCGCTTCCTCGGCCATGAAGGACTTGTTAAGGTTGTCCGAGGGAGGATCCCGACATGCCAGCCATCACCACCCAAGACGCCAGCCTGCAAACCGTCCTCACCACCTTTGAAACCTCACCGGGGCAATGCGCCGATCTGGTCGAGCAGTTGCAGGCGGCCTATGACGAATTCATCTCGCGCCAGCCCGGTTTCGTCGGCGCGGCCCTGCATGTGAACGACGCCCAGACGCGGGTGGCCAATTATGCCCGGTGGCGAAAGCGCGAGGATTTCCTGGCCATGCTGCGTTCGGACGAAATGCGGGAGCGCAACCGGCAGATCGCCACCTTGTGCCGGTCTTTCGAACCGGTGCTGTATGACGTGGTCGCCACATATGGAGCGTAGTCCGTGAACGATACCCCCGAACGCCCGGGCAATCCCCCCCGGCACGCGGCGGGCACGCTGGAGGAAGAAGTGCTCGCCTTGCGCCAGGAACTGACGCTCATGCGCAAGCACAAGATGTTCACACTGTATCAGTCGGTGCCACGGGTCTTGTTGCTGCGCCTGATGATGGGCATGGCCGTGGGCCTGGGCACGGTCCTGGGTGCGACGGTGTTGTTGTCGCTGATCATCTGGGCGCTCAGCCAGATCGAATTCATCCCGATCATCGGCGAATGGGCGGTCAGTATCGCCGGCGAGATCGAGGCGCTGACCCAATCGCCGGAATAGGCTTTTCCAATGCTCCTTTGCGCGGCGTTTTGAATGCCTATGTGCAGTCGTGTCGCCATGAGAAAAGGAGCACCCGACATGCAATGCCCCGTTGACGGATCCACGCTGGTCATGGCCGACCGGCAAGGGGTCGAGATCGACTACTGCCCGCAATGCCGGGGTGTGTGGCTTGACCGTGGCGAGCTGGACAAGATCATCGAACGATCCGTGCCCGTTGCCGCCCCCGCACCTGCCACACGCAGCCATGACGATCGCGGATCGGGTCGCGCGGACGGATATCACAAGAAGAAACGGCGCGGCTCGTTCCTCGACGATATCTTCGATTTCTGAGCGGCCGCTACAGGGTCAGACCACAGCTTTCAAAGGCCGCCCGCGTGACGGCCTTTTCGTCTTCGGTCAGTTGCAGCAGCGGCGCGCGCACGGGGCCGCCGACCTGGCCCAAAAGCTCCTGCCAGTATTTGCCATGCGCCTGCGGCTTGCCGCCGGGTTTCGTGGCGCGGATCGCCTCGCGCACGGGGTTCAGGCTGTCGCGGATGGCGCGGGCCTCGGCGAATTTGCCCTCGAAGGCCAACCTCGTGTAGTCGTTCATCCGCTGATCGGTCCTGGTCTGCAACTGGTAGGGCGGGGACGAGCACAAATACAGGTTCCAGCCCAGTTCCTCGATGTTGTCCAGCCATTCGGCCTCGGACGCGGTCGACACCTGGATACGGTCACCGGCCAGTTCCGTCAGGCGCACATACATCGCACGCGGGACCGAATACTTGATCGCCACGATATTCGGCAGCTCCGCCACGCGGGCGCATAATTCGGGCGACATCAGGTAGCCGCTATCGGGGTGGGACCACATGGCGATACCGATATCCACCCGTTCGCACAGCAGCTTGTAGTAGTTGTAGACCGTATCGTCGGGGTCGGTCACGAAATGCAGCATCGGCGCGTGCACGACGACGTAGTCGGCGCCGATGTTCTGCGCGTGCCGGGCCAGGTCGACCACGGTGTCGAAATTCTGATCCGAGGCCGACATGATGGTTTGCGCCGTATCCCCGCATTCATCGACCGCGATCTCGAAGTTGCGTT
>Ga0102941_1000642_pt1 | contig 16200 bp, 13 predicted proteins | sample SalPonR2_C_D2_MG_FD_79281 | JGI IMG/M metagenome (GOLD analysis project Ga0102941, IMG submission 79281) | Salt pond soil microbial communities from South San Francisco under conditions of wetland restoration - Salt Pond MetaG R2_C_D2_MG | ecosystem: Environmental > Aquatic > Marine > Intertidal... | reverse complement strand
TCCACAATTAATAAGGTGGCAGGAACCGATGCCAGCGTACTCATAACAGGCGAAAACGGAACAGGAAAAGAAGTTGTAGCACGCTCATTGCATCGCAACTCAACGCGCAAAGATTCCATTTTCGTGAATGTGGATCTCGGAGCCATACCCGATACACTTTTTGAGAGTGAACTTTTCGGTCATGAAAAAGGCGCATTTACTGATGCTAAAGATGCCAAACCCGGACGTTTTGAGGTAGCCTCGGGCGGCACACTGTTTTTAGATGAAATAGGAAATCTCACACTTCCTTTACAGGCAAAATTACTTGCAGCAATTGAAAACCGACAGGTAAAAAGGCTTGGTGCCAAAACACCCAAAGACATTGACATTAGACTAATTTGTGCCACCAATGCATCTATTTACGACATGGTGGACAATGGAGAATTCAGGCAGGACTTGCTTTACAGAATAAACACCGTAGAAATAGAACTTCCGCCGCTAAGAGAACGTATTGAGGACATACCTTTGCTGGCCGACCACTATCTTAAAATTTTTGGTAAGAAGTATAAAAAACGCATAAGAAAAGTGTCTGCTGCAGCTATGAAAGAACTCGAAATGTACAGTTGGCCCGGCAACATCAGGGAGCTGCAACACGCCATAGAGCGAGCAGTAATTATGGCAGAAGGAACCATGCTCGAACCCGATGATTTTGTGCTTTACAACAAAAGCAAGGCTAAAAGCGATATGGATTTCGATACTTTTGACCTGGACGAAGTAGAAAAAAAGGTGATAAAAAAAGTACTGGATAAAACACATGGTAATATAAGTCATGCCGCACGCGAATTAGGTTTAACCCGCACATCGCTATATCGTAGAATGGAAAAACATGGATTATAAAAAATTTTCATTTCAAGTCGTAATTCGTGTACTTTTGATACTCGTCACAGCATTGGTGGCAGGGTATCTCTATTATCAAACAGAATTTTATTTTACAGCCTCTTTTTCATTTGCACTGGCCCTTTTACAGGGTTATTGGCTCATTAAACTGGTGAACAAAACCAACCGACAGCTTACTGTTTTTCTTGATTCTATTCGCTACGCTGAGTTTAACCGCTCATTTAAGCCGGCAGGCCTGGGCGAAGCTTTTGATGGTCTATCAGCTTCTTTTAACCAGGTACTTGAGGATTTTCACGATATACGGAAAGAGAAAGAAGAGCAGTTCTTCTTCTATCAAAATGTGGTTCAACACATCGGTATTTCAATGATGGCCTACGCAGCCGATGGAAAAATTTTAATGCTCAACAATGCGGCCAATAAATTATTTCAGATAAAGAAGGTCAAAAATATAGCTGACATCGCACAATTCAGTGAAAAACTGGTAGAAATATTGCGCAATATTCAGAACAATCAACGTAAACTCATAAAAGTACAGGTCAACGACGATTTGTTGCAATTGTCGGTATATGCCAAGCAATTTAAACAAGAAAACAAAGAAATTACAATTGTATCGGTTCAAAATATTGAGTCAGAACTCGAACAAAACGAAATGGAGGCCTGGCAAAAACTTATCAGGGTTTTAACGCATGAAATCATGAACAGTATCACGCCCATTACCTCCCTGTCAACAACTGTAAATCTGATGGTCGACGACTGGCAACAAAGCCACGAGGCAGGTGAAGATACATCGGAAGTGACTGCAGACATCAAACAAGCTTTACAAACCATCCATAAACGCAGCGAAGGACTTTTACAATTTGTGCAGACCTATCGCAGTTTAACCAAAATACCCAAACCCAATTTCGAAATACTGAAAGTCCATGATTTTTATGCCAACCTGGAACAATTCATGCGAAAAGAACTGAATAGATCGGGCATAAAACTTTCCACAACTATAGAACCAACAAACCTTGAAATTACAGCAGATGAAACAATGATGGAGCAGGTTTTCATCAACCTTATGCGTAATGCAATTCATGCACTTGAAAAAACAGAAAACCCGGAATTAAAGCTTATTGCTGGTTATGGCAATTATGGTAATGTAATGCTTCAGGTAATTGACAATGGACAGGGAATTTTACCCGATGTACTGGAAAAGATTTTCATCCCTTTCTTTACAACAAAGCAAAATGGTTCGGGTATTGGTCTTTCTTTATCGCGTCAGCTGATTCGCGCCCAGGGGGGGAACATTACAGCAACTTCAGAACCGGGAAAAACTGTATTTACTGTGCGTTTTTAGTTTGCGCTATCTTAAATCCAGTATCAAGCCAAAGGTAAATGTCAGATGGAAGATTATTTACCCGCTCTTTGCTACGTTTATGCCCCAACCGCACTATAACCATATCCAAATCAGGAACAATAAAAATATACTGGCCGGCCAAACCACGTGCATAATAAGTCATATGCCCCTGGTGGTTTACCATCCACCATTGGTAACCATAAAAATCCACAGGTTTGTTTTCGTCTTCAGTTAACAGATGATCAGCTGGTTTGAGTGATTGCTCGAGCCAACTTTTTGGCACTACCTGTGCTCCATCCCAGGAGCCATTGTTGAGTACAAGTTGACCAATGCGCGCAAAGTCCCGGGCATTACTATTGAAACAACAGTAAGCCTTTTCAATTCCGCCTTCATGGTCCAGACTCCATAAAGCATCATGTTTGGCCCCTATTTTTTTCCACAACTTTTCTGAAGCATAATCTGCCAGACTCATACCAGTGGCTCTGCGCAGAATAATAGCTAAGAGCTCTGTATCACCGCTGAAATAATGAAAATATTTTCCGGGTTCCGATTTCATTTTCAGTTTAAGTATCATTTTTTCCAACTTCCGCCCATAATAGGCTTTGGTGGTTTTGCTCCATGGGTTGGCATAGGCTTCGTGCCAGTTAAGTCCCGAACTCATAGTCAAAACATCTTTTATACGCAGATCCCGGTTGGTTTCATTATCATATTCAGTTACATATTTGCTTACACGATCATTTACAGAACCAATGTGCCCCTCTTCAATAGCAACACCTACCAATAAGCTTACAATACTTTTGGCAGCCGAAAAGGAGTTGCTCCAGGAACTGTCTGTATAATTATCCCAGTAGTTTTCGTACAAAATTTTCTCATCTTGTATGACCATGTAAGCTACTGATTTTAGGTCCATTGCCCGCTCAAAAGTTGTATCCGACAAGGTATAGCTATTGTAATCAGCAGATTTGGCCCATGGTTCATGTTCACCGGCTTCCACCACGCGGTTAGGAAATATTTTATAATCATCTATATCAACTTTCTGGTAAACCAGAGCCCGCCAAAAATAGCCACATGATGTAAAAACAGAAGATGCAATCAATAAAAAAATAAATAGCTTTAACCTTTTCATAGCAATAGATTTTTTGGATAAAAAAACAGCAGATTATATGCAATATCTGCTGCAATTTAATTGAAAAAAACATGACCAACAAGTTACCTTATATTACATAACTTAATTATTGATTGAGTTCATTTAATTTATCGGGAAATTTGCAGCTTTCTGGAGCGCATAAATTCCTCACTACGCACAATTATGAAATATGCTCCTGCGGGCAGTCCTGTATTGATAGATATTTTCCCGGATGAGAAGTTTTCTGCATGCATCAATTGTCCCACTGCATTGTATAGTTGTAGTACTTTGTTTTGTCCTTCTGTGTGCGGAACAGATACAGTCACGTAACCCCGGGGTGCCGGGTTGGGATAAATGGTAAAATCAAATGTGGGTTCAGGGGGTACTCCTGTAGTTGAAGATACTGCTATTTTGCCTTTCATTCCGGAGCCTACATGGTTTTCGCAAACATAAAAAATTGTGTCCTGCGATGTAATCTCAAAAGTATAGTCTGAAGTTGTGGGACCAAAACCTCCGGATAATGGGGTTTCTTCTTCTTCATACCAGGTAGTGCTGCTAACCTGCACCAGGGGATGTGTCGCACTTGCACTAATTGTAACAGTATCTCCGACATTTACGGTTAAATAATCAGGAGAATATGAAAAGCCACTAATATTGATCTGATGGTGATCCGCCATCAGTCCCGTGTTAAGTGCAAAAAAAACTATAATGATCAGGTATATTTTCTTCATAATGATAATTTAATAATTTATATCAACAACACCCGACCATTAAAATTGTTGATAAACAGATAGTTAATCTACCAAAAAGAAAAGCCGGATTCCAATGGAATCCGGCCCAATAAATTCACACAATATTTCTATTGCACTTCTATAACATCTTGTGTAATAAGTGTGAAATCTTTACCTGCCAGAAAATACACAGAGATATAAATGGTTTTTCCACCACTAGTGCCTTTAAAAAGCATATAAGCATTATTATTATCCCATGGCGATAAAGAGTATTTTTTACCAAATCGCTCATTATCAAGTGTACGCATATAACCATCACGGAAAGCACGTGAATGCAGATTGTCATTATCCCGATCTACAAGAAGTTTAAATCCCTTATTTGTAAAATTGGGTTTCGACTTCATCAAGAGATATTCGGGATTGTTCTCCGGTGCAGTTGTGTATTGGTAACGGGTAACCTTACCCTGCACTTCTTTTGGTGAATCAAAAGAAAAATTGCCAAACTGATCGATCGGCAACTTAAACTTGCCCCATTTGGTAACTTTATTGAAAACAACTTTGGCGCCCTCATATCCGCCAAGATTAGCGAAATCTATTGCCCCGGTAACCTGACCACCGCCTTCAGATCTGCTATCATCCTGGCTAGAGGCTGAGGCCTGTCCGAAATCCTTTATGCGAAAATCACTATCGTTAAAAGGATACTCAAACATCATTACTTTGTCGACTTTATCGAAATGGCACTCCATTTTGACAGGTACACCCGGCATAAGCGTTGCCCGTGTATTGGCTCCTGATTTCCCGGCCACTTCAACTTTGTTGACCCTCTTTTCGATGCCTCCTTCAGCTAAAATGCGGATATCACGGTTATAGTCTTTCAATTCATAATCTTTACCGCCACGGTTCTCAAGCTGGAAGTACATGGTAATTTTGTCACCAAAAGTCTTCATGTTATTGTAAACCAGGTAAATATTATCATCAATTTCCACTTCTGAACCGCTGGAACTGGCAGGAGAGCCACCACCGGAAGACTGGGCTACATCACCACCTCCACCTTGTGTTTGTTGTGGTTCAGGCATATCGATTGTACCCAGAAGTTTCATGGCTTTATCATAGCACTCTTTGCTCACTTGCGGGACAGCCTTAAGCACCTTTATTGCTTCGGCATTATTACCTTGCTCTTTTAATGCTTCGGCGCGGCTAAGGAAGAAGTCGCAGTTTGAATTATAATACTGTAAAATACGCTCTTTGCCTTTATCTACAAAAGCTCTGAACTGTGCAGAACGAATGTTTACATAACGCAGTGCGGTCATGTATGCTTTTGTTTCGTTCGTACCTACACCTTTTACATCTGTACTTACTTCACTGAAAACTTTACCACTTTGCTTGTCTGTAATTTTGAATGATACACTCAATTGTAATGACACCATTGGAGGTGCAGTTGGTGTAGTCTCCTGTGTAAGCACAGTGGCATCACCTTCGATGGTAAAAAAGGATGCTTCGTCACCGCCGGCCATGTTGTTCAACGACAACAACTGGGTCATTTTGTGTTTAAGCATCTTTTTAGCATGAGCGGGCAGTTCACTGTTGTTCACTACGGGAGCAACAGCAATACGCGCCTCGTCATCTGCTTTTCCTTGGTTGTTCTGGCCATTGACTACAGTACTGAAAAGTACAGCTAGCAAGGTCAGTAATATAAGTATTTGTTTCATTATTGAAAATTTAAATTCAACACAGTCGGTTTTTTATTTACCCCCGATTATAAGCCATACTTCTCCAAGACCCTTGGGAGCAATTTTTATTGGATCGGCAAGCCCAATTTCATCTTCAAGCCAATCTCTTAACTTGTAGGCAAAATCCTGAGTATCCTGTCCAACTTTCTCGCCGGTCCAGGGGTCTTCAGTAAACATTGGCATACGCACCTGATCCATAATTAAAAGATTTGCTGTACTTGTTGCCCTTGAAAATCTTTTTTCTACAGTATTCATAATAAACCAGGCATTAATCAATTGTGACAGTTCTCCGGTTTTACCTTTCCATGTATATTCACTTTCAAGGTTATCCATGGCTGCATCATTTACCAGTACCTGAATAGTAACCTCACGACCCTTTTCGAACATATCTTTAAAGTGGTTCATCAACCGGTCGTTGAACTCATCCATATGAGCTAAAACAGCTTCTTCGAGCAATACATCGGGTGTAGCGGCAGATGAAGGTTCGCCTGCACCCGAGGATGATGCTATATTTTTTGAAGTATAGGCATCGTAACCATTTAAAATATAGGTAATGTATTGCTGTGGGCCCCTGCGCTTGATTTCGAAACTCAAATCCATGATGATATCGGCTTTTGCCGTGCGCAATAATGCATCAATGGGTGATTCAGCAAGCCCCATTCCGGTAGAACTACTTATGGTCATGTCTTTTTGGGCACGCTCATTTTCAAGTTTTTTCAATTCTTGCTCAAGGTCTTTGAGTGGAAAACCACGGTCGGCCATTATTCCACTCATTTTTGATATAACCAGGCGAAGGTCGCTATCATTCTGAAGCGCTTTTTTGTAATCGGGCAACACTTTTGTCTCTCCCTGATTATTAAATTCCTGCTTATAATCTCTTGAAATACAATACTGATCAGAAGGAACCACCATAATGGTTGGTTTCTTGGCAGGCTGAGCAAACATTGATACAGCCAGCAATAAGACTGAAATAGTTAAAACAATATTTTTCATAGTGCTCTTGTTTTTTAGGTTCAATTAAAATCCGGCATCCAGACTTCTGGCAATACCTTTCTCCTCTAAATGTTTGCGCAAACTATCAAATTCAATAGAAACTGAAGCTGCGACTTTGTATCCTTTTTTCATTTTCAGACGGTCTTCGCCTGATGGCATACCTACATTCTTTGAGTTTACATACTGAAGGTATTTGCCTCCATCTTTAAAAAACTCGTCGAAAAATGCTTTGTGCTCGGTTTTAGCATTTTCATCTTTCACGATTGGACCAACTTTTGCTGAACCACCGCCTGCTGCAAATCCATGAAAGATAGCAGCCTTAACAGCTTTGCGTTTAGCATCAATAAGCGCCAATTCCGGAGTTTTTGCGTAACCCCATGATTTAATCATTTTAGTACCATCATTTCCTACGCTGATAATTTCAGCTTCAATTGCATGCTCACTTTCATATGTTGCATCCATTGTTTTTTTAGCAGCACAACCAAATAATCCATAGGCCAAACCTGCTATAACTAAAATTTGTAATAACTTTTTCATGTGTATTAATTTTAAATAACTGTTAGACTCAGAATAAATTTATTATTTCAAGAAAAAAATCTAAAGTCAAACCAGCCTCATTTCAAACAAATAAATTTATGATTTTATGCTAATATAACATTAAATTATTTAACCTGACGTAACAGCATTCCAGCCATTACTTTTCTACCTCCACCTTTAAATTTTGTGCCCTTAATTTCTTTTTCTTCATCACCGTTTTCTAATTTGGTATCATCTACATCCAGCACATAACGATTGTCCCAAATATCCTTTTTCTTTACTTTAACACTGCCGACTTTATCGTAACGCGTCAGGCCGGTTTTTTCATCCCAAACCATCTCGAGGACATCAAATTTATCGCCTCCTTCGACACCCTCTTTCATACCAATTTTTGCAATAATTGGATCTGTTGACAATATCGGAGTTTTGGTCTTAAATACATCATACTCTTTTTGGAGCTTAACATAAACCCTATCGATATTCCGTACAGTAGCTACTGTTAAAATTTCTTCCGGTTTTTTACCTATACCCAAAAGAACAAGTGATTTGGCTTTTTGATATCCAACATAGTTAAGTTTAAAGATATCAGTATTTTCAAATAATGCTTTGCGCTCAGGGTCTATTGATGTTGAATCCATCCACATATCCATATAAAACTTATCAGCAATTTCATCGTTCCATTCAAGCTGATAAAGGTAGGCAACATTCCATACGGAATAACCATCTTTGGCTGCATTGTAGGCTATTTCAGCAGCTTTAATAGCAGCCATTTGGGCTAATTGATTATCAATGGTGTTTTTGGCAATTGATATTGCTACATCGCGGGTGGCTCTTGCAATGGGTTCATTTTTTACAAACCTCATTCTGTTTATTACAACAAAGCTATTCTTGATGAGCTCTTCACCAGCATCTTTAATTGCTGCCATACCTCGTATTGAGCCACTGGCCAGTTGCACTTCCATTGCGCTTGCGTTGTATGCACCACGGTCATGAATCATACTCATATCGAATGATCCATCTTCTTTCCGGTTAAACCATTTTGCCACCATTCTGCGGGCTACATCTTTTTCTTCGAGATATTTATTAATGGCTTCCAGGTACTTCTGGTCAATTTTACGGCCATTTTTCTTTTTCCCACTATCCTCCTCCTTCTGCAGCTCCTCGGCTGATATGGAGGAATAGTCTTTGAACTTAAAACTTACTTCGGACAACCTGTGATCATTGTATTTTTCCGGGAAAGGGGCCTCATCATAGGCTTTCATTACAATGGCATTAAGCTCCGCTTCAGACTGGTCGCTAAAAACCGGTTTTGTTTCAAGCAAAATGGGGTAAAGCGAACTTCTTCTGTAAACAGTTTCAGGCTTCTCGGCCTCCTCCTGTGCTCTAACGGGCAATGTAGCAAGCATTGCCAAAACAATCAGTAAAAGATTTTTGTTAAAAATTTTCATATGCAGTAATTTTTCACCTGTGAATTGTATCGCACTCATACAGTAAAAGTACTTAAGCAACAATATTCAACATGGCTGGTTTTTGTTTATGTAATTTATTAGAATTCGATATATAAACCTATATTATAAGTTAAACCTTCACGATCGACGAAAAAATCTGCATAATTTACCGGATCTCCCTCTGAATCCCCTAATGTATAACTATCTCCATCGCTGTCCATTATGTCTCCAACCATATGGTACTCTACTCCTGCAATCAATTTCATCCAGTAGGTTACGTTAATTCCAAAATCAACTCCGGCGTCGAACATCAAAACATTAAAATCGATGTCGTCTGTATCATCTTCGATATTCTCTGAGGTAAGTTCAACATCCTCAAATGTTAAATCTGAATGAGAGGCTGTTTCATATGCAACACCAACGAATGGCTCAAGGCTAAACATACGGGCAAAATAGTACCCTTTTGCCAAACCACCGCCAAAACGCATAAAACTAAAATCGTATTCTACGGGATCAGATGGTGCTGTTAAATATTTATCAGATACTTCATAAGACTTGGCATCAACTGCCAGGTAACCATAAATTTTTAATTGGGGAATACCTATGTAGCGGGCTGTATTGAGAGAGGCTTTTACACCACCACCGCCCATATTACCAATTCCGAAGCGGCCCTGTATGCCTATGCCCCAATCTGATTTTTGCTGCAGGAGCATACCTTTTCTTAAACGGCCACCACTAATCTGATAAAACCGGGATGTGGGTGTTTCACCAGTAGCCACCTGACGGTTATCCACCACATTCTTGGCCCTTACAACACCTTTACGATTTGGTTCTGCTTTATCTGTTTTTGCATTGTATTCATATTCGTAAACAAAGTACCTTTGGTCTACTTTCAGCCCTTCCTTTTTCCCAATTTTGGCTTTTAAGGGCCTGTCTTCATATAGCGGCATTTTTACACGAAAATCTTCATGGTCTTTTTCCAAAAGGAAAAAAGCACGTTGATACCCTTTGGCCACAAGCTCTTTAAAAAGCTCCTCATCAGACTTCTGCGGTAAAAGCTTACCAAGCTGAGTATCTGAATTATACTGCATGCGCTGTACCGGAGTTGGGTTGCTTGTGGTCATCACGTATTCTACCTGGAATGTATGATTGTCAAATTTTTCCTTCTTGGCTTTGGCGGTTTCCGGATCATCGTCGCTATAAATCCACATTTCATCAAAGAGCTTTGCCTGCACGTCGCTGTTGTATTTTACCCTGAAAAGAAAAACATCAAGCGGTGTACGCCACCCATGGCGATCATCGATGTCGAGTTCTTTATGATTTCTGATTTTAGCGTAATCAACCACAATGATGTAAGATTTGCCTAATAATTTCATACCCATATCCATGAGCATTGCTTTACCACGTTTTGAAGCTTCAGCTTTTTTCACATCGGCATCAACGGCGTTATAAAGCCCCCTTTTATGGATCAATTCCATGTTCATACGGCCATCTTCCTGCCTGTTAAACCATTTTGCAATAATATCGTTAGCAGCTTTTTCCGCTTCCAATTGATTTATTATGGCATTTATTCGCTCTTTGCGCGGGGCCCCTTCAGCAAGGGGTGTTTCAACAACTTTATCTGGTAAATTATTATTGTCAAATTTTCCGGGAACAGTAAGATTAACAAATATTTCCTCCAGTTTTTCCCGGTGCTTACCGGTTTTGTAGTCTAACATTTTAACTGTAACTGCACTTCGGCTGTAATCATCGGTAACTTTTTTTTCTTCTTGTGAAAAACCTTGGGATGCGATAATAAATAACAGGGATAACAATAGAGTTCTTAACTTCATTTTAGATTTTTTTACGGTTCCAATCAAATTTACAACAATTATTGAATAACCCGTAAATTTCACAATTATTTATAAAGAACAATGAGCTTATACCTAACTTAACAGCCATTTAACACAGATATGGCATATAACAAAGGTAGCATTGAAATTGCTCGTTCAAAACCAGTGTTGATTCGAAGTATTTTTGATGAAGGTTTTATAAATAATCCGGTGTGATTATTAAAGCCAATTCAAATGCAACGGACTGCTGATGAAGAGAAAGAGTAGTTCTTATTGTGCTCCAGTCGTAGAGATAAAAGTCAAAACCTGCAATTCCCCCGAATTGGAATTTATCCATAAAATCTTCGTTTTTCCACTTTTCATCGAGATAAGAAGTTTTAAGTTGCTGGGTTACTGTATAAAAACTGCTTAACCCCAAATATGCCGCCATTCGATGTGTAATATAATACTTGCCGGCAGCCCTTACATTAAAAGCCAATACTCTGTACATATTGGCACTACTTTTCATTGATGACCGATAAAAATTGAGGTTCAATCCTGCAAGGCCAGACATTTTTTGGTTGAAAAAAAACTCATTTTCCAGTCCACCACCTAACCCATAATCATAACCGAAATTGGGTAATGTATCATTGGTTTGCAGTATTCTCGATGTATTTACCGAAAAAGTATAATTGATGTGTGAATAAAGACTGGCAGTACTTGTATCGTTTTTTTCTAAATTTTGTTTCTGTGCGTTTGTGCTTGCAGCTGTAAATATTAATAAAATAACAATTATTAATCTGTTTCTGTGGCGGTTTGCATTATTTTCCATTGACGTTTAAACGCTTTTTTAAAGGGTTTACTCCATTTCTTATCTATCACGTAGCCTTCATATAATTGGGCCGATTCATCTGATGGGTCTTTAATATAAAACTCTTTTGCTAAACTTGCACCCAACGCTTCCTGCGCTGGCTTTGCCAATTGATAATCAAAATCGCTTTTATACAAAACTGTAATTAATCCAAAGCTTTCATTTGGTTGCCCTCTTTCAGCTAAAACTTTAGCTGCATGATGCATAAAAGGTAAGTAATTAGTTTCTTGAGCAGCATTAGCAAGGGTTTGGAATTCCAAATCAAAGGGTTTTAATAAAGAGTCATTGAATTTATTCTTTATTACATCATATTCAGCAATAGCACTTTCAAAATTGTTATTGACCGCAGAATCTCTGAATACTTTAATATGGCGTTGATATGCAGCAGCATCGGCTATTCTTTTAAGTTCCTGCTTTAGTTTTTCAGCATTAAAACCACAGCCCGGATTGTTTTTAATAAGCGTCAAAGCTTTTTCGAAACTTTCCTGTGCGTGTGGGTAATCTTTACGGACCATGAATTTCTCTGCTGCTATGGTATAGATGCTTAATTTTTTGTGGCGCTTGTAGCAAGCCTGTCGACCGATTTTCTCACGTAATTTATTTACAAAATCCTGTTGCGAATCATTCAAAACAAAATTAAACCTGTTTAAAACCCAATCTATTTCCTGAACAAGTTCTGTGGCAATTACTATCTGCTCTGCACGCAACATACGTTCAGCTTTTTCTGCAAGGGAGGTCACATAATCGGTCAACAATCGGGTACGCTGAAAATTCTCATCGCGGGCCTCATAAATGCCATTTTTCTTGCGAATATTTAAGGCAGAATCTAGCAGGGTAATGGATTTTTTGTCGGCCAACTTCACGTTTCTTAATTCCTCAATTAATAAAGCGTAACGCTGCTGAGCTATGCGGTCAATTATTTCGCGGTGTTTTTGGGTTGGTTGGAGTTTTTGTGCCTTTATATAGCGCATAGCTTTCGTTTGAATGGTATCGGCCCGATTGGGCAGGCTGTCTTGAAGTGCCGCTTCGGCTTCATTTAACATTTTCTTATAAGACTTCTGAAATGCCACCTTAAATCGCTCATCAAGATTTTCGGCACATGGAATTTCCACATAGGCATTACAAATTTCTCTTGCTGCGTACAATGCCTCCAGCGCCTTTTCCGGATCGTCGTCCTCATGTTTGGTAGCAACTGAAATAAGTGTATCCTGGACTATTTTCATGTTTGTATACAACAATTCATTGGTGGTTAACCACTTATTATGATCTTTGCGAAACTGAAAAGTTTCTTCAACTACATTGGGTAATTCACTGTATTGTGTTCTCGATATAATATCGAACCAATTAATAATGTGTTGATTTAATAAGCCTCTCCAACTGTGGGAACGGGCTACATTAATCATATCTGAACAAACCACTACCTGTATACTATTGCAAATATGTTCCGCAGAGTCCATTAATGTGAGTGCTTCATGGTAATGTTCTTGCTTGTTTTGTGCTTCAGCCTGGTCTATAAGTTGACTTTCAATATACTTAATCATCTCCACCATATCTTCTCTGTTACCACTATGATGAGTGGTATGCGCACTGATGAATCGGATTTGGTCAATAATTTCGACCAACTTACCACGGTTAAAATCAATTTTAGCTTTTTCTACATAAGGGCCGGCAAGCATAGAATCGACCTCAATAGCAGTATTAAAGTACTCAAGAGCAGTTGCTGTGTCTTTTTGGTTGAGAGACTCTAATCCCAATCTGAGGTATTCCTCACCCAGGTTACTGGTTTGTTCGAGCAAAGCATTTTTTGCCTCAAAATTGGCCTTGTGGAGTTCGTTGGTGCGGTCATAAACATTTAACGGGTCGTTTTCGCCCAAATTCAGGTGTTTGTAAAGCTCTTTTTTCTTTATACGATCAACAATTGCGAAATTCTTTCGTGTAATTTCGAGATACTGATCCAGCATTTCAAGGCTGTCAGGATTAATTGTGCTTAGTTCTTCAAAAGCAAGTTTTATCTGTGTGTCGGCTGTGTAATATGCTGAAATATGCTGCTGTTTTTCCACTATGCGGCTTAACACTTCCTGCCCGGTTTGAACAGATACAATTTCAATTTTAAATTTCTGCGGCTGATCAGGTGTTAGCATATCGCCCATTTTGGCTCCTGCTTTAAGCTGATGTTCAAATGATTTTGTCTGCTCATCGATTTTAACATCTACTTTAGCGGTAACGGGAAAAATTTTATCTGAGAGGTCGAACCGCTGAAAAGTTAAGGGGTGGGCCAACTGAACCTTATCGCAAAAAATTTCGGTTCTGAAGTTTGATCCTGCCACACGGTATTTAAATGAAAAAGTTGCTTCAAAAGTGATACATGGTTTATCATTCACCCTTGGCAGTGCACTCATCAAGTTTGTAAGCAATGCATTGTTGAGCGGGTGGACATTGTCAGGGTAACATAAATTATAAGTTACTGTTTTGGTTGCAGCAGGCTGTGCAGTTGACTGTGAAAAGGATAAGGTTGCGAATGTTGCAATAAGCAGGAATTTGATCAATTTCATCCCTAAATAGTTTTTAATTTAAGTAGTCGGAACCTGGCCCCTGATGTATTTAATGTGAACTTACGATTGCTTCATTATTGGCCCATTGGCATCAAGCTCCTTATTTATCAGACCAAATTTAATGTTTCTTGTTAAAGCACACAAAAGTATTGAAAAAAAGCACAAAAAAAGGACGTCATCCGGTGGAGACGTCCTGATATCGTAACAAAACCGTGGTTATGATTTTGTATAAATTTTTTCTTTAATACGTGCGCTTTTACCAGTAAGGTTTCTGAAGTAAAAGATACGTGCACGGCGAACTTTACCTCTTTTGTTAATATCGACCTGCTCCACGAAAGGAGAGTTTACCGGAAAAATTCTTTCTACACCAACACCGCTTGCCATTTTGCGTACAGTAAAGGTTTCGTTAATTCCTGTTCCACGACGCTGCAATACTACTCCGCGGAAATTCTGGATACGCTCTTTGTTTCCCTCTTTAATTTTGTAGTGAACAGTTACAGTATCACCTACTTTAAATTCAGGAAGTTTTCGCTCTTCCTTAAAATGCTCATCTACAACTTTCATTAAATCCATTTTCCTAAAGCTTTTATAGTTAAAATTTTAAAAGCAATGTAGCAGTTTAACGTGCCAGAGATTACTTTGAGGCTGCAAAGTTAGAAAATGTTTTCGAAAAACAAACTATTTCTTATCGGTTGTTTTTTTAGTTTGTTTATTTTTTGTTTGACCATTGCTGCTTTTCTTGGGTGGTTTTGCCGGCATAGGTTTATTCTTGCGTGCCATGGCATAAGTATTAAAAAAATCTGGTTGACTTTGCTCAAAAAGAAAAATGAATTTATCAATGCGATTTTTCAATAGTTTATTATTGGCCCTGATAAGGTCCTGGGTTGATTCAATTGCTTTTTTTTGAGCTTTTCGCTCTTCTTTATAGTTTTGACGCAGGTTTTTATATTGCACAATAGTTTCATACAAACTATCGATCATTTTTTGCGACAAACCATATTTTTCAGGTTCAGTACTCTTTTTTTCCTCAACATTGGTGTTCTGATGCTTATTAATGGCTTTCCAAATAGTGAGAGCCTCCTTCTCCAGTTTACCCGCACTAAGTTTATTCAGGGCTTTGCGATCTGTTTTGGTTTTTTGCTCCAGTTTTTTCATTTTTTTGTCATGGGCATAAACTGAGAGCACTTTTAAAACTGGTAGCAATTGTGCTATGAGCTTTTCGCGTGTATTTTTTATGTTTACTGCAATTGGCTCAGTGTCATTATGCACTGCAGGCTGTAATTCCTGTATTTTTTTCATGTTCTTCACAAAACGGTCATAATCTTTCTGCATTTCCAATATGTGGCTCCAACCCTTCATATTTTCTTCCATGCATTCCATAACCTTTTGTTGCATAGCTAGTTTTTGCGTATCCATGGCTATAAATTTTAGTTTACAGTATAATTAATATCAAAATATTCTTTTACTCTTTTCGTAAAAGCTGCAGCCGGTTCTACATAAATATTCTCTACCAGTTGCAGTGCTTCCTGTTGTAACTCAAGCCTTAAACCTTCTATCAATTCAATGAATTCATTTTTCACCTTGCTTGTAGCAGCACGCTTGTCTATTTTTTCTACAAAAAGAACTAATTCTGCAAAATTGTGGTCAAGTCCAAGTTTATCCGAGGCATTATCAAGATCCTTTTCTATGGTTTTAAAGTATTGCGGGTAAAGTGGGTTCAAGATTTGCATAAAATACATTAAGTACTTAACCCGTTTTCTTAAGTTGTGGTAGTTTTCAGTGTTTGGTTTTTTTCGTACTACATCAAGCTCTTTCCGGCCTTTTTTGTAAATCCGTTTAATCCCCGGAGCCATGATGCTGAACCCTTCATAGCGAAATAAAAACATACTTACTCGTTCTTTGGCTGCATCCACATCATCTGCTATTTTTTGAAATAACTCATCGTGCATTACTTCGTCATATTTCTTTTTTTTCTTACCAATGATGGTTTCCTGCAGTTGTTCAATAAGCTGATTATTTACAGATGACGTATGTTTTTCAGCCAAAATGGTCAAATCCTCGTGGAAAACTTTCAGGTCTCTTAATTCACTCAATAATTTTGACTCATCTCTGCAAAAACTGTTTTCTCTGTAGTAAGTACTATAACCTATCGCATCCCGAATGAGCCTCAATATGGCCCGCAATCG
>Ga0102941_1000640_pt1 | contig 16216 bp, 12 predicted proteins | sample SalPonR2_C_D2_MG_FD_79281 | JGI IMG/M metagenome (GOLD analysis project Ga0102941, IMG submission 79281) | Salt pond soil microbial communities from South San Francisco under conditions of wetland restoration - Salt Pond MetaG R2_C_D2_MG | ecosystem: Environmental > Aquatic > Marine > Intertidal... | reverse complement strand
TTTCATTGTCCTGGCAATAGGCATTATTGTTTCCATTTTGTGTTCGTCCGGATTCATCGCCGGCCACCAGCATGGGTATGCCCTGAGAAAGGAAGAGTGTGCTTAAAAAGTTACGAACCTGTTTTTTGCGGAGTTTATTTATCTGGTCATCTTCAGTGGTTCCTTCATGTCCGCAATTCCAGGATCGGTTATGACTTTCACCGTCGTTGTTGTTCTCCCCGTTGGCTTCATTATGTTTTTCATTGTAAGATACCAGGTCGTGCATGGTAAACCCATCATGAGCGGTTATGAAATTAATAGACGCCACGGGTCTGCGCCAGTCATCATAATAAAGGTCGGAGCTGCCGGAAAAACGCCATGCAAACTCTCCCATGCTTTCGCCTTGTCCTCGCCAGAAATCTCGCATCTGGTCGCGGTATCTGCCATTCCATTCCAGCCATCCCTGCGGAAAATTCCCTACCTGATATCCGTTTTCTCCAATATCCCAGGGTTCGGCAATGAGTTTTACATTGGAAAGCACCGGATCCTGATGGAGCACATCAAAGAAAGATCCCCATTTGTCAACATCGCTGAACTCTCGTGCCAATGCTGATGCAAGGTCAAACCTGAATCCATCCACGTGCATCTCGGTAACCCAGTACCTCAAACTATCCATGATCATGCGCAATACGGTTGGATGGACGGTGTTGAGCGTGTTGCCTGTTCCGGTATAGTCCATATAATATCTTTTATCATCCTGAACAAGTCTGTAATAAGATGCATTATCAATGCCCCGGAAACTCAACGTAGGGCCCATTTCGCTTCCTTCTCCCGTGTGATTGTATACTACATCCAGTATCACTTCAATACCTGCTTCGTGTAGCGATTTCACCATATTCTTAAACTCGTAGATTTGTTCCACACCCGCATTGGATGTTGATGAATATTCGGGGTGTGGTGCGAAAAAATTAATGCTGTTGTATCCCCAGTAATTAAACAATCCTTTCTCAATCAGATGCCGGTCGTGAATAAAGTGATGTATGGGCATGATCTCAACAGCATTTACCCCAAGTCTTTTCAAATAATTGATCACCTTGGGGTGCCTGATGGCTGCATAAGTACCTTTTATTTCATCAGGGATACCCGGGAAATTTTTCGTAAATCCTTTGATGTGAAGTTCGTAAATCACAGTTTTGTTGAGGGGTATTTTCAATTGTGTATCACCATGCCAGTAAAAATGATCATCAATAACAACCGCTTTCGGAACATATTTAGCACTGTCGCTTTCACTCATCGTCAGGTCCTTCTTTTTGGATCCGATCTTGTACCCAAAAAGATCATCATTCCATTTTTCAATTCCGCTGAGTGCTTTTGCATACGGATCTATACATAATTTATTGGGGTTGAAGCGGTGTCCGTTTTCTGGTTCGTATGGTCCAAAAACCCTGTACCCGTAGAGTTGCCCGGGTTTCATACCTGGTATGTAAACATGCCATTGGTTGTGAGTACGGTTTTTCACAGGAATGCGCTCGCTTTCGATGCCATCTTCATTGAAAAGGCACAATTCTACCGCAGTAGCATTTTCTGAGAAAAGGGCAAAATTTGCCCCCCTTCCATCAAAGGTAGCTCCCAGCGGATAGGGTTTGCCGGGAAATGGTTCCTTGGTATTCATTTTTGTGTTGGTTTTTGGGTTCTCTTTGTTTTTTTCTTTGTGCCATATAAGAGGGTTATCATCATCTTTTTTTTCAACAATATGCTCTTCTATCCTTCAGAATGCAGCGTATGATAACCATTGAATCTATTATGTTTGCTGATTGTTGATTTGCAGGAAAACGGTCATTGATGAACAGGGTAAACGTTGTAAACAGTTGGTTTTGCTTTCAGATTATTTACAAAAGGCAAACTATTGTTTTTACTTCATTGTCCACCTTGCAACTAAGATTTCCTATTCAGGCAAACGCAAGAATCATGACCTTTTCTGCCAAGGATAATCAGACATAACATTTTGGGTGCGTTAGTTTTTTTTTGAAACTTTCTTTGACCTTTGAAAAGGTAACCGAAGGGATCAAAAAACGTTTACGAATAAAACATTAAAACCATAGAAATAGCAAACATCCACATCTGTTTTTAAAAAAGAGAGATCCCAATATATTACTGATCATTTTCGGATGATCATTGATCTCTTTCCTCGAATACCCGTTCAATGAAGATTTACAGGTATTAACCTTAAACCCTTCTTCGTGAAGCATTTTATCTGCTATGTAAAATTACTACAAATTAAGATGTACCTGATAGATTTTCAGATTTTTTGTTCACGAATAAAAGAAAAAATTAAAACACCAAAGCGGATTTTAAAACGTTAAAATCCGCTTTCATGTTTATTGATCATATTATGCTTCTTTCAAGAAATTAAGCATCCCATGGGTTCATTGTGATGGACAATTCTTTTGGATAAGAAACATCCACAAATACCATTCTTCCAACCGAAATATTTACGTGATTATTTCGGTGCATTTTTAAGGGTTTCCTGCAAATAATCCCAAAACAGCGAAACAGATTTTATATTTACTTTTTCATCGGGTGAGTGTGGATTTCTGATGGTTGGCCCGAAAGAGATCATATCCAGTCGTGGAAAAGTACTGCCAATGATACCACATTCCAGTCCGGCATGTATGACTTTAACAGCCGGTTCTTTGCCATATTTTTCCGAATACACTTTTTTCATGGTTTTCAGAATGGGCGATTCAACATCAGGTTTCCAACCGGGGTAAGACCCTGTGTGTTCTAGATCTGCCCCTGCCATTGAAAAAACAGAATACAGCATATTACTGAGGTCTTCCTTGGCACTGTCTACAGAGCTTCTTTGTAAACTGCAAACCTCAATTTTACCCTCATTCGATTTTACAATTGCCAGGTTGGTGCTGGTTTCCACAACACCCGGCATATCGTCAGTCATTCTGATCACTCCATTGGGGCAGGCATACAGAGAATTGAGCAGGTTTTTTGTAACCTCTTCTTCTATAAACATTTCCGGTGTTTCAACAGGATTTATATCTATCTGAAGATCAGGTTCGGTATTTTTTAATTCGTTTTTAATTTTGTCTGTAAGTTGTTTGGTGATTGTCTGAAGCATTTCCTCAAAGTCAGTGGCAACAATTATTGTTGCTTTTGCTTCACGTGGAATGGCATTGCGAAGTCCTCCACCTTCAATATCGCAAAGTTGTATTTTAATATCTTTGCTTGCTTTCCAGAGTATCCGGTTAAGAATCTTAATCGCGTTTCCCCTTCCCAAATGAATATCCAGTCCTGAATGTCCTCCTTTTAATCCCTTAACCAGGATCTCAAACCCTTTGCTTCCGATGGGCGCTCTTTTATTATCGTATTCAAAATATGCATTTGTGTCTACTCCTCCTGCGCAACCAATATACAGTTCACCTTCATCTTCAGAGTCCATATTAAGCAAAATATCCCCTTTTACAAATCCTTCTCTGAGGGCAAAAGCACCGGACATACCCGTTTCCTCATCAATGGTAAAGAGGCATTCAACAGGGCCATGCTCAATATCATCTGATTCCAGAACCGCCAGGGCAGCAGCAGCGCCAATGCCATTGTCGGCACCCAGCGTAGTACCTTTTGCTTTCACCCACAATTCGTCAACATAGGGTTGAATAGGATCATTTTCAAAATCGTGTTCAGTATCATTGTTTTTCTGGGGAACCATGTCAAGATGGCTTTGCAGCACAATGGTTTTCCTGTCCTCAAAGCCTTTTGTGGCAGGTTTTCTGATCATTACATTTCCTACCGGATCAACATGTGTTTCCAACCCGAGGTTCTCGCCAAAGTTTTTTACGTACTCCGTTATTTTTTCTTCCTTTTTTGAGGGATGAGGGATGCTGCAGATCTGCTCAAATATTCCCCATAAAGGTTGTGGAGATAGTTCTGATAAGTTTCGGTTCATATGTTTGCGTTTTTTTGTTTTGAATATTGCTTGTGCGGCTAAGATAAGGAAATGATTTCAATCAGCTCTCAGAATCACTTTTTTGCAATGGTTTAAAAAGGGTTTTCTTCTTTTGCTTTCTGTGTGTTATTTCCAATGGTTTCAAAAAAAAAACGATCTAAAACCCCCATGGTTTTAAATCGTTTTTGAAGAGAATTATTGCTTTAAATGATCAGGCAATAATATTTACATACTTTACTTTTCCTGTCGGGTTGCACATGTTTTGATACCAAAAGGATAGTACAACGGACAGAAACTGACCAGACTGGTGAGAACAAATACACCTGCCAATACAAGAAGTACAATGCCCAGAGTGCCTGAAATTACATTGGTGAAATAAAGGACTGCAATAATAGCTGCGATAAGAATACGGATGATCTTATCTGCTGAACCCATATTTTTTTTCATAATAAAAAATTTTTAGTGATAGATGAATAAAATCTAAAATCCAACATTTGTTGGTTATTAATCACAAGATACATAAAGAAACATATCTGAAAATGAGATGTCTGTCGTCTTGTCTTTGCAAAACTAAAGCATTTTATATAAAATAATAGTGACCAAAGTCACCATATTTCAAGTTAATTCAATATATCCTGATCTTTGCCTTACTTTTCCTTCTGTTTCCAGTTTTTTGAGGGTTCTGCTTACTACTTCGCGTGCTGTTCCCAGTTCGGATGCAATTTGTCTGTGCGATATTTTCATCAGGTTTTGTTTAGTCAGCATTGCCTTTCGTTGCAGGTATTCAAAAATCCTTACATCCAACCTGTCAAATAGAATATGATTAATGGTGTTTAACAATTCGCTGTATCTCAATTTATATTGATGATAAAAAAGCTTGTTGATGTCTGGGTATTGACTGATCCATTTGTTTATTTTTTCAGCAGGCATTAAAAGAGCCGTTGTTTTTTCCTCCGTTATGGCATATACCTTACTCGGTTCTTTTGCTATGCCTGCGGAAAAAGACATGATACAACTGTCGTTGGGTTCTATGTAATAAAGAAGAAGTTCCTTGTCTTCGTGAGAAGTGAACACTTTGATCAACCCCGTTGACACATAAGGAACAACTTTTATATATTCTCCTTCTTTTACCATCATTGTACCCTCTTCAAATACCTGTATGGTTGAATTTTCCATGATCTCAGAAACTAATTCATGGTTTAGGAATGATAACGAACGGCGGATGCTATCTGTCATGTATTTACAATTAGGTTGGATTCGGATTACAATGAATTACCAGTTGTTATGAATACAAATGAATGATTTTTTTGGTGAGAAAAAAGTCCTCTTCGAAAAAATCAGATATATTGATTATGTTTTGTTTTTGCTTCACTTGAGCGAGTTCATGAGTGAAATCGTTGCCCTTAAGGTATATAACACCATTGGGAAAGCTATTTTGTTGCTCATTTTTGATTTTTCCTTTTACCCATTGCATGAAAACAGGAAGAGGTGCAACAGCCCGGGAAATTACAAAATCAAATTTTTGTTCCAGGTTTTCTGCCCGGGTTCTGATGCATTGCACATTGTGAAGTTCTAAGCGATGGGCTACATCATTAACCACTTTCATCTTTTTTTCGATAGAGTCTACCAAAACAAATTCCACCTCAGGAAAAAAAATAGCAAGTGGAATTCCCGGAAACCCTCCGCCTGTTCCTATATCTGCCACAGTGGTACCGGGTTTAAAATGGAAAGATTTTGCTATGCTTAGCGAATGTAACACATGGTGCAGATAAAAATTATCCATGTCTTTACGACTGATCACATTGATCCTATGATTCCACTCAACATACATGGGTTTTAAGTATGTAAAAAGACTTACCCTCAATACATCCATTCTGGTGAAATATTTTAAAACTTCTTGCATAATATTGATTTGTATTTGAACAATTAGGGATATGCCAATCCAAAAATCTTAAAAATAAGTTAGCTAGAAGCAATATCTTTGATGAGAATTTTGTTAGGTAAATGATTCTATGTTTACCAACCAATAATTGATATGAACTTTTATCCTTTTATGGACTGATTTATTCCAACATTTTATGAATAAATATACACCTTTTTATATTTCTGGTCGGAGTTTAAAATATGAGAACCTCGTACTGTAAATAATCTAAATGTTTTCAAGACTTGATCATACAAAAATATTATTTTTTTCTCTCATGCTGTTATGAAGAAGTCAAAGATTGAAAATACTTTGCATGCAAATCATTTTCAAATAAAAATATATTTTTGTACAGTCAGTATTATCATTTTCAATTTTTATCCATACTTACGTTTTTCCTTCTATGCGGTTCAATAAATTATTCAATAGTATTTCTTTTCCGGGTGCTAAGATTATACTTATTATCATAACCATTGTATTCTATCTTAACAAACCCGCCTATTCGCAATCTTCATTATCTCTTCAGCAATATATCGACACCTACCAGCCTGTAGCAATGGAGCATATGCGCACCTACCGTATACCAGCCAGCATTAAAATGGCACAGGCCATCCTGGAGTCGGGATTTGGTAACAGCGATCTTGCGTCCATTGGCAATAATCATTTTGGAATAAAATGCCATGGATGGCAGGGAAGGGTTTTTCATAAAGATGATGATGAACGCGATGAATGCTTCCGGGCCTACGATGATCCTTTGCAATCTTTCAAAGACCATTCGTTGTTTCTGACAGGGAGAAGCCGGTACGAACCCCTTTTTCAACTTGAAATAACCGATTATCGTGCATGGGCACGAGGGCTGCGAAAAGCGGGATATGCCACCAATCCTCGTTATCCGCAATTGTTGATTGATCTCATAGAACGAAACCAGCTCTATTTGCTGGATCAAAAGGTAGTTGGGACTATGCCTTTAGCAGATGCAAGATCTGACAATAGCAAGCCTGGTAATCTCAATCAGCAGGAAACTGATCAAATGGATGCCGATGAGTTTATCGGAACAACCAATGTACGGAGGGTTTTTGAAAACAACAGGATTCGGTATATTTATGCCCGAAAAGGTGATACCCCTGCACGAATAGCCGAGGATACGGGTGTGTGGAAAATTGAAATTCGGAAGTATAATGAATTGGAAAATGGGCAACAGATCGTTCCTGGTCAAATCGTGTATCTTCAACCCAAAAGACGCAGAAATAAGCAGAAGTTTCATGTTGCAAAGGAGGGCGAGACCGTTTACAGCATTTCGCAACAATACGGTATCAAACAAAAATTTATTTACAAAAGAAATGCCCTGGAAAAGGATGAAAAACCAAAACCCGGGCAAAAAATATATTTACGTTGAAGATGCTGATTTAAATCTCATCAGGGAGCGCCACAGTGTATTTTAACATGTGTTTCTGCTTCCTGGTATCCCAATTCAAGTGCTCTTTTCAGATCTTTGCATCCCGACCGGGGCTGGCGGTTTTTGATTTTAGCCTGTCCACGGTTGAAGAATGCTTCTGCATAATCGGGGTTGAGCAGGATCGCCCGGTTATAGTCCGCTATTTCACTACTGGCTTTGTATTTTAACCGGTACTTGGTGTAAGCTCTCCAGAAGAACACCTGGGCATCGTTGGGGTAGATCTTGATGGCACGGTCAAAATCACTTTTCGCTTCGCTGTATTTGCCATCCAGAAACTTGGCATATCCGCGTCCGTAATAGGCCTGGTAAAGCATCTCATACTCCGGTTGAAGGCGGATGATACTCGAAAAATCATCAATGGCACCTTTGTAATCTCCCATATCTATTTTTGCCTTTGCCATGCGTGCAAAATCTTTTGGGGTTTGGGATTTCAGGGTGGAGCTTGCAAACGTAAAGAATAAGATCAATGTGAAAGTGAATACTTGTGGTCGCATATGATTCGGGTTTTTATGATTCAGTTTTACAGTTATTTCTTTGGGTGAAAAATTGCTTGTGTTGTGTGTTATTCAAATTTTTAATTTGTATGATGCTGGTGCAAAACGAAAAACCATGCCATGATTTGCAAATATACTATATTGTACCTGATTATATACCCGTGTTTACCCTGTATTATTTACCCGATTTTCAGCAGGTGATTTCCACGGATTATTCCGTATTTTCCGTATAATCAGACAAGTAAACAGATTTTCGGTAAATGTTTTTTTGGCAAAATTTAAATTATTCAGTATAGGCGAGATTGTGTATATATGCTCCCTGGTCTCTTACCGACCAGCAGTTTAAACCCAGTTCCCGGCATTCGGTAATCCATGACTGGTTTTTGCGGTATGAGTTGGATGCATCGATCACCAGCTTTTCGAAACGCAGATGATTCACGATTTCGTTTATTTTTACCGGCAGATTATCTGTCAGCACAACAATATCCAGGGTGTCGGGAAAAACAATTGTGTCAGTTAAAACAGTGCTTTGATCAAGAATCTTCAGACTGGTATCCTGAAAATAGATGTAGTTGTTGTTTATGTATAAAGAATTGTCTATAAGCGTATCGCTGATAATGGGGGCGATCACTGTTTTGTCAGGTTTAATTCCCAGAGATAACCTGTTGCCCTGTACATTGAATTTGATGTCTCTCGATTCAGGAATTCGATTTTCGCAAACCATAGAATAGCATTTTCTTCCCCTGAAAATATCCAATGAGAAAGTATCGGACATGTTGTAAATAACCAATTGTTGCTGATGGTTTTGCTGATATAGTCGAAATGAGAAAGAAACTGACAATAACAGCAAAAAAACAAGAGAGATGGTCAGGAAATGCTTGTTTTTATGGGTTAAAAACAACACCAATGCAGCGATTATAGCAAAGATGATCATTGTTTCCATAAAAGTTATATAAATATTGTTGGAAGTGCTCCAGGGTAGATTCTCGATAAAACTAACTGTTTTGTGCATGATAAAAATCAGCAACGACAGAAGTTTACCTGCCCAGACAGAAAGGTGTGAAAATAAACTGCTTATCATCTCAAGTGGTGAGAGCATGAAAAAAAGAACACCCCACTGAATGATCAGCCCTGTAAGAGGTATAACTGCCAAATTTGTCAGAATGAAATAATTGGGAAACTGATTGAAATAATGAAGTGCCAGCGGACCTGTGCCCAATTGTGCGGCAATGGAAACAGTAATGATAGCCCATGCTTTATCGGCTATCTTATTGTTGAAATATAACTGTTTGTAAAGCAAAGGTTGGATGGCTACGATGCTGATCACAGCGATGTATGACAATTGAAAACCTATTTTGAATACAATATAGGGGTCCAGGATCACCAGTATTAATGCCGAGGCTGCCAGTGTGTTGTAAATATTGGTTGCACGCTTAAACGTTTGCCCGATAGCCAAAAAACTAAACATAGTGGAGGCACGCATCACCGAGGGAGACATACCCGTAATGGCGGCATAAAACCAAATAATCAGAATAATGATCAGAGATTTGTAATAGATACCATATTTTATTTTTGTTAAAAAAGAAAACAATACATTTAAAAACAGGAATATGATGCCAACATGCAAACCAGAAACGCAAAGGATATGCATGGCACCTGCCCCGGCAAAGTCTTCTCTTAATTCCTCATCCAGATGATCACGATAGCCGAGCAAAAGAGCAGATGCCACGGAAAACTCTCTGCCTGTTAATCCATTTTTCTCAAGTATATCCATAGCTTTTTGGCGCATGTGATGCGCCATTTTCATGAACGGATTTCCCTCATTGATGCCGGTAAAATACCATGAACCTGTGCGATGATAGCTTTGATGAAATATGTTTTCTCGTGATAAAAAACGTTTGTATTGAAAAGTGTTGGGGTTTTTGGAGTCGCTTACCTCCTGATAATTTGCGCGTATTAATATGATGTCGCCATAAAAAAGGTCTTTGATTGCCTCATCTTTTTCCAGATAGATGATTTTTTTTCCAACAGTAGCAATTAATGAATCTGTTGTTATTACATGGGTTACATCTCCTGTGATCTGATAAGAGTTTGTTTTCTCGGAAACAGGTTCCGTTATCATAATCCTTAAATGTGAATTTTCCCAGTGATAATTGCTGAAATGACCGGGATGGTTGGCAAGGTAACGGGATTGAGCCAGAGCAAACCCGGCAGCTACCAAAAAGATGGTGACCATTATCCCGGAAACATGTCTGAAACGGAATTTTGAAAGAAGAAACCGGAAACTAAGCATGATCAGCAGAAGAATAGTGCCCAAAATCAATACATATTCAGGGATAGTGAAATTGTATTCCGTTTTGCTGTATATCATTATACCTGCAAGAATGGGTATTAAAATCCTGATCATAGGTATGTGAGAAAAACGGGTCATGGCAAATTCCTTTTTTATTCCGTCCCTGGTTTCTTCCTTAAAAATAATCATAAATCTGCAGAAATACCAATGAAACCTATGTTTATTTCGTTTCATTATGAAAACCTATGATTTGCTGAGTGCTTGATAAAGAAAACATCAGGGGCAAGGCAGGTGATGGCGGGTGATGGATAAAAAACAGGAGTCTTGCAGATAAAACGAAATGATTGTTTTGATGACGAGCCCAACACAGCAACTGGCGTTTTCCTGCAAGCACTGGAAAAGCTAAAAAAGGTAAGGTCATGCTGGATGGATGCTGTTCTGACAAACCTTTATGGTATTGCAAAACAGATGAGCTTCGGTTTCAATATCTATACACCGGAAAAACCGTTGTTGCCTATAGTTTATGTGGCAATACGGAAAGAGCAGGAATCTAATCTTCCACCATAATGTGAAGCCATATCCCACAAGCATCCTGTAAAAAGATAAAAATCCTCTTCAGAGGGAAGTTTGATAGGCTTAGACACGCCACTTAATCGCCAATGAACTTCCTCTGGTTCATTTGACTGTACTTGTGTCTTATCAGAGGTAATTGATTGAGTTTGTATAAGAGTAAACTGGAAATCATCTTTTTTCCATGAAAGCAACTCTTGTTCGAAGGCCTGCGCTGCACGGAAGTCAGAGGTTCCTTTTACGACAAAACTTAGCTGAACCTTGTCGCTGTTATCTAGTCTTCGTCCTAAGAAAGCAGGCGCACTCTCGTAAGGTGAATACTCCCGGTAATAATCATTTCCGAACTGATGCTCATCTCTTTCCTTGTCGTTCTTTTTCATTCTTTTCTTTGTTTTGATTATCCGATTAATTTTATAAGAACACGATTGAACGGTTGATCTAACGCTTCTTTCCTTTCCGTAGTTTTTGTCTATCGTTCTTTTCGTGCCGGCAGTTACTGATTTGCAGGTTGCTAATCCGTCCACCGCCAGAAAAGCATACGAGAAGCGGCGAACGCTAAACTACCACCAATCCCCGCTATTGTTGGCTATGCCTTGTTTGCGCCCTGCATGAGCAGCAGCGGACCCCATCCGAAATCGCTATAAAAACTTCAAAAATGGAAAAACAATTGAAAAGAGCATAATGATGGGCATAATATTTTTTTCCAGAGGGTTTTCCCCGTTGAATAATCAGTTCGTTTTTGAGTGTGAAATTTGTATCAAACTATTCCACGGGGTGAACCCCGTGGAATAATCAGTCTTTTTTTGTTTAGCAAATTAATCTTTTGCCATTCATATCTTACAATTCTTTCAGTCTTATGTTTCTAAACCAAACATCGTCGCCGTGGTCTTGCAATCCAATGTATCCTTCACGATATTTTCCGAACTCAGGGAAATCAGCAAATTTGCTGTTTTCAATCATGTTTTCCCAGTCAGGCGTACCCAAATGATATTCGAGAACTACTTCGCCGTTCATTTTGTGCACTACTGTACCTTTGAAAACCATTACCTCTACTTCATTCCATTCACCTGTGGGGTTTGCATTTTGCGGGTCGGCAGGAATAAGATCATACAAAGAACCGGCTTGTCTGTTGCCATCAACACCCAATTGCGCATCAATATGCTGTTCGTTGCACAAAATCTGCATTTCAGGGGCTGATTTCCAAATGGGTTCTCCTTCCTTCTCTTCTGCAAGGTAGAAAATACCACTGTTTCCACCTGGAGATACTTTCCATTCGAGTTTCAGATGAAAGTCTTTAAACGGTTCGTCGTAAATGATGTCGCCACCTTTACCACCTGCTTCACCTTGCCCGGAACCTATTACGTGCAATATTCCGTCTTCCTGGATTTCCCATCCTGATTCGGGGAAAGTTTCTTCGCCGTAATTTCTCCATCCTTCAGTGGTTTCACCGTCGAAAAGCAGAAAGAATCCTTCTTCCTTTTCATCTTCGGTAAGACCGCTAACAGTTTCCATTTCTGTATCCTGCGAATCCGACTCCTGGTTTTTTGTTCCTTGCTGGCAGGAGCTAAATAGCAAACCTGCAACAGTTACCATACTAAATACTGAAAATAACACATTCTTTTTTTTCATCTTTGTTTTTCTTTAATGTGATTAATTGACCTGTAATTAACGTAAAGATTTATTTCTGATTTTTGAAAGAAAACGCCAGATTCTCTTTTTTTAATTTTTCCTGCAAAATTTTTGAAGTTTGCAGGATATAAAAGGCGATCCCGGCGTTTTCTTGTCAGACAGTTTGCTGCAATGTTATTTGTTTGTTAAAAAAAACATGTATTAAGGCATATCAGGGAGACTCCATCCTGATCTGTACTTATGTTTTATAAGTTCCTGAGCAAACGCTTTGGCATTGATAGGATCTGTCATGGTTTTATCAAATGTCGGGTGTCCGTCTTTGATCTGAAACCCATCCTCTATCACAATTCTGAGTTCGTCATCATCACTAATATTAGTGAATTCCATTTTTTCGCCATCCCACTCAAGTTCTTTCTGCAGTTCCTGTAGTCTAACAGCCAATACGCCCATCACAACCATCTCGTTAAATGGACCAGCTTCGCTAAAGTCAGAAGCCGTTTTTTTGCGGGTTGCCGGATCTTCTTTACAGGCACGCACCCAATCCATGTAATGCGTAAGCTCTACACGTGGAAGCATTTGTTTTACGTTGGGTTCGCGTCCTGAAAGCAGCCATGGTCGTAAACCATAACAACCACATACCAGGGTATCCTTAGTTCCGTGGAACAATACACCACCACCAGCATCATTCATGTTTTTTCCGGCAGGCCAACCTTCGGGCATATCGGGGCGCAAACCACCATCATACCAGGTAACCTCCACTTCGGGGAAAGGTATTTTTGATTCGCGGATCTTTTCGCGCTCCGGAAAAACAAGTCTTACCTTTTCTGCTGTGGGGGCACTATCCTGAAGCAGCAGCGTTGAACTACCCTGTGCTTTGACGGGATATCCGAGTTGCAATCCTTTGAAAACAGGGTGGAGAATATGGCAGGCCATGTCACCCAGGGCTCCTGTACCAAAATCCCACCAACCTCTGAAATTCCAGGGTGTATAAATTTCGTTGTAAGGACGCATAGAAGCAGGTCCAATAAAAAGATCCCAATTGATATGATCAGGAACCCATTGTCCTTCGGGTGTTGCCAAACCTTGCGGCCAAATAGGGCGGTCGGTGAAAGCTTCTACTTTGGTGACCTCGCCAATTTCGTTATTCCACAACCATTCGGTAAGTTTGTGTACATCGTCGTGTGATGAACCCTGGTTGCCCATTTGGGTGGCTACCTGATGTTTTTCGGCCAATCTGGTAAGCAACCTCGACTCGTAAACTGTATGGGTAAGAGGTTTCTCAACATATACGTGTTTTCCCATAGTCATGGCATGGGCAGCAACAATAGCATGTGTATGATCGGCAGTAGCCACCACAACGGCATCTATGTCATTACCCATTTCATCAAACATCTTGCGCCAGTCCCAATACTTTTTGGCGTTGGGGTAGTGATCAAAGCATCCCTGGCTGTATCGCCAGTCTACATCACATAGTGCTACAATGTTTTCACTTTCCATCCCTTTTAAAACACCAAAACCTCTTCCGCCAATACCTACTCCTGCAATATTAAGTTTGTCGCTGGGGGTTTTGTGACCCAATCCACTGATAACTGTACTGGGAAGTATGGTAAAACCAGCAGCAGCAAGTGCTGTATTACCTAAGAACTTCCTTCTTGACATACTTTCTTTCATCACGATTTTATAGTTTAATAATAAATAAAATATAAATAAAATATAAGGATTAATCTGTTTGTAATTATATTACTTCGGTCAGCTGGGGCCCGCCAACAATATGCTACACATACTGTTTACCCTGATGAGAAAAAATTATCCTCGCATGTGATAATAGTATTGTTGTGGATGGTTCATCTCATTACAATCATAACCTTTTCTAAAACACGGGGATGCACCCGTTTTAAAACGACCGCTAATATACAAAAAATCTTTATAATTTTAATACCCCAATAATCATCCTAACTCCTTAAAAAATCTGAACTTTTTGTTCATTTTGGGATTATTGACCCGGAGATGCTGAATATCTAAATCCCAATAAGTACAAAACCAGACCAGTCAAGGGGTAAAAATCCCCGGTTTATGCAATCCAGTTTTGCCAAACGAATTGCCTCGGGAAAACTTTTCTCTTCCAATACATAGGTGTAAAAGCGGGTCATCAGGTATTTGGTTTTTTCATCATTTACACGCCAGAGTGAAGCCAGAACATTGGGCACACCTGCATGAATAAAACCTCTTGGAAGTGCGATTACTCCTTCACTGCCTCTGATCTCACCAATGCCGGTATTGCATGCACTCAATGTTACAAGATGGGCGTTTAATCTGATGGTAAACAATTCACCCAAACTCAAAAAATTATCTTCCCCGGATGAGGATATCTCCGGGTTTACTTCAGGGTATAATACCAGACCCGATCTTTCGCTGTTTTCTTTGTCTACGATGCCATGAGTGGCAAAATGCAAAATGGAATACTGATTGATCATTCTTCGTACATTGTTCTCTGTAGATTCACTGTAGGTTAAAGTTCGGGATTGCAATCCATTGTCTTCAAAAAGGTCATTGATGGTTTTTACTTCTTCTCCTGAGTGCGTGAGTGGGTCAAAATTTATTTTTTCGCGATAAGCAGAGGCCAGCAAAGGTATACCCTCAGGCTTGTTTTTTTGTTGATCAAAAACCGGTGCAATGGCAAGAAAAGAATACTTTTTTCCCTCTCTTTTTATGGATGTTTGCCGATACCAAAGCGAGGAAGAATAATTGTAAACAACCGGAAAAGTGTCAATTATCAATCCCTCGCCCCAGGTCAGCAATTCAAAAGGTATCTGATGCATCTTTTTATCGGGAACAACAATAATTTTTTTTGCAGATCGTATTTCTTCATCCAGCCCCTCTAACAGCAATTCCGAAAACTCTTTAGAAAAATAATTCCCGGTTTTTACATCATAGATGGCATTGTTGAACAGGTTTTCAACATCTTCCCGGACAACATACCAACTGTTGAAAAAATCTTTCCCTATACCTGCCCTTACAATCATTGTGTCGGTAATGCAATATTCGAGAATCACCTCTCCGGGTTGCAGACTTTCCTGTATTTCCGCAAGCGAAGGAATTTCAACAGAGTTGATTTTATCTTGTTTCTTTACATCGATCTTTTGTCTAACAATCAGGTTATCAATAAGCAAAGTATTCAGTTCTTTATTGAGTTCCCTTTGCCTTTTTTCTTCAATATGTGGATTGTTTTTTTCATTTCGTACCCTTTGTATCTCCGATGCCATTGTCATGAGAGATTGCAGCATTTCCTTGTCTTCTTCTATGAGTGTTTGTATTTTGTTTTTGCCCAAGCTGTTATTCAATTCAAGTGCCTTGGATGAAAAAATTAGTTTTGCTATTTCCGGAGTATATGATTTTTCAAGTCTGTTTTGATGATAAAAATGAAGAGACTTCATGATGAAATCATGATAATCATCTGTAATGGATGAGAGTTCGTTGCTGAAAATATTTTCCTCCACCCAATCTATATACAAAGTGTTCTGATCCTCAATGATCTTTGTCAGCGCCTGCTCATAGTCTTTTGACGCAGACTGGGCGTATAATTGTGTAATTGTCTCAAAAGCAAGAGACAACAGGGATATCTGAACACCGGTATCCAGACTGTCGGTTGCAGAGGGAAAGGTAACATCACCGATGCTGGTTGTTTCCGGTGTATTTTCAATGATAAGTGCCAGTGCCTCATCGTAATTTTCAAGTTTTACATTCGCCTTCACTACATTTGAGAGAAAGTCGTGTTTAAACATTGAGTATCCTTTAAGTAGTTGATGATTTTTTTGGTTGAGTAATACAGAATCGGGATAAAAATTCAGCATTGCACTTTGCAGATTGGAGTGCGATAATGCCTGATTGTATGGGGACATGGGTTTATCAGATGCAA
>Ga0102941_1000639_pt1 | contig 16218 bp, 7 predicted proteins | sample SalPonR2_C_D2_MG_FD_79281 | JGI IMG/M metagenome (GOLD analysis project Ga0102941, IMG submission 79281) | Salt pond soil microbial communities from South San Francisco under conditions of wetland restoration - Salt Pond MetaG R2_C_D2_MG | ecosystem: Environmental > Aquatic > Marine > Intertidal... | reverse complement strand
TACTTCTACTAATACGTACAAATTATTACTATCAAATAAGGCTCTCCATTGACCCTCAAAATCGGAAGGCATAGAACCTATAGATACATTGCCAATTGACATAGCCGGAGCATTATTCCAGGAACTCTCAATACTCTGATCTATCGATACAGGTGATGAAGTCTTCAATACAACCGGAGCTTCAACAGGAGGAAGATTATTATCAAGGATTTTTACACTTGCTGAGGTATTACCTCCTAATTGATAGCCTGATCCTGTTTCAAGACTTATTTCTATATTCTCATCTCCTTCATATTCATCATCATCAATAGGAGTTATTTCTATCGTTTTTGATGGATTTGTAGATGTTAAGTCTATTGAGCCGCTTAATTCAGGACTGGCATTATAATCAGATTCATCAGCTGTACCTGAAACTGTATAACCTACTGTAACAGATTCACTAATACCTGCAGCATCTATATCAAAAGTACCTATATCTCCATCTTCACTCGCTTCTGCATTTGGTGCTGTTATATTTACAGCTGCAGTTACTGTAACATTACATTGAGCTGTATATCCACCTTCCTTAGATTTTACTGTTATAGTTGCTGAACCAGTACTTTCTGCTGCAATCGTAGCAGAATAGGTATCTGTTGATAATATTGATACTACGGAAGGATCTGATGATTCCCAGGTGACATTTTTATTGGTAGCATTTGAGGGACTAAAAGATAAATCTAGCTGGGCTTCTTCTCCATCTGCTAATTCTATTGATGTTGGGCTCAAACTTATGCCCTCCAAAGGCACATCTTGATTTTCTATCGTTAAATTAAATCCATCCATAACAAGTAAAGGATCATCAGCTTCTATATTTTCCATAGATAGATTATTAAAATAAGCTTCACCATTACTGGTATAGGTCATGATTGCTTTCCCTTGATGATCCTGGGTGAATTTTGAATTTGTATAGGGATCTAATCCTGTCCCATTGATAGAGATATTCGAAAAATTAATATTTTCAAATCCACTACCATAGCCCATTTGTATAGCATTTCTCTGGGCTCCTATTATATCAATATTTTCATAAGTGAGATTTCTAAGTGGATCACTATTAGCTGCCATATCAATTGAACCACGTTCTCCATTCCACAGATCATTACTTGTACCGCAATTCTCTATTGTTATTTCATAAAATTTAATCTCGTTAGTATTACTAAAATGATAACCAGGAAAAGTAGTATTTAAGCGTATTCCTGAACCTGCAAAATTATCTTTTATAACAGTATGGTGCGCTTCATGGCCATCACCACCAAAAATAGCAATACCGGCTGCTCTGTAATTATGCTCTATAGTATTATATCTAAAGGTATTATTTACTGCCATTGGTGCACCCATATCATTATTGGGCCAAATCGCTAGGGCATCATCTCCATTATTTCTGAGATTCGTATTCTCTACAACTGAATTCTTGGTTCCCTGACAAAAATTAACACCATCTGCATAATTATTCCTTATTCTTGAATCCGAAATAGTCAAACCATCTGTTACAACAATTGGATCATCATAATCAGCAATCCAGGCCCCACATTCAAAATGTTCAATCCAAACATGATGTATATGTGAATTCTGACCGTAAGTATCCATAAATGCCTTATATACTGCATAAGCACCATCTATATAACGAGAATTAAGTGCTGTATTAATATACATATGGCTGAATTCTAAATTAGAACAGGCGTCTTCTCCTACTATCCCTCCACTTTCAACTTCATCGGTTGAAAAGTAGATGGTAGTATACCACATTCCTGCCCCGGTGATCTTAATATTACTTTCATCAAGTACCAACTGATCACTTAATATAAATCTACCTTCAGGTATATATACATCAGCACCTGCCGCATTCGCCTCATCAATACATTGATTGAAAGCTGCCAGATCATCATTACCATCATCTGGAACGGCACCATAATCTGTTACCGAATAGGCACCAGATGGTTTGGATCTCTTCTGTGGTACATCCTCAATTTCTATAAAGTCAATACCATATTCAATATCATCGCCATTTGTCTTTTCTATACGAATTACATCTCCTGCATTAACCGGGTTATCTAACATGAAATGCGTCTCATCAAAACGCATACGAGGATTTTCCCCCGGTGTATTTTCCGGTTCAGTACCTGGAAAATAAGCCCAGGCCCAATAAGAAGTTAAATCTACCGTTTTGACTTTATTACCATTTACATATACATTCAAAGATCCATCTAAACCAGAACCATCTGAAGCATCGGGCATGGTATAACGCATTGTAATACCATCTGCAGTTTCATTTACTGTCCATTCTACATAGGAGCCATTAGAAGGTAAGCCAACATATTTTTGATCAGAAGCCTCCGCTGCTGTCTTTTCCTGTCTGAATTCAGGAGCCTCATAAAGTGTCGCACTCCCGCCATAATTACCATCCTCTGATTCATATCTAACATAGGGCATATTTGCGCCCCTTTGTTGACCATACCCAAAACTTAAACAAACTAATAACGAAATAATTAAGACCAGAAGATCCTTTTTCATGCTACACCTCCCATTTTTACTTAATAAAGTTACCTTATTTTGGTTAACACTCTTATTGATAGAAACCTTAATCTCTCCTGAGTATTTTTTTTACGGATAGGTACCGGTCAAACACAAATTTAGGTATGATATCAAAATAATACCCACTCCCCATTATTATAATTACATATTTAACTTATTGAAAAGCCTATGGGGTACTATTTAGATTTTCTTCTCCATTATTATACTTTGATTGATATATAATCAATGTTGTTCTTTTGGGTTACATAATCTTAAATCTTTAATATATGTCTAAGCTGATTATCACTTTATCAATAACATTCGTTTAACATCATTAAACGAGCCAGCCTGGATTCTATAAAAATATATTCCAGAAGATAAATCATGTGCATTGAATTTGATCTGATATCTATTTGCATTTTGATATTCATCTACTAATTTTTCTACAAGATGTCCTTTTATATTATACACTTGTAATTTTACATGGACTGGTTCAGGCAAAGAATACTCTATACTGGTTTGAGGATTAAAAGGATTGGGATAGTTATCTTTTATATGATAATCTTGAGGAATAGAAGAATTCTGATTATTGTCAACTGCAGTAGAACTTTCCTTTAATTTAACTTCTCCAAATAGACTTGGATCGGCCCACAACTGATCTGAACTTGATATCGATACTATCTGCGCATCCCGGGAGCCACCTCCATCATCATCGTCTACTGCTACATCAAAGCCTATTGTATCCCCTACCTCAGGGTTTACTCCGATAGTATTCCAGGGAATTTTCACTTCCAGGTTATAACCACTATTAGTCTGATATTGGGTAAATTTTATTCCTGAAATATTACTAACAGAATTACCTCCCACATTGACTTCATCATCATTCCAGCGAAAACCAAGCTGAAAGTCATTCTCTCCATCATAGGAACTATTTTTAGAATTATCTCCATCCATATATAACTCTACAGCATCATCATTCCACCATTCTGTTCCAGAATCATTATTTAAGGAAGTATCTGACACTTCTACTAATATATACATACTAGTACCATTAAATAGTCCTCTCCAATATCCATCGAAATCTGAGGGTCTTGAACCTATAGCTACATTGTCTATTGCGAATGTTGGTGCATCATCCCAGGTTTCTTCAATATTTTTATCTATAGTTACATTAGAATTTGTTTTTATTATCCCCGGATAATCCGAAGTTTTTTTAGTCACAGTAACATTACAAGTATCTTTATAATTTCCTTCCTCCGTAGTTACTATTATTTTTGCCTCTCCAATTCCTTTTCCAGTAACTTCCCCTAAAGTATTAACCGAAGCTACTGCACTATTGGTAGAATTCCAGCTTACGTTATTAGCAGCATCAGCAGGTTCTACATTTACATCCAAATTATACGATTCTCCCTTATTAATTATTAAAGTATCATCTGATATAATGACCCCATTTACTGCTGCATCTCCACTTAATCTGATTTCAAAGGTTTCTTTACAATTATGATAGGCAATTTTATCACCGGCTATATTCTTAAACTCCCCTTCGAATGCAATCCATCCTGTAAAGTCATTATGGGCGGAATAATCTGCTGCATATATACCATGGCCACCAGTTTCTCCACTTCCATCAAAATATTGAGGTCCATTGTTCACATTTTTAGCAACAGCTGTGCCATCTATACTTATGTTTTTCAAATAAACTTCTTTTAATACTTTATCATGGGATTCGGATGACCAGGAATGTACAAAGATAGCATCATGCTGAGCATTTTTAATGTCTATACTATCAAATTTAACATATTGTAAATTATAGGGATCTACTTCTTGAGGCTCTTCAAAATTAAGATCTATTGCTCCCCATCTATATCCTCCTAGATTTCTGGTCGTACCACAACCAATCAAAGTTATATTATGTAAATTATGATATTCCAATGTTCCAAAACTGAAGGCCGGAAAAGTTGTACTAATCCTAAGTCCCGGTCCGGAATAATTATCTTTTATTACTAAATGATGAGCTTTATGTCCTGTTCCTCCATAAAAACCTACTCCCGAAGCCCGCATTTGATTCTCTACTGTATTATATCTGAAGGTATTATTTGTACCTTCTTGATCTGCTCCTGTAGTAGTATTGGAGGACCAGGATGCCATTGCATCATCCAGACAATTACGAAAATTTATGTTTTCTGCTATATTATTAGAACTTCCTTTGGCAAAGTTAATACCATCGGCATAGACATTCCTTATCCGACAATTCCTCACTTCCAGGCCATCAGTAATAGTATAATCAGGACCCTTATAATCTGCAGTCCATATTCCAACTTCAAAATGTTCCATCCAAACATTCTCAATAATTGAGCCAGTACCATACGTTCCTCCCAAACCAGTATTATCCGCAGTCCTGTTAGTTGTAGCAGAATTTAAATACAAATCCCTAACAGTCACATTACTAGCCCATGTATCAATGCCTGCTCCATTAGATTCACTATTGGCAAAATATATTCTGGTATGCCACATTCCTGCACCCTGTATGTCTATACTTGAGTTTATTTGTATTTTCCCGTTCCAGGTCCCTTCTGTATCGTCCATAATAAATCTACCCGGAGGAAAATAAACACCAGTACCCTGATTTATAGCATCATTTATACAATCTTCAATTTCCGCTGCATCATTATTACCATCATCTGGTGTAGCACCATAGTCCACAACGCTGAGATAACCTGTCGGTTTACTAATAGGCTCAGGAACACTTTCAAGTTCGATAAAATCAACTGTATAATCCAATCCATCACTATTATCTTTTCTAATTTGTATGACATCCCCAGAACTTACCTGATTGGGTAATTTAAAATGAACCTCATCAAATCTCATACGTGGCTCACCATCGGCAGGATTATTGGAAGGTTCTCCACTATTTTGTCCACCGATATTAAAATATTGCCAGGCCCATTTTGAAGTTAAGGAAATATTCTTAACTTTATTGCCATCAATATATAGAGATAGACTACCTTCCTGTCCTCCGCCATTGGGATCATCAGGAAGACTAAATCTTAAATTAAGACCGTTAGCTGCTCCCTCTACTGTCCATTCTACATATGCTCCGGAAGATTCTAACCTGACACATTCTCTATTAGCAGCCTCTGAAGCAATATTTGTCATTTCATAGGTAGGACCTAATTTTATCACTCCATTACCATAATTACCATTCTCTGCCTCATATCTTATATAGGGCATGGTAGCACCACGCCGAGCATAAAAAGTTGATAAACTTATTAGAAATATTAATGTGATTTTTATTAATCTCTTTTTCATAATAATTTTCCTGTTTTTACAATATAAGATGTAGAAGATGTAGAAAGGGGCCTATCTAGAAATAGGCCCCTATATTTTATCTACCATTATTTAGATTATTTTAACAACATCATTTTCTTCATCTTAGTATGATTTACAGTCTTAATTTTATAGAAATATATTCCACTAGAAACTTTCATTCCGGCTTCGTTGGTGGCATTCCATTTTACAGTATGAGTTCCGCTTTGACGTTTATTTATAAGTGTCTTTACTTTTTCACCAAGAACATTATATATTGATAATTTCACCTTAGTATTACCTTTTAAAGAATATCTAATATTAGTAGTCGGATTAAATGGATTGGGATAATTTTGTTCCAATCTGAAGTTCTTAGATTGATTTTCAGGAGATTCAACGTCCGTGACCACATCATCTTTAAACCAATCAGGATCACCTATTTTATTACCTTGATCATCAGTCAAATCAGCGGTATAAGAAAGATCCTCTTCTACGGGCCAAGGAAAGCTACTCAGATCATCTCTATAATTTACCTTTACACCATCCACATTTTCATCCCAGGCACTTTTCATATTTTGAACAAAATCATCAAGTAACGATTGTCCACCGATATCTTTAAATCCTGGATCTGTATTAACCATGTTATTACTTTTCGTCATATGAGGATAATCATCACTTTGGAAAAAGGTAGTATCAACATAGTCAATCATAAATTCCTGTGGTAAGATTTCTTGATTATTCCATGCTTTACCTTCGTTTTCATTCCACCAATCTTTAACTCCCTGGGTCCAATAGTTAGAATTATTCTCAAGTTCATATATTCTTTCAGATTCTTCAAGAGTACCATTGCCATCATCTGTTTCAATTGGAGCATAATGGTTACTATAGAGAGAATCCTTTGTACTTTCTGCTAATTTGAAGAAATGGATAATTCCATGTACATCATTATGGGGTGCTCTTGAATAGGCTTCAGCTGTATCTTCAGACATTACGTATAAATTATAGAATACATTATTTTTTACATAGGCTTCAATAGGATTATTTAACTGAAAAGCCTGAGAGTTACAATTAGCATAAGTGTTGTTCTTATAAACTGCATATCTTGACGGTCCACCTATATTAGGAGCATATACTCCATAATTGTAAAAAGTACTATTAGTCACAATAACTGAGTCCTGTGGTGTTCCTAATCCAGTCATACAAATAGGGCTACCATTCCATTTTATTCCTTTTTTACCTACATTTTTAGCATAGACATCATTTACAATAAGAGTATTCATGCCTCCATTATCACCCTGAATTGCTGACCATCCTGTATAAGGATGCTCTATGATGAGTCCATCGTACTTATAAGTTTTATTACCGTCACCTAACATTAAGACTAGTGATGCTCCCATACCACCATCACCACGTGGATTTATTCCTGTCATCCATAAATTTTCTAATTTAAGGTCATCAAATACTACAAAAAATCCGCCAGGTAAAGATCCATCTTGCTTCAATGCAGGTCTTAAAATAGGTGGTGATTGTTTTTCTGTTGGTTCATCAGCTACGATTGATACTGGATTATTAAAATGCATAGCATTCTGTATCCAGTAAGTGGAACCAGTTTCTAATTTATATACACTGTGAGCTTTGGTCCCATCTTCAGTTGTATCAGCTCGAATTACACTATCTAAAGCTCCCATTTCTTGATTAAAATTACCAACTATCAAGGTGTCCCCTTTCTCCTGAGTCTGACCAAGTAATAAGGACACTCCAAGCATTAAGAAAATAGTGATTTTTACAATATTTCTCATAATAATTCCTTCATTTTTGATTAACATTTACCTCAGATTTTCTTTGTTTTTGAATTGTTCTTTTATTTTTTTAAGTAAATATCATTTCACCCCTCCTTCCTATTTTTAATATAAATTAATATTTAGATCAAAAATTTAGAACTTATACCTAACTCCAAGATCTGCTGTTCTTCCGTAATGCATTTCGTTAGCAGTATAACTCTTATAATTGATAATATTCTGTTCATAATTATTTAATACATTATTTACATTTAGAAACATTTCCACACCCTCGACAGGTAATTTTTGATTTACAGTAAGGTCAAGACGAATAAATGGCTCCGAAAAAACTCTTATACTTTTCTTCTGATTTACTTCTGAAAAAATATTTGACTTATATCTAAAAGGTATCTTGATTGAAAAATCTTTATAATCCCAACCAACTGTTATATTGAATAAATGTTTAGGTTGATCAATCAGTCTCGCTTTATAAGTCGTCTCATTATTTTTTACATATAAAGAGTCTTCCACTGGATCATAGCGGCTATTTATATTATTCTGAAAATATTTTCCTTCCGACCAATTTCTTGTATAATTAACATTCAGTACTAACCCACTTAGTGCTCCCGGTAAATACCAAAAATTAGAGTTATATTGAACTTCAAACCCATAATTATATGCAGTATTCTCATTATTTTTATAATACTGTATCTTTTTGCCAGCAATATTACTATTAAATTCTTTTGTTAATCCAATCTTTTTATAATATGGTATTTCGTCATAGGTTATCGCTCTAACACCTGTTTGAAAAATCATATCTTCTATTCTTTTATAAAATCCACCTAAGGATAATAGTCCTACCTTATCAGAGAGTATAGATAAATTCAAATCATAGTTGTATGCTTTTTCTGGTTTCAATTGAAAATTATTAAAGTCTATGAAATTACCCTGTCTACTAATACTCCAGTTAGGAATAACATTGGAATAATTTGGCCTCTTTAATGTTTTTGTATATCCTCCCTTAAGTTTGAACCAATCTACTGGCTTATATGTCAAATGAATCATCGGAAGAAAATATTCATTATCTCTATAGGTTGTGGAATCATTTATCTCTGTATATTCGAATGCATATTGTACCCCCTCTCTACTAGTTCTATAGCCAGTATATTCTGTCTCCATTTTTTCATATCGAACACCAGGTGTGAAATTAAGATCACCTAAACTAAAACTAGGCATTAAATATGCTGCCCAATATTTTTCATTTCCCTTATAGTCATAGACTTTACTATTACCATTATGTACGTTATAACTGGTTGCTGTATCGGATTGAAAATACAATGAATCGCCAAAATTTTTATTTTCGACGTCCATCATAAAATGGTTATCTATCTTTCTGATTTTATCTATATCAAAGCCAGGGCTCATTGTATATTTTCCTCTTAAAAACTCTTCATTTCTATAGTTTTTATCATATAAATCATAAGCAAGGATATAACTAGAGCCAGCTCCTTGTGCTAGATATTCCATGTTTTCTTTGGACCATATTCTTGTTGGTTCCCCATTATAATTAATATTGTCATCCAATAAATTAAAATAAGCTTTTCTCCTACGTAACTCACCTGCTCTTTGGTATTGTCCACTCATATTACTATAATACTCATCTTGATCAAATTCTCTATCTTTATATTTATATTTTCCACCCCACTTCAAATTAAAATTCAATAAATCATTTGATAAAAGATCTTCATATTCAAAATCAAGACTAGCGGAAATTTCACTTTCCTCTGTATCAAACTCTCTATGAGTCAAAGTCCCAAGATGTCGTTCCATAATATTGGGGCTTTCAGTTCTATTACTATAAACATATTTCTTTTTAGTGGTTCTTGTTGCTTTGGCGGTATCAAGTAAAGCAAAAGGACGTATTCCAAAAAGATCATCAGAACTATTCACTACAGGTTTAGCAGAATATGCTCCTAATTCAAATTCTCCCGGAATAGTATTTTTTGAGTAAGAATAATTAACTGAAGAATTAATTTTTAAATCCCCAAAATATCTTTCTAGTTTTAGCGAATTAGTCATTACATCCAAATCAGTTGTATTATCTAATACACTTATATTATAATTGCGTTCTACCACATTATGTCTATACTCCTGCCTTTCTCTTTTAATTCTACTTGCAAAATTAGCCAATTTTATTTTAGTGGCAGGTGTTTTATAGTCAATAACCAAAGACCCCCCATATCTATTAATCCCTCTATTAATATCTGAAAGATATACACTATTTGTCTGAGGAGATCTATCTATATTGGGTTGACTATAATCAACATACATTTCATCAGAACTGGCATCTTTTTCCTCAATATCTACCTGTGCATATACTCCTAATTTATCATCGAAAAATCTATTACTACCTCCTAAAGAAAATTTATAGTTACCATAACTATCAGATAAACCATTATAACCTCCTTGTGCCAAGACATTTAGTGAAGGCTCAGAAGGAGCTTCTTTAATTCTGAAATTTACGATTCCACCTGTAGCACTTGCCTCTTGATCAGCAGAAATGGACTTGGTTAATTCAATTCCAGACAGCATATACTGTGATATCATACTTAAATCAACACTTCTATCACTCCCACTAGTTGAACTCATACTAACACCATCAATTTGTACTTTTGTATAATCAGAGGACAAACCTCTAATGACAACTTTACTTCCCTCTCCTCCTGCCCTTTGCAATGAAACACCAGGTAACCTTCCTACTGCTTCTGCTGCATTTGCTTCAGGTAATGATTGTATCTGCTGGGATGACACAATATTTTTTATTGTGTTGGATCCCATTTGCTCACTAATTGCCTGATTTTGTCCAATTGCTTGGACCTTTATTTCAACTTCTTCTCCTCTTAGAGATTTATGTTCTAAACTTATATTTTTAACTATTATTTTATCCCTACCAACTTCCACAGAAACTACTTTCCTCTGATAGCCAATATAACTTACAACTATATTTTGTTTACCAACGGGGACCTTAGTAATTGTATATTCCCCTTCCATATTTGTCGCTGTACCAATATTTTCTTCTTGAACTAATACATTAGCACCTGGTAAAGGATTGCCTTTTTTATCAGTAACTTTCCCAGAAATTTTTCCAGTTTGAGCTGATAGGTATATAATATTTAAAAATAAGAAAAATAAAAACATACATTTAAACTTAAAACTTCGTTCCATAAATCCTCCAAATATAATTATCATATTTTGCATATTAACCATTAGTTTAAATTATTATCTCTGTTTTTTTTTAAACCTCAAATACTATACCATACTTTCCTCTCCTCCTTTAAAATACAATTAAAATATTTTATTATTAAACTAATAATTTTTTGTTATTTTTTTAATAATATCAATTTGCAGGTAGAATCTATTTTTATTACTTTTCATTAGATTAATAATCTTGTTCCCCTAATTTTTATTAATATAATTCTTCCATATCACAATAATTTCTAATAAGATACCTACTAATAAAAAACCTAGTACAATTAAATAAGTTATTTCCATTCTATCTTATCCATTATTAAATTTTCGTAAATCATTATTTATTGTTTCAAATTTTAGGCCACATAAAAAATCCCTAGAATATGATAACAAATTTCTCTATAAATTACCTCTTTTATTTTATATTTGACGAACTAATTTATTGTATACAATTAGTTTAACCCGTTATAGAAAGAAAGATAATTTTTTCTAATTATTTTTTAAAAATAAAAAAAGTTGTACTAATTATTTTTTTTTGAGATAAAAAAGTGATTAGAATTATTAAAGTAATAATTTGTGATAAATAGGATTCAAAACTATAATTTATTGTTTCAATTTTTAAAAAAGTACCATTTCTAGACTTATTTCAGTCCAAGTGATTTACAAATTCTGTGATAATTAGGAGGAGCTAACCCGAGTTTTTCTGCTGCTTCAGCATCAGTACTACTTTTTTCACGAACAAAACTGATATATTTTTCCCGAAATTTTTTTTCTATTTCTCGTAAAGGTTGAATTTGTCCCTCTTGGAATTTATCCGGGATTGTGCTTTTGGGCTGTCTTTGTTCTAAATTCAGTGCTTTCTTAACATCCGATTGAGTTATTTTAGATTCATTCAAAATTAACAATCTCTGAATGATATTTCTGAGCTGTCTAACATTACCAGGCCAATTATAATCTTTCAAGATTTCTTCAGCTTCTTCAGTAATATCTACATCTTTCAAACCCATCTCATAGGAAAATTGCTCAACGAAATAACCTACCAATCTGAGTATATCTTTTCTTCTTTTATTCAAAGGAGGCGCTTCTATACTCAAAACATTCAATCGATAGTACAAATCCTCCCGAAATTTTCCTTCTTTCACCATTTCATTTAAATCTTTATTTGATGCAGCAATTACTCTGACGTCCACTTCTTTTCGTGATTCTCTCCCTATTTTATCTATTTCTCCTTCCTGAAGAACCCGCAGTAATTTTGCCTGAGCAGAAAGAGGAAATTCAGAAATTTCATCTAAAAATATGGTCCCATGATTAGCCTGCTCAAAATAACCTTTTCTATTTTCTTTCGCCCCTGTGAAACTACCTTTTTCATAACCAAATAATTCACTCTCTATCAGATCTTTGGGGATGCTGGCACAATTCACCGTAACAAAATTTTCATATTTCCTTTGACTTAAATAATGTATATTAGTTGCAATTAATTCCTTCCCGGTTCCCGACTCTCCATAAATTATTATATTTGCTTCTGCCTCAGCATATTTGTCAATTTTATTTTTTAATTCTACAATTGAATTAGTTTGGCCTACTATCTTATTTTCTTCTAATATATTTTCAATATTTTTATCTAACTTCTGTTCTGATCTATTTTTTTCGATTTCCAGTTGTTTTTTCTTATAAGCATTGACTATTGCCAAAACAAAATCAGTAGGTTGATAAATATAGCTCTCAATATCACCGGGATATTTTGTACAATACCAAAATGCTCCCGCTTCTAATAAATCATTGGCAAAATCAAAATCAGTTTGTTGAATAGTCATTTTGGTGACTACTAAAATTTGGACCGAAGGGTCTATTTCCTTAATTTTTTTTATTAATTTCTCCCCCATTATTCCGCCTGCAATCTTAAAGTCCATAATTATTACATCATATTCGCCTTGATTCTTTTTAATATTTTCTATAGCCTTTTTCCCATTTGATACCACTCCCAGTATTTCCATTTCAGTTTTGGATAATTCAATAGTGCTTTTGATTCTTTGAACATCAAATTCTTCATCTTCTATAATAAACAGATTAATGTTGAAATTTTTATGTTTTTTCATTTTTACCCTTGTTTAATTATTAGGAATATTGATTTTAAATTGACATCCTTTTTCCTTATTTTTAGTAGTAATGTCCCAACCACATCTATTTGTTGCAATTTCATAGGCAATGTAACACCCAAACCCTTTCTTGTGAGCATTCTCTTTACTGGATACACTCTCGCTAAATATTTTTTGGACTCCTTCTGAATTTTCTTTAATTATATCCTCAGGTATACCTTTACCATTGTCCTGGATAATAACTTCTGAACGATCTTCTGAAGGATAATGATTTGTAATAATTTGAATAATAATATCTTCTTCCCTATTATGGTCAATAGAATTCTGAATTAATGGTTCAAGTATTTCCCAAACAACGTACTCATTAATATTTACAGCAGGTAGATCCTCATCCAAATCCAATTCAAATTCATAATTGCCTTTTGTTGAAGACAATCTCATAAAGATATTATCAATCAAAAATCTAATCACATCATTGATATCAGTATTAAAAAAGGGTCCTCTAGTGGCGTGCATAGGAGGATTTTTCCATTTCATTTCATAAATCACTCTGGAAACAAAACTGGCATACTTAGTAGCTATTTCCTTAAATCTTCCCATATTTTTCTCTGTTAAATTTTTTATTTCATCTTTAATAAAACCCATTATTTTTTCTGCTTTATGGTGAGCGTGATATATCCTTTTGGTGAAATGCACTTCCTTTTTATAGGCAATCTCCTTTTTTATCTTCTCTTCCCTTGCTTTAATTAATTCTTCCTCAGCTTCATCCCGCTGTTCTACCGTCTGAGAAGTAATATAAAACATTGCTAAAAGTCCAAACAGAATCAAAGCAGTAAAGATCATACTAGTTTCATTTAAGGTATTTGTTATCTCATTTTTAATATTTGATAAAGCAGGCACTATTTTAAAATAGACTACCCCTTCAATTTCTCCTTTAGGCATGAAAGGTACAAAAACATCGAAAGCTCTATTTTGTATTACAGAAGTATGAATTACTTCAGTTTGTTTTATCTCGTATTCAAACTTTTTATATTTTTTTATACTATTTTTAAACTTCTGAGAAGTTTTTATCTTTTTGATATCCCCAAAAAAATATTTATATAGCTCATTGCCTTCATCTATTGCCAAATACTCATTATCTTTTTTAACTATAATACTGATTTTTTTTACATTTCTATGTATCTTTTGTTGACCAAAATGTATATTAAACGCCTCTATGATCTCTTTTTTTCGTAAGTCACTACGATTTTTCTGTTTAATAAAACTATTTTCCAGTATTAGTTCTAAGGAATTGGTAGTTAGAGACGCTACCCTTTCAGCTGAATCCTCTTTGTATAAATCTAAAGTATTATTTAACAGATTATTGATTGAAAATTTATTTACAAAAGATAAAACAATCTGAAAAGCTACTAAAATAATAAAAAGAATAACAATATGTTTTATCTCAATATCTTGGTTTTTTAATTTTTTTATTAAACTCATTTTTTACTCTAAGATTATTTCACCAGAACGAAGGCTCTGTTTTGCTAATTCGAGAGCCTTTTGTGGAGATAATTCCTTATTCTCTAAGGCTTGATTAATATAATGTGATACTACATTTGATATCCTTGTATAATTTTTATATTTCGGTCTAGAAAATCCGTATTTATTAATAATCCCTTCTAACAATTTATATGTACTATTTTTTACTATTGTACTATCCTGATATAAGCTCTTGATTACAGGTAAATAATAAGATTCTTTGAACATTAATTTTTGTGCCTTTCGTGACATTAGAAATTTTAAAAATTTAACCGACTCCTTTTTATGTCGACTGAATTTTGATACCACTAAATTCCATCCCCCATATACATATCTCGCCTGAGAATATTTTTGGAAATGAGGCAAAGGAGCAAATTTAACAGAATCTAACTTATATGAATATTCCCCAAAAAGTGTAGTATCTTTTAGATTACTAAACCATGCTCTAAAAAATGGGATATCATTTTCTAAAGCATACCTATATACATCAACTTCAGTAAACCCCGTGATTTTTGTAGGAGTGATGTTATATTTATAAATTAAGTTTTTTAAAAATTTTAATGATTTGATTTTATCTTTTTGTAATAGGTTATTACCGTTTTTAGGACAATACTCTCCTCCTTTGGAATAAAGTATTTCGAGATAATTACAAATCAATCCTTCAAAATTTTCTCCAGCGAGGAGATAATAGGAACTAGATCCACTTATTTGACTCCATTTTTTACCCAATTGTATAAATCTTCTCCAAGTAATTGAATTTTTTAAAGTAGATTCTAAATTAGATTTCCTATCTAACTGTTTTATTAAATCAGTCCTATAGCATAAAATTCCTATATCAAAATACATAGGTAAACTAGCTAACTTACCATTATATTTACTAGCTTGATAAACAGGCTTTAAAATTTTATTCCTTTCCTCTTGAGAAAAATATGCATCCAATGGTTCTGTCCACTTAGAAAATCTTGCAGTCCAAATTCTATCTATAGCTAAAATATCAATTTCCTTACTTTTACCTCTTAGTGATTTTACTAAAAGTTCTTTAATTTCATTTGTACTATATTTAGTAAAAGGTAAATCTATCGGTACTACTTTAATCTCCCCTTTATACTGCTCGTTAAACATTTTTATTAATTTCTCATGGGTGGGGGAAATGTTACCAGCATAATGTATTTTGGTAACTTTATCTTCTTCAAATGAAAATACATCAAGAGAAATAAGATTAATAGCTAAAATTAAAAATATCGCAATTACAAAAAATGTCATTGCCAAATTATATTTATTTAGAGATATAAATTTCATAAAAACAACTCTACCTTCCTAAATAATTATATAATTTCTACTCTATTTAAATTTGTAATGAATTGTTTTCTACGTTTTACTAATTATACCCTCAAATTGCTTTCCATCATTTTAAAAATGACTATAATCTATTACATAAGCAAATAATTTGTAAATATAATCTTTCACATTACTTATTAGTCTGATTTTATTATTTATCAATATCAAATAATAATCCATTGAAATAACGTATCAAAGTATACCTGAAAAATTCATTACCATTTCCCTTAGGTCACATAGGACTCCTTGGGAGGATCTCCAGCGAGGCATTTTTCACACAAGGCCCTGGGGGTTACCTTAAAATTATTCATAACCATAGAAACTGAGTTTTTATAGAATAGGGTATTTAAAATATTATAAAATATATTCTTAACCTACCATTT
>Ga0102941_1000637_pt1 | contig 16223 bp, 29 predicted proteins | sample SalPonR2_C_D2_MG_FD_79281 | JGI IMG/M metagenome (GOLD analysis project Ga0102941, IMG submission 79281) | Salt pond soil microbial communities from South San Francisco under conditions of wetland restoration - Salt Pond MetaG R2_C_D2_MG | ecosystem: Environmental > Aquatic > Marine > Intertidal... | reverse complement strand
CAGAGTAAAGCGGAATGGACCTAGGTTTCCGCTATAGAAGAGTCACCCGAGACTCGCAGAGAATGTAGGTGCAACTCCTACCTCTGGGGCCAAATTGATCTGAGTTCAGTGGTTCTCGAGATAAACTGTTCCAGATCGACTCGCTGGGTTTGGCGGCGTGCCATACATCGAGTATAAAGACAGTCAGGGAAGGGAAGATACCGCCCAGTTAACGCCGCCGCCAAATTCATGGTACTGATCTAGACCTAGGATCAGTTAAATCGCAGGGTGACGGACCTGTAGAGCCAACCACATATGCCGGGTTCCTCAGGTGAGGCCTCACGACTGTGACTCGTGTTGGTGAGTGGTTCAATTCCACCGCTCGGTACCAATTTTGCCGTGTAGCTCAGTGGTAGAGCAAGTAGCTGATAACTACTAGGTCAGGTGTTCAATTCACCTCATGGCAACCAAGATGATGAAGCGGAAAGATCTGCTAGTACAACAAATAGGAAACCGGAAGGGGCTCGAGACCCTTGTACGCAATCGAGTTTGTTGGAACACTTTTTGGGACGTGGATTCTAGGGTCGACCAGCACGGTGCCGGGATTTTGTCGCTTGCAAGCCACCCGTTGAGGTTCGAGTCCTCAGTAACAGACCCGCAACTAATACAGCAGGAGTCATACCAAGAATATGCGCGCTAAAATGGTATGACTAACGCGTCCTCCAGCAGTGTTACACGGTGAACCTGCTAAACAATAACTGGCTGGAGGCCAAATTCATGGTACTGGCCGAGGAGAAGGTCAGCTAAGTCATCCGTTGCAGAGGAACCCACGGATCAGAGCCTAAACACATATGGAGCAGTCTTCTAATTGGCCTAGGAACCCCGACTTTCAATCGGGACAATGCGGGTTCGAGTCCCGTCTGCTCTACCAAGAACCCCTGCAGGGTAGAGAAGCAAGGCTAGCCCACGGGGTGAGCAATTATGCGGCAATATGGCCAAAAGGAAGGAACGGGGATAAGCTTCCGGCACTTCTGAGTAACGTGCCAGGCTACGCTTCTCGAATGCATCATGCGGATCCGGCCGCATAACAAAGAATTTCCGGCTGAAATTTGGTCCCTTCGTCTACGCTGGTTTTAGGATACTGGACTCTCAATCCGGAGAAACGGGTTCAATTCCCGTAGGGACTACCAATTCGCATAAATACTCCTAACAACAGGAGTATGTATGAAATATCTACTAGTCGTAATCTGGCTGATCGGAAATCAGCCAACTATCATGACCGATGGATGGTCTCCACTTCCATTTGACACAATTGAAGAATGTGAAGAGAGAAAAGACTTTCTCCTTGACCATCTAGAAGAACACGCTGAAGACAACCTGACACTTTATAGTGTGACATGTGGAACTCAGCAAGAGATTCAAGATATGATTGATCGAGAGATTCTCTCAATCGACGCCTAACGCGGGGTAAGCTTTATGGTGGGTGGTCCCATCAGCAGTCTTCCAAGCTGTGTGCAAAGGGTTCGATTCCCTTGCTCCGCTCCAATTTGGATAGTAGAAGCAGAAAGGTTTCTGTCTGGGTTTGCTAAACTCAAGGTGCTTACGAGCATGGAGTTCGAAACTCCCACTATCCTCCACACTGTTCAGCCCTCGTCTATACGGCAGGACGCCTGACTCTGAATCAGGAAAGCTAGGTTCGAACCCTAGGGGCTGATCCAAACATGCACTATTGGTGAATGAGGTTATCTCACCGGACTGTCGATCCGGAGTAAGGGGTTCAAGTCCCCTATAGTGCGCCAAATATCTCCGTGTAGCGCAGCCTGGTAGCGCGTCTGGTTTGGGTCCAGAAGGTCGGGAGTTCGATTCTCTCCACGGAGACCAAGTTTGCTGGGTGTCAGCAAGGGAAAGGAACTTTCGGTTTAGCGGCCGATTGTAAACAGTGACGGTTCAAGTACGTATCATGGAAACCTCTGGCCAAGTACCCCTAGTGACGCACCCAAGTTTGAGCACCGCGGTGATAAACTTGCTCATAATGCCATCAATGTTGTGGTGATGGGCCCAGCAAAAATTAACAAGGAGTAGGGAGATGGATGATGACCAAGACAAACCTCGATCTCCAGATAGATCTACTTGCAACAGAGCTAGCAAAAGCTCCTCATCGCATAGATCTTAAGCTCAAGCTCGCAATGCTTGTAGCGATGAAAAAGAAACATATCAGGTGAACCTAATGTGTGATGGACACACAGCGGCTTCCAAACCCGTGGGTAAGGGGTTCGATTCCTCCGCCTGGTGCCAAATAATGCGACTCTCGAATATCTGGTGACTGTTCGCCTGGTTGAAGCCCAGGAGGTGAGTGTTCGATTCACTCGGGTCGCACCAATATGGTCGTGGGTGTTGGTACACAGGGAGAGCTTATACCTCTTTCAGCGGCAGATTACCGTTCTCGAGAAGGTTCAATTCCTTCCACGACTACCAAAAAAGTTGTGTACATATCAATTCGGATATGATACATATAACATACCATCAAGAATGGGCGGTCATCTGGTAGACCCTTGAATACCCATCTTGCTTCTCCATCCCCTTGAGGAGAACTTTAGATAAAGGGGAATTTAGAAAGGTCCTGAGCATGACATAAAAAGGCTCACATAGAATTTGCCCGTGTAGCCCAAAGGTAGAGGCATAAGGCTTAAACCCTTTTCAGCGTCGGTTCGACCCCGACCACGGGTACCAAGTTTAGGGATAGGTACAGCAAACCTTAGCTCGCCAGTGGATGGCAATTTGACTCAAACTCAAACTTAGCGGGTTCGACTCCCGTAGCAAACCAACTATCCCGAATTTTATGGTGGTCACTGTCTATCGGAAAGACGGGCGCCTGATTAGCGTCTAAGACAAGGTTCGACTCCTTGGACCACTACCAATATGGCGCTGTGGCACGAATGGATTTAGGCAACGGATTGCAACCCCGTTTTATGGGAGTTCGAGTCTCCCCAGCGCCTCCAAACTATGGGCGGTTCGTCTAGTGATAAGATGCTCCAGTTGATCGACGGAGAGACGAGGTAGAGAGTACGGTCGACAGTACTTTCGTGTTTGATTCCCTCACCGCTCTGCCCAATATGGTGACACCGCATGGTGCGGACAGAGGTCTCATAAGCCTCCAGGGATGGTTCGAGTCCATCTGGCACCACCAATATACCCTCGCCAGCGGATCTGGTGGCAGGTCTACGAAGCCAGCTTACAGAGGTTCGACTCCTCTCGGGGGTACCAGAATTAGGATAGGTACAGCAAACACTTTTTACATCGGTTCGATTCCGATCATCCCCGCCATAGGCACACTGGTTCCTGTCCGAGGTCAAGAGTACAGGGTAATGTGATGTACCTCTCTTCCAGTGTGTCTTTGATGGGGATGATGGCAAGGTGCCCCTCTTCGGAGGTTTCCCCAACTATCCTGTGACTTCTATACCCAACGGTATCAGAAGCTGTCGAGGTCCGGCAACACCAGCATAGCAAAGTTGCCAACAATTTACTCGGGACGCGTCTTGGTAGACCATCGACTCTTACAAAGTTGAGTAATGTGAGTTCGATTCTCACCCTGAGTACCAACTTTCTTGTTTACAAATGTCTCAAATTGTGATATAGTAGAACTATAAAGCAATGAAAGGACATTCAATGTTGAAAAATACGACACACATCGACGGCGAAAACAAAGTCCGTGACATGAACGGCTTCGTTGTCACGTACAAAGGTACAACCGCTTATCGTGGTGTAATGCAAACTAAAGCAACCGGCGACAAGTATGTTGCCTTCATTACGGCCCAGCCTGAGGATCGTGAGTACCTTCACAAATCCAATGAGCGCATGATTAGTATCGGAGTTGTAGACGATGTGCTCCAAGCTGCATACATTGTCGAACAGTTCCTCGAAGATCGGGATAACAACGTCCAATCTCTTCGTCACCTCCGCCGTACCACTCATTGGGGTAACAGTATCCCGAAGCAGTCGTTCTCCTACGAGCCAATTTCTCAGGCCGAAGTCGAAGAAAACTGGCGCGGTGTCAAGTTCCACGAACCGGCAACCGACCACTTCGCCTTCATTCTCAAGCGGGTTGATATGGCAAAAGCCATCGCCCAGTATGGGAAAGAGAAACTGATGGAAGCACGGAAGACCATGACGGTCGGCCAATTTCTCAATCAGTACATGTAAGAATTCGGAGTAGCCCAATGGGCTACTCCGCCACAGTTTAGGATGGTTTCAGCAAACAATTTTTGCGGGTTCGACTCCCGCTTTGCAGATCAGCTTGCAGAGCTGGCCATGGTGGCCAAAATACCATCCTGATTTATACGCCTCATTAGCTTAACAGGTAAAGCACCGGCTTTGTAACCCGGAGTACGCAGTTCGAGTCCGCGATGAGGCACCAATATGGAGAGTGAACCGAATGGGATTCGGGTCCGTTTCGAAAACGGTACGGCGTGACAACGCTGGGGATCGAGACCTCCGCTCTCCGCCACGTATAAATATGAATATGAGGAAGCTCTTTTCATTTTTGCGTAGGCCGAGAAAGGGAAATCCTATGACATTTGTCAAGGTACCATACAAGAACCTCCTAATTCAGGTTGCTCCAGATTACTATATGGACGATGGCATTCGTATCCCAGTAGATCTTCGTGACGCACACCGAATTGCAGATGAGAATGATTGTATGCTTCCGACTACTGAGATGGTTGATGCTATCTGGCAAAACGCTGATATTCGTCTTCCTCCTCGACCCCTGACTCCACAGAATACCGGCGATTCTCGTTTCTACAACAACATCGCTGATCCGAAATGGGTTAAGGTTCATAACGATATCGTCGAACAGCAACTCAGAGAAGCTGGGGCTAACCCTGGTGAACTCATTGCTGGTCATAAGAAGGATATTGTAGCTCATGACGTCAATAGCTCTAGGATAGCAATCTACGGATGGCATCGTACGAGCGGTCGTCCTATCCAACCACGATCAACAGTTCACGGTTGGAACTACAAAGATTACAGTCAAGGCCTTCGACTCGTAAGTAGAATCGCCTTTGACAAAGACGGAAATACAGTAAGATTTACTGAATAAAGTCGTTTACATTCCTTTCCGGTTGTAGTATATTATACTTACAAGCAATGCAATGGAAAGAAAATCAAATGTTCTATATCATCCTCGAAAAAGATCTCGCCACCGAAAAAGTTGCAGTCCATTCGGTTTATGATGATGAAGCTCTCGCGGTTTCCGCGATGGAAGATCTTATCGAAAAGGGTGAAGAAATGTTTGGATACCGGATGGACAAGTCCGGTTGAGAAATATGGAGAGTGATCTGCGAAGGTTCGTAGCCCGGTCTTGAAAACCGGTGGAACGGTTAGTAGCCGTTTGGGGATCGATACCACCCGCTCTCTGCCAGAATATGGACCGCGTGGAGGCATTGGTCACCTTCAGCAGACTCTTAATCTGTCGCGAAAGCTCTCTGGGTTCGATTCCCAGGCGGTCCTCCAAAATTTAGGATGGTTACAGCAACTCTTAACGCTTCCAAAACTGTTAATTTTGACCTAGCGGACAAAGTCCATCCTGTTAAATATGCCCCTGCGATGTAATTGGCATAGCATACCACCCTTAGAAGGTGGGTTTTATAGGTTCGAATCCTATCAGGGGTACCATAATCATTGGGGGACGTAGCAGACCGGTGATGCATCAGACTTTGAATCTGATTTTTGGGAGGTTCGATTCCTTCTCCCCCAGCCAAAATGAGGAAAGTTCATGGGACGTAAACTTCGTCTCATTATGTTCATCATTCATCACTACTCCTTGAGTGGTCTTCACTATTCTGGTGGAGAAATGATGTATGATAAAGAGCGCCTTGCAAAAGCCGCCGCCCATAACGAGGTGCTACGATTTGCGCTTCGTGAACTTTTCACAAAGAGTTAGATGTACGAAAAGGCTAGAACTCCAAGATGCCGTCATTCCTTGGGTCTAGGGGGTTCCTAGACCATATGATCCTAAGCAGTCATAGTAACAAGGTGTTGGAGGGACCGTACATCTATTCAATATACCCCCGCCGGTGGTATTCCGGCCAAGGTCTTCTAAACCGACGGACGAGGGTTCGATTCCTTCCGGGGGTACCAAATTTCGAAGTTGTGGTCTGAGACGCACTACCGTTACGGCCACAAAAAGGGGAAAGAGACCAACTCGTAGTGGAGTAAAAAAGTGCCGGGCTGGATACCCGGAGATTCGGAAGTGGTTATCCGCCCTTGGCATGAGCCAGGGTAGCTTAAATTCCCCGAACATATTACCTTAGGTATAGGATAATGAAATACATCAACTGGTATGATAACGCAATTAGCCAAGATTACTGTCAGCATCTAGTTGACAAGTTTCATGGAAACAAACATCTTGGCTTCACCAATAACACCAGCGTTAAGCAATTTACCGAGTTGAATTACTCCAAACATCTTGATCTCTATGCTCAAGAGATTAATGTCTTGGCCAATCTGCTATCGAAATATGTCCTTCAATACATTGAAGACAACGATATCCAGGAATGGCAATTTCCTCTGTACAATATTGGTGAGTGGAAATTTGAAGACTTCCGCCATAAGTGTTATGCACCAGATGTTGGCAAGTTTGAAGACCATGTTGATGGCGCAACGATGTACAGCAAAGATCGCTATCTAGTGATGTTCATCTATCTTGAAGATGGTGAAGGTGGTGAAACGGTTCTCCTTGACCAAGACATTGCGGTAGAGCGTAAAGCTGGTCGTCTTCTGATGTTTCCACCTGCGTGGACATACCCACATCGGGCAAATATCCCATTAGGAAATGAGAAGAACATCATCGGGTCTTACCTCAGGTTCACCAAGGAATAAATAGGGTATGGAACCCTATGATCCAATCAAGAATACGGCTGAGGAAATTTCTTCTCCTCCCTTTCATGAAATTGAGGCATTCGGTCTCAAGGTCAAATCTGATGACGGGATGAATACAATTCTCATTGTCATCTTTTTGGTTGCAATAGGATATGTTTTCAAGGTTGCAATTGACAATCTTTTCTGTTACGGACTTGAATGGTTCAAGCATCATAGAATAAACAAGTGATGCAGGTGTAGCTCAGTGGTAGAGCATTTGGTTGCCAACCAAAAGGTCGTGGGTTCGATCCCCATCACCCGCTCCATTTGGAGACATACTATGAAAAAGACTTACAAGCTTGGCGAATACGCCCGTGAATCCTTAAAGGAAGCCAAGAAGCTTCCTCGAAATACTCCAAATAGGTCATTGATCATTGCGATGTGGCAGCATGAAGCCAACCTCGAAGCAATGGAAGCTGTGCGAAATTTTGAAATTCTTGAGCAATGTCCACCTATAAATAGAACATAAATAAGGGATATTCTCATGGGCAGAGATCTATTTTCAAACAGAAACAGTCAATCATCAGCAGATGATGCAGCGGCAATCACTCCAAGTGATAGTGGTGAATTAGACATTTATACTAGAGCAATCTACGTAGGAGGAACTGGCGATCTTCGAGTTCAGATGGTCGGAACTGGTAATGATGTTACATTTTCAGCTGTTCCAGCTGGATCGTTTCTTCCAATCCGAGTGAAAAGGGTTTATGATACCAATACTACTGCAACATTCATAATTGGCCTCTATTAACAAATGCTTATTTTAGGAATACAATTAGGTATCCCAAGTATGAATATGGGCCGAGCGAGTTGGAACTCTGGTGCCGGTTTTAACGGCAACTTTGATGAAGATTATACCCCAGAAGGCTACTCTATCACCAACAACCAAATCACAAATAATAGAGCTGGAGATATGGTGTGGGTATTTGGCGTTATCGCAGACAAACTTCCAACAGAAGGTCAGTGGTATTGGGAAGTTGTACTTTCTGGTAATGCAGATAATCTCTATCTTGGATTAGTAGACGCAAGGAACTTAGCAGATGCGACCAATACAGCTACTAGTACAGGCCTCTTCAATAATGGTATAGGCTGGTGGGAGAATGGCGGGGTCAACATTGATGGTTCGTCGTCTGGTGTTGCGGATAGCATCGATTTTTCTGAATCGGGCGGCGAAGTTTTGCAGTTTGCTTGGGATGCTGATACCGAGACACTCCAGGTTGGATTAAACGGTACTTTTTCTAGTAGTACTTTCAATCGTGCTTTTCCTGAAGGTGCTCATATTGCGGTAAATTGTCGTAAAGATACAGCATCAGCAATCGTTTATACAGCAGCTGCGGATCAAACCTATTCTCCGCCGACGGGTTATTCTCCATTGTCGTAAAGCATGAAGCCACCCTCGAAGCAATGGAAGCTGTGCGAAATTTTGAGATTCTTGAGCGGTGCCCTAATCCAAGAAAAATTTGATAAAACTGTTTACAACCAATTTCACTTGTGTTAGTATCTCTCTTATCAACATAGGAGATACAAGTGCAAGTAAGTTTCCTGAAAACTGTGGTTCTTGACCACAAAAATTACGTTGACCTTGTTCAGGTCGATGGAAAACTGCTGACGCAAGTCATGACAAAATCGGCTGAACCAAATATCTTTGGGCTTTCTGAAGAGCGTGAAGGCGATCATGTTGACGATGTTGTAAATAATTGGAAAGGAGATAGTGATGCCGTGGCCACGTAAAAACCGCCCGCCAAAGGGGCGCCGCAAGATTGGTTCAACGAAGCGCAAGAAGCGCGCAAATCGAAAGAAGAAGTGATGCGTTTCTATGCAGCAATGATGATTGTTACCGCGATTGCTCTTACATCGGTGGACGATATGTCCAGAAATGGCATTGACAACTCATATGATGTTTTCAACCTTATGGTTTTGTCAGCATTATGGCCGGTGACTTTCTTCTTCTCTTTCGCAGAGGCTGATTTTGATGATGGAGCTTAAAAACACAGCCCGGTATCTGATCTTTGTGGACTTCGATGGTGTGTTAACATCCAATCGGGTCCACTTTTCACATCCAAAGGGGTCTTATCTCCTTTGGGCAACCTTTGACCCAGTCGTTATGGAGTTCTTCAACAAGATCCATAACACATACGATGGTGTAGAGTTTGTATGGACCACAACTTGGAGAAATCACCTCCAGGAATCGGGTCACATCGCTCATATTGTTACATCAATGTGGTACAATGCTGGTTTCCGTGGTATGCTTTCGCAACCATGGAGGGTCAATCCTGACAACACACTTCCGACCCACAAACGTGCTGAAGAGATTGACCATTATCTAAAGACGTATGCTCCTGATGTGGAGGATTACGTAATCATTGATGACTCCGATTATGGATTCAACAAGATCCTACCAAAGAAGCGATTCGTGAAAACGAGTCCTGAAGATGGTATGCTTTTCAAACATATGAGAAATGCCTGGGCCCTAATGGGAGATTGGAAAAAGAGATGATTGATCTATCAGATCCAAATGTTCGTATGGAAGTGATCAAAGCTTTGTACTTGGAGAAAAAGAGAAAAGATCATCCCGGATTGATGGATTTCTCATTTACACCTGGTCCAAAGTGGATGGATGTTCCAGCAATTGATCTTGCCAACACTTTGTTGGACATGTTCAAGAACCCAGAAACTGTGGTTGAAAGTGTATGTCCACATAGCGGAAAGAAGAAGAAGGTGCTTACGCACCCTCTCCTTTGATTTCAGGATTGACAAGATCTCTCCGAAGGTATCCGTAAATTGCTCTGAAGCATTCACCATGGGGTTTGCGATACGTCTTCTTGAATCGCTTTATTCTCCATGCGTACCGATACTGGACGTGATGAGAAACTTCGTGGGCTACCAGAACCTTGATAAAATCTTCGGCCGAGTTTACCGCGATTGATCCAATCGTAGGATGATCAGCAAACGCTTTATACTCAGTGAAGGTCTTATAAAAGCCGGAACCCCCAAGGTTGATACGGATTATGTGAGCGCCAGCTTTGGAACGAGAATGTCTATTTCCAACGCTAAGAACTTCTACGGCTTTTTTCCAGCAATCAGTTGGAAGATCCAACTCATACTCTTTTTTCCGTAACAGTCTCATGCAGCGCTTAACATATTCCTCAACGAGTTTCTTATCGGCGGGGCATACGCTAGCTTCTACTTTCATGGTCTCCTTTCCATTGATTATGATTCATTATAATTCATCTTGAAGTAAAAGTACACAACTCTTTTTCACTTTTTTTCAAATTTTGTCGTTTACATTTGCGTCTGAATGTGTTAGAATGAATCAAAGGAGAAAACAAATGTCGTTCTATGACCCAAATCAAGGTCCGCCCACGCCTCCGCCCGAGTTCACGGATCTTTACCTTCTGGCCATGATTCCAGGAATGATAGCCGTATTGATGCTGATCAATACCATGTTCGGAATTTTGGGCATCGCCGGTTTCGTGATGCTTTGGCTTAAGATGTGTGACCTCTTCGAAAAAGAAGACTGAAACCGTATATATAAGAACGTAGTTTGGTCCATTCGGGTGATGCCAAAGGATTCTAACCCATCTGGCACAGGGTTCGAGTCCCTGATGGACCGCCATTTTAACAAAAGGAATGTCTCCATGACAAGGATGTAGATACCATCACATTAGGCCTCCCTAAATTTGTGTTTCAAAACGTGAAATACAACTCACTAAAAAGTGAAACACAAATTAGGAAAAGTCAAATGAAAACCCATGAACTGAAAAAGGCCATTGAGGCCAAAGTAGAAGAAATCAAAACGCTTAAGAAGAAACTCCGTCAGGATCACCGGCAATATACGTATTCAGAGGTTTCTGGTATGATGGAAAGTCTTCATGAAAGGCGTCGTGAAATCAGGGCAATGTATCTCATATATGGTTGGTTCCGTGGTAAGCGGATCAGCCAAATTGAGAAAAACCCTGTTCCATGGTACCTTATTTCTTATTACACCGTCACAAAAATTCTTGACGATGATAAGGAAAAGGTCAAACTGTTCAAGGAATGGATGGTGTCAACAACGTAACTGGATCCGTAACTCAGCGGTAGAGTGCTTCCTCGACACGGAAGAAGTCAGAGGTTCAAATCCTCTCGGATCCACCAACATTGGAGACGCAAATGTCCAAAGTACCTTACACTATCGATGTAAATCGTTTCATCTGCACGGAACTCGAAGATATCCGTAAGATGATTCGTGTTCTTGACTTCTCCCCACTTGCTGCAACCGTGGAGCGTATCCAGCATCATGGTACTGCGATGGAAGAAGCACTTTACCGTTATGAGGGAATCAGGTATACCCTTGCTCACATGGTTGATGACAAAGAAAAGTCTGATGCTGAGTTCCGTGAGAAGGCACGTGAGATCCTCAAGAAGCTCGATAAGTGATACTATAAATAGAGTCAGATACAAGGGAGAACAAACATGTCTGTATTCTGGCTCTGTGTAGGTATCGGTATCGGAGTTTTCATTCCAGCCCCGTATGATGCCATCGCAAAAAACGCAATGTCCAAAGTATGGGGCTGGATCCGCGGATCCTGACCTTTGCCGCATTAGTGATAATGGCTAGCACAGTCCTTTGGTAGGGGACAAGAGAAAGTTCGATTCTTTCATGCGGCACCATATTCTTTCACATTGAGTGAAAAACTTATGTACATTACCATCCAGATGTTGTAATATCTTATTATAGCAAATGGAAAGGAACACACAAATGCAAGTCAATGTTTCAAAAGGCTTCGACAAAAAGAACCTCAAAGTTCTTCGTGAAGTCATGAACGCTGCCCTCGCTGAAGCTGGTTTCGAAGGCCTTTCCTTCGAAGTTGGAAACGCCAAGTACGAGCAGGCAGAAGCAAATTTCCAAGTCAAAGTCAAAATCGAAGGTCTTGAGACCGTCTCCGACAAAATGCTCGAAGCAGAAGTTCGGCGTCTCGGCCTGGTGATGGAAAAAGAAGGTCGGAAGTTGATCGACTACAAGCCCCGCAACCACAAGTATCCCTTCATCATGGAAGACGGCGGTAAGCGGTACAAGCTTTCCGGCATTCAAGCGCGCGCCTACTTTGGTGCTTGATTTCGAAGAGAGACACGATGTCTCTCTTCATTACAAGGAGAGACATCATGTTCACTGATGCTCAGCTAGAAGAGATCGTCGACCTTCTTCTTCAGTCGACGAACCATAAACTCTACTTCGGTTGCGACTCGATCGCATACAAGAAGGGTCGTAACGCAGATGGTACACCAATCTGGTATGGTAAGTTCGCGACAGTTTTCGTTGTACACCTTGAAGGTCGTCACGGTTGTCGTATCTTCCGCCATATTGACCATGAGCGTGTTCACGACTCGAAGAAGTCACGTCCATTCGATCGTATGATGAAAGAAGCATATCGAGTTTCAGCGCTCTACAATGAGCTCAAAGAACTCGTTGATGGATTCGATATGGAAATCCATGTCGATGTGAACCCAAATGCCGAGCATGGTTCATCTGTAGCATACTCTGCTGCAACTGGATACATTCTTGGTACGACTGGTCAAGTACCAATTGCCAAGCCTGACGCTTGGGCGGCTTCTTTCGCCGCAGACGGTATCGGTCGTGGTTTCCATGAAAGGGCAACTTCTTATGGAAACCGTGTCCACTGATCTGAAATACTATACTGACGGGAGAAGGCATCTTGTATGCCTTCCCTATTCTATCGAGAACCTTCACCAAATGGCAGAAGAACTTGGTATTCATCGTTCGTGGTTTCACAAGAACCATTACGATATTCCGAAAAAAAGAATCGACGAGATCACAAAGTCGTGTACAATGGTTCGTCCACGTGATATAGTGACCATAATCAAAGGAGAACACAATGATCTCAGCCGACGATATTGAAGCGTTCGAAATTCCGGATGGTTGTGTTGAAGACACAATCTATCTACATTCCGACAAAGACGACGTTGGTCCACGTTTCGTATCAGCGATGACAGATGCTGGAAAAAATATCGATGATCTTTCTTTCAAGAATGCCCGATACGCTGCATATGAGGTTGCGATCAAGGGATACTGGAATTTGATTGGTGAGTTTCTTGCACTTGAAATCAACGGTGTGAAACTCTCCAATCCGACAAAACTATAAGCCCCCGCCGCTGGGACGGACTAGGCCTTCGAAGCCGATGACGGATGAGTTCAATTCTCTCCGGGGGCCCCAACACATGGTACATTATGACTAGAGATGAAATTCTTCAAGCCGCAGAATACATTATTCTCTCTGAGAAAATCGAAAATTTCATGCGTGAGATGCCAACCAAACCTTCGAGTGTAACGATTACATTCCGTAAGAATAGCACATCAAGATCACTCACATTGAAGGATAAGGTGGTGGTCACCAAAGTGTATGAAGCACTTGAAGATACACAACTTGACATAAAGGAATTTCTTTCCTGTTGATGTGGAGAGTAATCCCATCCGGTGATGGGTCACGCTTGGAAAGCGTTGAGTACTTTCTAGTATGTGGTTCGACTCCACTGCTCTCTGCCACAAAGGTTCGTTATGGAAAAGATGATCATTTATGCCCGTGTCGGCGGTACTACATACACAATGTTGTGTATCGAAGATCGCCTTATGGACACGATCAGACAAATCCGTCAAGTCGGTTGGCGGGAATATGATGAAAAAACCGACACGATAATCTTTCATCCACCCAATTTGGTTGGAGAAATCAAAGTCAAAAAGGAAACTATATAATGGCTTACAAAAATGGTGAAACTCCAGAAGTTGGCGACAAGGTAAAGTGTGTTGATGATGCAACCACCTCATATTACTCTTATTCTCAGATTTCCAATGGGGATCAGTATACCGTACAGCGTGTGCTCCAGGGCTCCAAATCTGTTCTTGTTGAAATCGAAGCTAGTGATGGTGTTCGCAGTTACAAAGCCTCTCGCTTTCAGCTAGTTCGTCGTGCTAACGAATCGACCGGTAATACTTCTACGCCTCCGAAGTATGTCATTGTTACCAATGAAGGCAAAGTGATTGGTACATGTCGTGATGACATCACCCTCCACAACCGTCTTCAGGATCTTCTCTTGAAGAACCCAGCAACAAGGTACAATGTTTACGGTTACGTGAGCACCGCCAAGACCCAGGTTCCAAAGGTCGAGTTCTACCTTGACAAGGGTGTAGACAACTCAGCACCTCATGTCATGGACAGTCGGAAGAGTACACATATGGCCGATGATGAGCCGTTCACTGGTTCATACCGCCCAGGTACTCGGTAAAAAAATGAGGAAGTACGCACTTTTTTGTGTACTTCCTCACCCAAATCGTATATATAGTCTATCAAGCTGCAAGAGGATGATTTCCGAAAGGCTGGGTTCAGCAAACCTACTCGCTAACAAGCATATGAACGTCTTAGCGGACCAAAACCAGCCTGTCGAAAGTCATCTTGGCTTTAACTTAGAAATGAAAGGTGTATTCAGTAAAGCATCGTTACAGCAAAAAACAGCTAGTCCATAAAGGTCTAATGGGTAACTGACTAGAAAATGAATTGCCCCGAGGAAGGCGTTGCCTCGCTAAACATAGTAGCAGCCATCCTTCGATGGTTCCCAGAGCGATGCTGTACTGAATACACCTAACCTTTAACCAACGGTTCACTTCCGCACATATTATGCTCGGAACATGCAAACAAACACGTGAACCCGCAACTAAGGAGTGAACATCATGTCACGTCTTTTTGAGTCAGCAAACACTGACAACGCTCGTACCTGGAATGGTATGAAAACCAACTCGACTTCTCTGTCGCCGCTTACTGACCTCTTCTATAACGTCGGTTCGGCTCGTGGTAAGTTCGCAGCAATTACCCCACTTCTTGCTCAGGCTATTGGTGAAGATAAGGACCTCGCGGTTCGTATTCTTCTTTGGGCCCGTGATGTGCGTGGCGGTGCTGGTGAGCGTCAGGTCTTCCGTGATGCAATCAAGTTCCTTGCGAGCAATGCTGCGCTTACTGTGGGCGAAGCTCGTCGCATCATGAAAAAGATCCCTGAGCTTGGACGTTGGGACGACATCAAAGCCTTCGAGGACACCGTTCTTGAGGAAGAGGCACTCAAATTTTGGGGTGAAGCCGTTCGCGAGAATGGTCTTGCTGCTAAATGGGCTCCACGTAAAGGTCCTCTTGCATCGAAGATGCGTAAGGTTCTTGGAATGTCTCCACGTGAATTCCGTAAGACCCTTGTGGCAAACACTGCGGTAGTTGAACAGTACATGTGTGCTGGCAACTGGGACGAGATCAACTTCTCACATGTTCCATCACTTGCTGCAGCTCGATACCAGAAGGCATTCAAGCGTAATGCTGAAGAAGCATACGAAGCTTACAAAGCTGAGCTTGTGAAGCCAGAGTCAGAGCGTGATCCAAAGGTCAAAATCAACGCCAAAGCTGTATATCCATACAACGTTGTTCACTCGGTTCGCCGAGGTGATGCAACGGTTGCTTCGGAGCAGTGGAAAGCTCTTCCTGACTACATGGAAGGATCTGAGTCCGGAGGTATTCTCCCACTCGTCGATGTATCAGGTTCTATGACTTGCCGCGCAGGTGGGTACACCTCGAAGTCAGAGGTAACTTGTATGGACGTAGCGGTTTCGCTTGGTCTTTACACCTCTGAGCGTAACCGCGGTATCTTCAAGGATGAGTTCATTACGTTCACTTCCAACCCTAGGATGGTGAAGCTTACGGGTGACCTTGCGTCTCGTGTCAACCAGCTCGTGCGTTCTGAATGGAACTTTAGCACAAACGTGATCGCAGCATTTGATCTTATCGTTAACTCGGCGGTGAAGGCAAACCTTCCAGCCGAGGATATGCCAAAGACGCTGCTTATCATCTCGGACATGCAGTTCAACCAGTGTGCCAAGTATGATGACTCAGCAATGGATGCGGTAACTCGCCGTTTCCGAGATGCTGGTTATGAGCGTCCGAACATTGTGTTCTGGAATGTCAACTCCGATGGAGAAGGTGTTCCATCAACCTACGACCGTCACGGAACGGCTCTTGTATCGGGCTTCTCGCCATCGATCATGAAGTCGATCCTTAACGCAGAGAACTTCACACCTGAAGCGATCATGCGTTCAACAGTCGAGGTAGAACGCTACGACTGGTAAGAGGTGCGGGACCGGGGTTTTTCCTCCTTTCTCCCCCGGCCTTCACGGATCCAGCCTTTCGGGGCTGGGTCCTTTTTTGTTTACAAGACCGTACAAATGTGATATAAAAGAAAGGTAACAGAAAGGAAAATCATGACTGACTTTATGATCGTCGCGTTTGGAATTCTTCTGATGT
>Ga0102941_1000636_pt1 | contig 16231 bp, 16 predicted proteins | sample SalPonR2_C_D2_MG_FD_79281 | JGI IMG/M metagenome (GOLD analysis project Ga0102941, IMG submission 79281) | Salt pond soil microbial communities from South San Francisco under conditions of wetland restoration - Salt Pond MetaG R2_C_D2_MG | ecosystem: Environmental > Aquatic > Marine > Intertidal... | reverse complement strand
TTCCAAACTGAATTCTTGACAGAGAATGACAATTGTGAAATTATTAATTGTACCTGAAAAATTCATTACCATTTCCCTTGGTTCACTTAGGTCACAACGGTCACCAGGGACTTCGATGAAGACTCCTAGGGGGGTCACATAGGTCACTTAGGACTCCCAGGGAGACCCCTAGGGGGATCCTTCGGAAAAACTGAGTTTTTATAGAAAAGAGTATTTAAAATAATATAAAATAAATTCTTAACCTATCATTTTAAAATGGTTGTGAATAATTAAGGTGTAATAAGAGGTAATGCTTAAATTCAGGACGGCATGTGCTATAAAACTGTACTGGTAGTTTGTTGTAACGCATTTTTCACAATTTTTAATTTTGAACACTATAGATAATAAAACAAAATTTTTATTATCGTAGTACAACTTGACTCAGTTGTGTATTTTAAGATTGCCTAAATGGGAATCTTAAAAATCAGTTGGTTTGAATCTGGATAATAATAGGGGGAGCAAGTTTGATTTGATAACTTTAGCGGCCCGGACATGCACAACTTAGGAAAGTTGTGCTACAATTGTATAATATTCGTTTTGGGTGAATTTTGTTTATATATTGGTCCATTATTACATAGGGTTATTACTCTTTGCTAGCTTATTTTTACCCCTTTAGGCAGAAAAACAGCGGATTGAAAAGCTGGTAGGTTCATTTTATCTCGTTCCCAGGTTCAACTTGGGAATGCAGTTTGTAGAGAAAAACATAAAATGTAAAAACTGAGTTTTAGAAGGCTAAGCAAAGAATAGATTCTAAAAAATATTTTCTCTAGTTACAAAGTTGAACTTCGTAACTCGTCTATGAATATTATCAGATTTGATATTATTTTATTAGTGGAAATATAACAGCTTAAAGATTGTTTTATAAAAGAAAGGATTTAAAGATTATGTTATAATTAACCTAATTTAGAACCTTGACTTTTTATAAATAATGGAATACTTTCCGATGTGAATATTATGGCTAAAATATTATTATGGGTATTAATTTTGATCAGGATTCTTATAGCTGCTGGTATAATCTATTTTATTGTTCTGGAATTAAAAAGACTCAAAAATGAGGAAAAAGAGGATGAGTAAGGAAGTTGAGCAAATAGTAGAAATTGAGAAAGAGGCCCAGGATAAGATTAATAAAGCGGAAAAACGGGCTGATGAAATAAAATCTAAGGGTAAAAAAAAGCGCAATGAAATAATAACCGAAGCAGAAGAAAAAGTTGATTCAATTGAACAAAAATATCAGGAAAAAATTAATAAATTTAAGAAGGATCAGGAAAAGCTGATTCAACAAAAACACGGTAAATATGAAGAGAAAATAATCGAGATTTATCAAGAGAAGAAAGAACATATATTAAATCAATTAATAGAAAGTTCACTAAATAAATAATGTATTATTCTATCTATCCTAAATTAAGAGCAATTTTTACCTATCTTCCTGATCAGGAGGACTACAAAGAACTAAGTAGAACTAAGACGCTAGATGAATTTGAAAGGGGAGTAAAAAAATTAGAACTGCTGGAACGGTTTCCTCTCAATAATAGAAAATTAGAAGAATATTTAAAGAAAGTTTGTTTTCGATTAGAAGAACAGGTCCGTCAGACATTAGAAGGCAAAGGACAGGCTTTTTTTGCTGAGTTTATGAAAAGCTATGAGTTAAAAGATATTAGAAATGCTCTATATAATAAAAAAGGCCAGTTCTACTTATTTCAAGAGGAGGAAAAATCTCTTGATGAAATTGGTACGGTTTTAGAAGATAGTATCTGGAGTAAGGCCTGGGAATATGGGTATGATAGGTATAAGGATAAGAAGAATAAATTTGAAATCGAAGTAGCCCTGGACCGACAGTATTATATTAATTTAATCAAGGCAGTTGATAATTTATGGTGGAAAGATAGAAAGACTGTACTTGATTTACTGAAGAATTGGATTAATAAAATCAATAGAAACTGGAAATATAGATTGCAGAATAAATATAGAGAAGAAGATTATGAGATGAAACAATATTTAATTCCTAATACAGAAACCTATGAGAAGGTAGATTCTATATCAGGTCTTCAAAAAAAAGATTTTGATCGAGAAATGGAAACTATATTTTATGATAAATTTAAAAATGAAATGTTCACTATGGGTGCTATAATTAGTTTTTTTATGCTTTTTAGAAGGAGGATAGAAAAACTTACTTCTATATATAATTCTAAAAAGTTTAATATTGCAAATAATAAATTATCTCGAGTAATGGGAGAATTATAGGATGTGGCTACCTGATAAAATGTCACATTTTATTCTGGCAGTTGAGCAGGATCAACTGGAAGGTACCCTCCAGTTCATTGGGGAGGAAGGAAAATTTCATCTTACTGAAATTGATGAAGAGGATCTAAAGAAACCGGATATCGAGGATACCTATCGAGCCTTGCAAAATAAGCAAGACGAAATTAATGAAATTGTGGAATATTTTGAAATTGAAGCAGAATCAACTATTCCTAAGGCGATCAAACCGGTTAACGTACTGAAGGAAAGTAAGGCCTTCCTAACAAAATTCAATCGAAAGTTCGGGGAGAAAAAGGCACAATTAAAAGAATTAGAAGAAAAAGAAGTTAACTTAAATATAGTAGCAGAACTTTTATCGTTATTACCGGAAACTGATATTGCAATAGAAAATTTATTTAAGGGTGAACATTTCAATATGGTAGGTGGGACAGTTCCAGCAGGTGAAGCAGAAACACTCCAGGAGATTAAAGAAACTTCTGATATTTATATTGAAAGTAAGTCCCCCATGGAGGAGGTGATTCCGGTCCTTATTTTCTATCCCCAGCAGGCTCAGGATAAATTCAATAAAATCACGGATAGAATTAGATTTCAACCCCTGGAGAGATTTCATAATATGCAAGGCAAAGTTGAGGATTTCCAGGAGTCGATAGAGATAGATTTTTGGGAGATAAAGGAGCAGAAAGCAGGATTACGCTCTGATATTCAAGAATTAGGTCAGGAAATAAAAAAGGAAGTAGTGGATCTTCAGGGCCAAATAAAACTTGCTTTAAGAGAGTTGAACTGGATTAAGAAAATGGGACGGTCCAATAATGTTTATTTAATAGATGCCTATCTTCCTCAGAAAGTGGCTGGAGAAATGCAGGATAGAATAGAAAATGAAGATATTCATATCATTAAACAGAATGAGGTCAATAGATGTCAGGAAGAGGCAGCTGAAGCCCCGGTTAAATTAAATAACCCCTGGTTCGTTCGTCCTTTTGAGATGATAGTCAATACCTATGGATTGCCGGCCTATAATGGATTTGATCCCACTTTTCTGACGATGCTTACTTTTTTGATCATGTTCGGGGTAATGTTTGGCGACCTGGGACATGGTCTTGTTTTGACGCTATCTGGAGTAGGTATCTGTTTTAATAGGCAATTGAGAAAGATTGGCTATATTTTGGTGAGTGTGGGAGCGGCTTCCTCTATTTTTGGGGTTTTATTTGGCGAATTTTTTGGTATGCATTTATTTCATCCTATCTGGTTTTCTCCTATTGAGCAGACTCAGCAAGCTATGTTATTTGCTGCTATTTTTGGAGTGATAATGTTGAGTATTGGTTTTATTAGTAAAATTATAGAGGGGGTAATAAGTAAGAATTATAAAGCAGTTTTTTTAAAAGGTGAGGGCCTACCTGGCTTTATATTTTATCTATCTTTAATAGGTTTTGTTTATATTATGATGACAAATGGGAGTAAAAATTTAATTTATATAATTTCTACTATATTAGTACTTTCGGTACTTACTATTGCAATGGCACACCCTATTAAGCAGGCGATAACTGGTAAAATAAAAGGTGAGACAGTTCTGGATTCTGTAGTAGAATTGATTCACTTATCCTTAGCAGTGGTATCGAATACTCTTTCCTTTGTAAGAGTTGCTGCTTTTAATATTGCGCATGTAATTTTAACTATGTCAGTGATTCGGATTGCAGAAACAGTAGGTGGCCTTTCTTCAGCAGGACAGATCTCAATGTTAATCATCGGCCATTTAACTGTAATAATTTTGGAAGCAATGATAGTCTTTATACAAACTTTACGTCTTGAGTATTATGAATTTTATTCAAGATTTTTTAAAATAGGAAATGTGGAATATGAACCAGTAAATTTAAGCAAGGAGAAACGATGAAGAAAATTAACACACTGTTTAATAGCTTGAAAAATTTAAATATTGGTATTTCTGTGGTTGCGCTGTTAATGGTTTTTATAGGTATTGGGATAATAGCAAGTCCTATAGTTGCCAATGCACAAAGTGCTGAAACGACTCAAGAACAAACCGTACAGCAAGAAACTCAAAAAGAAACAGATGCGTCTGCCAAGGCCAAGGCATGGGCATTTCTGGCAGCAGGCTTGACCCTGGGAATCAGTGTGCTTGGTGCTGGAATAGCATTATCAAAAATAGGTTCTGCGGCAATTGGCGCTATGGCAGAGAAACCAGAATTAATGGGACGTACAATCGTATTTGCTGGTCTAGCGGAAGGATTGTCGATCTGGGGCTTGATTGTGGCCGTCTTAATTTTGGGCAAAGTCTAATTTATTTGTAGTTTGGATTAATTTATGAAGATCAGATTAATCGGAGATTTGTTTACCTGCCGTGGATTTGGAATGGCAGGTGTTGAAACTGTTGTTGCAGAGGGAGAACAGCAAATCAAAGAGGAATTCCAGAATGCTCTGGAGGCTGAAGAATTGGCTATCTTATTTATTACTGAAAAAAAGGCCGATGAAATACGCAACCAGCTCGAGGAACAAAAGATGGAAAGAAAGTTTCCTCTAATTGTAGAAATCCCTGATAAGGAAGGCTGGCAAGATAGAGGAAAAGTGTTAAAATTAATTAACAGGACACTATCAATAGACGTATGAGTAAAGATTTGAAAAAATTAAAAGACAAAATTATTCAAAAGGCGGAAAAGAAATCTCAGCGAATTGTAGAAAGAGCTGAAAAAACCAAGGAACGCAATATTAGGAGAGGGGAGAGAAAGGCCAGGAAGCTAGAGAGCCAGGCTGAAAAAGAAGGGGAACAATTATTACAGCAAGAAAAACAGAAGATTAGCTACGAGACAAGAGTAAAAAAACGTAGAATACATCTGCGGGCACGACAGAAAGTACTCAATTTATTAAGAGATGATTTGAGGGACAAATTGCAGAAACTATTGAAGGAGGGAGAACTGGATGACTGGATTAAAAAAGAACTGATAGAAAATATTATTAATCAAAGTGAACAATATAAACTATTGTGCAGGAAAAATATGGTAGAAAAATATGAACGGATCTTTCAGGATTGTAATAATATTTCAATTCAAGAACAGGAAATGAAACCTGGATTTATCTTAGTAAGTGAAAATAACGAATATGACTTCACCCTTGAGACTATTGCAAATAGGCTGGTGGAATCTGAAAAAAAAGCTATTCTCTCGAGCCTAGAAATCGGGGAGGAGAATAATGGGTAAAGGAACAATATCACGCGTAGCAGGTCCGATTGTTACTTCCCGAAATACTACTGATGTAGCCATGAATGAGGAAGTCAGGATCGGAGAAGAAGGTCTGGTAGGTGAAGTTATTGATATCCAAAAAGAAGAGATAACTATCCAGGTCTATGAAGATACCACTGGATTGAGACCGGGCATAGAAATTAAAGGAACAGGTGAGCCTTTATCAGTGGAATTAGGTCCTGGTTTATTAAGTTCTACTTTTGACGGAATCCAGCGACCTCTTGATGAAATTCAGGAACAGGAAGGTATATATATCACTCGCGGAGAAAAAGCATCTCCCTTGTCGCGAGAGCAAGAATGGCAGGTTGAAATCAAAATAGAAGAGGGACAGGAAGTAGAAGCAAATCAGATTATTGCTGAAGTACCAGAAACCGAAGTTATAACCCACCGGGTGATGGTCCCACCAGATATGGAGGGTAAGGTTAAAAGTGTTAATAAAAAATCATCCTATACTGTAGATGATACAATTTGTACCTTAGAATCCGATGGTGAAGAACATCAGTTGAATTTATTTCACACCTGGCCAGTCAGGCAAAAACGACCTGTAGAAAAAAGGTTGCGACCGGAAAAAATATTATTTACAGGACAAAGAGTAATCGATTTTATTTTTCCGATTGCAAAAGGTGGAGTGGCTGCTATTCCAGGCGGATTTGGAACAGGTAAGACTGTTACCCAGCACTCATTAGCAAAATGGGCGGATGCTGATATAGTTATTTATATTGGATGTGGTGAGCGCGGCAATGAAATGGCGCAGGTTCTGGAGGAATTTCCCGAATTAGAAGATCCACGTTCAGGCAAAAGTATAATGGAAAGAACAATTTTGATAGCCAATACATCCAATATGCCTGTGACTGCGCGAGAGTCATCTATATACACAGGAATAACAATGGCGGAGTATTTCCGTGACATGGGATATGATGTAGCTATGATGGCTGATTCAACATCCAGATGGGCGGAAGCATTGCGTGAAATTGCCGGTAGAATGGAAGAAATGCCGGCAGAAAAAGGCTATCCTGCCTATTTAGGGAGTAGATTGGCAGCATTCTACGAACGGGGTGGTAGAATGCAGGTCAGGGATGATCGTGATGGCTCTGTTTCAATAATTGGTGCTGTTTCTCCTCCGGGCGGAGATTTTTCTGAGCCAGTCACCGCTCATACAAAGAGATATATCCGGGCTTTTTGGGCTTTGGATAAAGAACTGGCTAATGCTCGCCATTATCCAGCTATTTCATGGACTGATTCTTATTCAGAATATTTTAATGAGATACTGGGCTGGTGGAAAAACCAGGATGTACCGGCCGATGAATATAGAAGTCGAGTTATGGATATACTTCAGGAAGAGGAACGGGTCCAACAAATTGTACAGTTAGTAGGAGAAGGAGCCTTGCCTGAAAGAGAAAGATTATTACTGTATACTGCAGATTTAATTAAAGAAGGATTTTTACAACAAAATGCGCTTTCTGAGATTGATGCGTATTGTTCTCCAGAAAAGCAGTATCATATGATTAGATTAATCTTAAAATTTGAAGATAAAGCCAGGGAGTTTTTGGATCAAGGTATTCCTCTTTTTAAGATCACAGACCTATCTGTTTTTTCGGAATTAAAGAGAGCAGGTATGCAGGTCGACAATGATAATATTAAGAAATTCGGTGAAATAGAAAATAGATTAAATCAGCAATTTAAAGAATTAAGTGAAAAATATGAGTAAAACATTATATAAACAGAGAAAAATTGGAGCCAGTCAGATAACCGGGCCCCTTATAATTTTGGAAGATGTAGGAGATGTGGGCTTTGACGAATTAATTGAGATTGAGCAGGGAGATATAAAAAGAACCGGTAGAGTTCTTGATGTATCTGAAGACAGAGCGGTTTGCCAGGTTTTTGAAGGTACCTCTGGCTTGAATAGACAGGAAGTTCGAACCCATTTCACAGGTGAGCCAATGAAACTACCTGTCTCAGAGGAAATGATCGGTCGTACTTTTGATGGAATGGGAAATCCAGTTGATGGCGGGGGAGAGGTAATCGCAGAACAAGAACGAAATATCAATGGTTATCCTCTCAATCCGGAAGCACGGGAATATCCCAGGGATAATATACTTACAGGAGTTTCTGGCATAGATGGATTAACAACTTTGATTCGTGGGCAGAAATTACCGATCTTTTCAGGTTCAGGTTTGCCTCATAATAAACTGGCGGCTCAAATTGTAAATCAGGCTAAAATAGCCAAAGAAGAAGATTTTAATATAATTTTTGCGGCCATGGGAATAAAAGCCGATGATGCCAATTATTTTCAGAGAAAATTTGAAGAAGAAGGTGCAATAGGACGTTTAATTACATTTCTTAATCTTGCTGATAGTCCGACAGTGGAAAGAATCTTGACCCCCCGTTGTGCCTTAACAGCTGCTGAGTATTTGGCTTTTGAAAAAGGTAGACACGTTTTAGTCGTATTAACCGATATGACGAGTTACTGTGAAGCCTTGAGGGAGATTGCTTCAGCCCGAGGAGAAGTGCCCTCCAGAAAAGGTTTTCCGGGCTATATGTATAGTGACCTGGCCAGTCTCTATGAACGGACTGGCAGAGTAGAATCAGAAGAAGGGTCTATAACACAATTACCGATTCTTTCTATGCCCAATGATGATATAACCCATCCAATTCCTGATTTAACTGGATATATAACGGAGGGACAGGTAGTTTTATCGCGCGAAAAGTATCAAAAAGGGCTGTATCCACCAATTGATGTACTTCCATCTCTGTCCCGGTTAATGAAGGACGGAATTGGAGAAGATGATACAAGAGAAGATCATCCTGATTTATTCAGTCAATTATATGCAGCTTATTCGCGGGTTAAAAGAGTCAGATCACTGGCTTCTATTATTGGAGAAGAAGAATTGTCTGAGACAGACCGGAGTTATCTGGAATTTGGGGATAGATTTGAAGAAGAATTTTTAGATCAAGGTGTAGAAGAGATGCGAGAATTAGAGCAGACTTTAGAATTAGGCTGGGATGTATTGCGTGAGTTACCAGAAGAGGAATTGACACGTGTTTCAGAGGAAAATATAGATAAATATTGGAGAACGTAATGTCTGTTGCTCCTACAAAAAGTAATTTAATGAATCTTAAGGAAGAACTGGATATTGCTGAAGAAGGCCATAGTTTATTGGACGAAAAGCGCGAAGTTTTGATCATGGAACTGATGAATAATGTTCGAGGCTATAAGGATCTGGAAGAAGAAATAACAAAAAAATTAAACCAGGCCTACGATTCTCTGGAAAATGCTATGATCTCTACAGGTGAAGGACCTTTTCGTAAAGTAGCAAAAAATACACGGGAAACTCAGGTAGAAGCCCGTACAAAATCTGTTATGGGGATTCCGGTCCCTGAGATCATGGTAGATACTCCTAAATTACAGGGCCCGGTACCTCTGGAGGAAACTGATGAATATTTTGATGAAGCTTATCTTAATTTTTTAGAAATTGTTGAAAAATTGGTGGAGTGGGCTGAGAAGGAAGCTTTGCTCTGGAAACTGGGTAATGAAGTCAAGAAAACTCAGAAAAGGGTGAATGCTCTGGAAAATAAATTTATACCCCAATATGAGGGACAAATAAAAAAGATAGAAGAAGCACTGGAGGAAGAGGAGCGAGAGGAATTTTTTCGGCGTAAAAAATTAAAAGACAAAGAGGACAGTGATGGATAATATACTACTTTTTGTCATATCGGGAGAAAAGAGGTCCTCGTGGGAGCGAGCAATTGAATTGAGCAAGCAGTTTGATGCGGCTTTGTTTGCATTGTATACAATAGATGATGAGCAGGTCAAGAGGATTGCAAATTTACGAGGCAGAGATGAAATAGATGTATCTATTGAGATGGAGGAAGAAGGATGGAAATATCTTTATCACATAGAAGATATGGCTATTAATAATGAAGTTAAATCGGCAATTTTTCTGGAAGAAGGCTCCCCAATTAATCTACTAAAGAAACATATCAAAGATAAAGATATAGATCTGTTGGTATTTGATTATCAAAAGTCCTCGGGAGGTAAGGGAAGCAAAACTGAAAGGATGATCAGACAGATAATTGAATACGTACCGTGTCCAATACTAATTGAAAAGGATGGAGGAAAATAATGTTAGAAAAATTTATGGATAAAGATTTAATTTTTGTTCAGGATGAAGCTGAGGGTAAATATGAATTGCTCGAACAGATGGTTGATAAAACTCTTGGCAAAGGTCTGATAATGACGCGTGAACCTATTCTTCATGAAATCAAAAAGCGCGAAGAATTGGAGAGTACTGGAGTTATTGAAGGAGTAGCCTTACCCCATGCGCGAACAGAAGCAGTCAAGGACTTGATCCTGGAGATATCGATTATCAAAAATGGATTAGATTTTGAAGCACTGGATGGGAAGCCTGTTAATATAGTATTTCTCATCGTGGCCCCGGAAGATGCACGCAAAAAGTACATCAAAGTACTGGCCCGTATATCAAGGATGTGCCGTCAGGAGGGCTTTCGTGATAAATTACAATCAGCAGAAGATGCGGAAGAAGTATATAATATTATTAAGGATCTGGATAGTGAATAGTTTTCTCTGTATTGATTAATTACAGGGCTGGCTTTACTCTTTTCTTAATAATTAGTTAAGCTTATTATTTTTTTAGATGGAGAGGGACGGGAAAAAGGAATAGGGAGGAAGGGGAAAGCTGATTATAAAGGATATTTTTGATCATCTATATTTGTTTGTACTAAAATATAAAGCAAATATAATCATATTTTTAAATACTATATATACTTTAAGATTCCATTGAGGAAATCTTACAAAACATAACCTGGAAAGACAAGTTTAGACGGTCCTCTGGGGTTGGACTACATTTTTTATCATCTAACAAAAGAACTGGTATAAATCCTGGTATTTAAGTTTCATTTTTAAAAAAAATCTTAAGTTACCAGCTATATTTTTATATAAAAATAATGATAATCGGGTAGTTCAAAATTATTTACAATTTTGATAAGAAGGTTAATAGTATCACAACACTTTAAAACATTATTATTCGCTTTCAGCGAATATTTTGTTCCTACCATTCTCTTTCATAGGTGTTTTCTTTAATTTAAAACTCCCCTATGATTTTAATTGAAAATTCCCCTAGTTAATTGTTAATATCCCAGTATTAAATAATAATTAATACTGGGGGAAAATAATAGGTGATAACATTGAAGGAAAAACAGGAAATACTATTAGATCGATTCCGAGATGGATTATCCCAATGGGAAATTCATCGCAAATATGGGATAGCTCGTAAGACGATTAGAAGCTATGAAAGGGAGTATAAAGCAGCCAGAGCAAAACTGATTTCAGAAGGTAAAGAGTTTGATGATGAAGTTCTGATTGATGAGATTACTAAGGAACCAGAGTACGATACAAGCAATCGAGGGCCTCGCAAAGTTACCGATGAGATTCAGAAGAAGATCAAAACATATATTTCCAGGAACAAAAAGAAGCGTATGCGTGGTCAAGGGAAACAACAGATGAAGAAAATAGATATGTATGAGGATCTTATTGAACAAGGTTATGATCTAAGTTATTCAACAGTTTGTAATTGGGTAAATAGACTAAAGAATGAGAGGAAAGAAACCTATATTCGAAGAGAACACAAACCGGGAGATGAAGTTGAGTTTGATTGGGGGTATGCCAAATTATTCATAGATGGTGAATTGAGAAAAATTCCTCAGGCAGTATTCAAGGCTCCTGCTAGTGGATATCGTTTTTCGATTTTATGTCCCAAAACTAATACCAAGAATTTAATTTATGCGCATGTTAAATTTTTTGAACACATTGGTGGTGTTTTTAAAACCATAGTGTATGACAATCTTTCCACAGCTGTTACGCGAATTATTAAGGGAGGTGAAAATGAATTAACCACTGAATTTGTAAAATTATCTAAGTATTATATGTTTCGGGGGCGATTTTGTAATCCTGGCAGAGGCAATGAAAAAGGGAGTGTTGAACGGGAAGTAGAACATATTAGAAGAAAAGCATTTTCTCGCCAGGATCATTTTGCCAATCTAGAAACCGCTAATAAGCATTTATTGGCTACTGTTGAAAAATTAAATAACAGAAAGCCCAGTGGAGCGGAGCAGACCTCGAAGCAACTTTTTGAACAAGAGAAAGAGTATCTTGCAGAATTACCTCCAGCTTATGAATATTCCTATTTTAAAAGACTGAAAGTTGACACCTATTCTTTAATCTCTATTGATAATCATAAATATTCCGTGCCGGATGACTATACTGAAAAATCAGTAAAGGCTCGAATTTATCCAAACAAAATAGTAGTCTATTATGACAAGCAAAAAATAGCCCGGCATAAACGAATCTACGGTGACCAAAAATATAAGATCAATATATTTCATTATCTAAAAACTTTCAAAAAGAAACCCGGGGGATTAGAGTCCAGTATTGCATTATCTCAATCAGACCAGCAACTTAAAAATATTTATGAGAGGTACTTTAGTGATAAGCCCCGGGAATTTATCAGTCTATTAGAATTGGTTAAAGATACAGATTTAACTTCTGGCAAACTTGGTTCAGTGATAGATAAACTATCTTCCAGAGGTCATTTAGAAATAAATGTAGAATTGATTAAGGCTTATCTATCGAGTGAAAGTGAGAACCAAAATTGTGCCAGTTACTTCCAATTTCCTGGCAACTCTATAGAATCAAATAATCTGGATTATTCTTTCTTTAATGAAATGTCAAGGAGTGAAAACAAGGCGAATTTTATCAGCGAAATTGGTTCTTTAGATAAGGAGATGAATTCCCAAACCAGTAAACAAAGAGGTTAAAAATGGATAGAGCTACACAAATAAAACAGTTCTCAAAAAAACTTAGATTACCAACGGTCAGGAAGAATTATACTTCTCTAGTCGAAAAAGCAAATAAAGAAAATATGGACTATGAGAAATTTATTATTGAACTCCTACAAAGAGAATGCAGACAAAGAAGTCTAAATAAAATTGACCGCTTGATTGAGAGGGCTGACTTCCCTTATATAAAATATTTAGAAGATATTGAAGTGGATGAATTGCCACCAGATGGCAAGGCTAATTTTAGCAAGTTGCAATCCTTAAATTTCATCTCTGAAAATAAAAATATTATCTTTGCAGGCAGCCCTGGGACTGGCAAATCACATATGGCGATTGGACTCGGAATAGAAGCCTGTCGGTCAGAATATAAAGTATATTATAGTAGGATAGCCAAACTTGTTAGAGAATCTAAAACAGAGTTAGGTTGGGAAAAATTAAATAAAAAGTTTAGTAAATGTGACCTTATAATTTGTGATGAAATAGGTTATACTTCTCTGGATAATAAAGAGGCCGAATTGCTATTTGAATTACTATCATTGAGAACGAATAAATCTACCATTATTATAACTAATTTAAGTTTTGAAAAATGGGATGAATTGTTTGAAAATAAAATCACTGCTATTACGCTTATTGATAGAATCACATATAATGCCAATATATTAGATATGAATGGGCCATCATATAGAAACAAGCAAACTGTAAAAAATGAATAATTTTTTTGAGTATAATAGGGGAATTTTTAATTGCTATTTACACATAGGGTTAGCATCCTATGCTAACTTATATCTCCCCTTAGGAGATTAATATATGAATAGGTGCAAATGTTTGAATATTATTGAAAAAATAATTGTAATAATTTTCCATAAGCTCTTGCAGAATATATATTTTATAACTAAACTGAAATATAAAGAGATTTGCATTTAATTAATAGTATAGTTTTAAATGTCATACGATAATACTTCTCATGATATATTTTTTTCGATAAAATAGTGTTTTTTTTAATAATTTTGGGGGTAATGTCGACCGAAAAATAATTTGTCATATTTGATAATAATAATCTGAGATAAAATATAAAAATTAAAAAAAAGAAAGTTAACTATGTAGGGGAGGGGAATATGAAATGTAAATCAATAATTAATTGCACAAAATTAATAATTTTTCTTATTTCAACTTTTTTTCTATCAGAGAGTGTTTTCTCTCAGCCAGATATTACCTGGCAAAATCCTCTACCACAGGGAAATGGCTTACATGATGTCTTTGTTTTTAATGCGGATACAGCAATTGCAGTAGGAAGTCCTGGTACGATTATCAAAACAGTGGATGGTGGAAGCAGCTGGAGTACTATTCATTATGCCGGTGATATAAACAGGGAATTATATTCTGTTTTCTTTATTAATAAGAATATCGGCTGGGCAGTTGGCGACAATGGTGAAATTATAACTACAACAGATAGTGGTCAGAGTTGGACGCTTCAAAATAGTAATATAATGAATTCTCTATATGACATCTATTTTATCACTAAAAATATTGGCTGGATAGTTGGCTCTGGAGGAACCATTTTACATACCTTAAATGGAGGTGAAAATTGGGTCAGCCAAAATTCAGGAACTAATAACTTACTAAGCTCGGTTTATTTCTTAGATCAAAATAATGGTTATGCTGTAGGAAATTCAGGTACTATACTAACTTCAACAAATGGAGGAGAAACTTGGACTGTTCAAAATAGCGGTACAGACAGTGATCTTAACTCCGTCTCTTTTTATGGACAGACTGGTCTAATTGTAGGTTCTGATGGTCAGATATTAAGAACTGGTGATGGCGGTATAAACTGGGTCAAAAGTTCTGTTGATGGGAATTTAAAATCAGTATGTTGGACTGATACAAATATTGGGTGGGCAGCTGGCTGGGATTTTAAGGGTAGGGGAGTTGTATATAAAATTACCCAGGGAGGCGTGAACTGGATTAAACAGCAGGTAACTAGTCAAAATCTATTGTATGCAGTTGATTGTGGGTACGATACTTTGACAGCCTGGACTGTAGGGGCTGTAGGTCAGATTGCTGAAAATGAAGTCTGTCGAAATATTTTTAGAACAATTAATAGTGGAAAAGAATGGGAAGCAAAATCCAGTGGTACTGCTGTTACTTTAAATAATTCTAGTTTTATTGATAGAAACAACGGCTGGATAGTTGGAGACTGGGGCACACTTCTTCATACTTCAAATGGAGGAGATACATGGGAAATTAAAGATACCACCTTACCTGAAGGAATAAGGAACCTTTCCGATTGTTATTTTATAAATCAGACTACAGGATGGCTAATTGGCTCACAGGGATTTGAAAATCTAATATTTAAAACAACTGATGGAGGCGAAACCTGGAATCAACAAACAAGTGGAGTAGATAAAAATTTAAACGCAGTATGTTTTGCAGACGAAAATCACGGCTGGATAGTGTGTTCCGATGGAGTTATCCTAAATACGAATGATGGAGGCAGTAATTGGAATCAACAAGTAAGTGGGACAACAAATTATTTGACTTCTTTGTATTTTATCAATCAAAATATTGGATGGATATGTGGATACAATGGAACTGTTTTAAAAACAACAGATGGTGGTGAAAATTGGATCTCGTTAAGTAGTGGGTGCTCATATAGTTTAAATACTATTTTCTCAATCGATATTATAACAGCATGGACTGCTGGGGCAAGCACCAATATTTTAAATACTACAGATGGGGGTAACAATTGGTCATCTATTCCAAGTGGATTGAATAATATAACTTCCCTCTACTTTGTTAATGATAAAATAGGTTGGGCTTCAGATTGGTATGGTGGTCTATCCAGAACCACTGATGGTGGGGAAAGCTGGGAGACTTTTTTAAGCGGGACAAATATATCTCTGACTGATATATCTTTTGTGGATAAAAATAGTGGTTGGGTAGTAGGTAATTATGGGATAGTATTAAAAATCAATGATGAAATAACAAATATAATAGATGTAAAAATAACTCCTGAGGTAACAAAATTATTTCAAAATTATCCTAATCCCTTCAATCCTACAACTACAATAGAATACACCCTTTCTCAGAATTCGTATGTGAAAATATCAATCTATGATATTCAGGGTAACTTATTAGAAAAGTTGATAAATACATATAAACAAGCAGGTCACCATGAGGTTAAGTGGAATGCAGAAAATGTACCTTCTGGAATATACTTTTATAAAATCAAAACGAATGATTTAGTAAAAGTTAAAAAGTGTGTACTGATCAAATAACAAAGCAAATAGTTTTATAATGATAGAGTAAATGTTGTCTTCTGGAAGCATTTGTGATTATGAATCTCGTTGTTCGGCTTTAATTATTTATCTGAATTAGATTTTTAGTAAAATCAATCTCACCAAACATAAGATATTTGGATAATAAAAAATAATTGTTATGAATATTTACACTACGGACAAGGATCTTGTTCATGATATTTTGACTTATATAGATATATAAATGGGAGTGAATCTACCCCAAATGAATATTTTGTTATAATGAAATTATTTTATCTAACGTGGATTAAACTTTCACTAAAAATGGTACAAAATAATACTTTAGATTTTGTATTAGTTTTATTAAAATCAATGATTCAACTTAAAAAAACAATCTTTTTAATTACTCAAAACTGGGGCGCTAGTTTTATCTTATGTGACTGACGTGGCGGAGCCGCGGGTTATTCAATTTAGAATTATGAATTATGAATTAAGGATTACAAAATAAACTAATTTATTTGAGGGGGATAATTGCCGGAAAAACAGAAAACTAATATAATTAAAGACAAAACATTT
>Ga0102941_1000634_pt1 | contig 16291 bp, 14 predicted proteins | sample SalPonR2_C_D2_MG_FD_79281 | JGI IMG/M metagenome (GOLD analysis project Ga0102941, IMG submission 79281) | Salt pond soil microbial communities from South San Francisco under conditions of wetland restoration - Salt Pond MetaG R2_C_D2_MG | ecosystem: Environmental > Aquatic > Marine > Intertidal... | reverse complement strand
TTTATTTTATGTTCACTCATAACAGATAATTTATACTTTCTCAGTGGAGAATAAAAGTAACGTCTACCACAGTAGAAAGGAACTACTACCCCGAGGCAGAGCCTCGGGGAATTCTTTGATTAAAGGTGTTGGGGAAGTAGTATCTACAGCAGTCATTGGTTATTTTGGAGGTTTTGAGGACTTTGATAATGCAAAACAACCAGTTGCTTATGTTGGGATAAATCCCAATCCAAGGGAATCAGGAACAAGTGTAAAAGGTGAAGGGAATATAAGCAAGAAAGGTGTAAAATATCTTAGATCTAAATTATATATGGCAGCCTTACCTGCTAGTAAGTATAATCCTTCCTGTAAAGCTTTAAAAGAGCGAATGGAGAAAAGAGGAAAGCACCATAATAAAATTAGAATTGCAGTAGCAAATAAATTGTTAAGACAAATCTTTGCAGTAGTAAAATATGATAGAGAATGGGATCCTAATTATGAAAATAGATTTAAATCATAGAAAAAATCATATATTTTTCTTGAATTTTGATACAGTACATAACCATTTTAAAATGGTGGGTTAAGAATATATTTTATATTATTTTAAATACCCTATTCTATAAAAACTCAGTTTTTCCGAAGGATCCCCCTAGGGGTCCTAAGCGACCTAAGCGACCTAAGTGACCCAAGGGAAATGGTAATGAATTTTTCAGGTTGAGTGAGTTCTCTATAATATTTTTAATGACCTGAGGTAACTGCAAAAAGGTAGGGTAAATTCAGTGGATTTAGATTCATTAAAACGCTATAATAACCTGATAAATAGTTTTTTAACAGTTAAATTAGTTGTTGGTTTTTAAATAATAATGATGAGTATCCAAGCTATGTATACAGAAAATAGTGATCACAGACAGAAAAAGATTAATTAATTTCAAAAATAAGTATACTGACAAAATTCAACAAAAATTAGAAGAAGGATTTGCCAAAGTATTCTATGAAGATATTTTTTGTTATATTGACGAATCGAAGTTTGCAGTTTTGTATAGTGATGAGGCCAGCCGTCCTAATAAACCAATCAATATTTTGATGGGTTTAGAAATAATAAAACAATATTTTGGCTTTACAGACTCCCAGTTAATAAGGCAATTTCAGTTTAATATTGAAATAATGTCAGCTTTAGGTCTTCAGGAGATAGGCGAAGAATATATCTGTGTAAGAACTTTATACAATTTCAGAAATAGAGTTGCCTAATATGAGATTGAGGAAGGAGTAAATTTAATAGATGAAGTTTTCAAAGATTGAGTTAACCGCAAAAACACAAAAGATGTTCTTAACGAGCGATTCGTGGAGGCCTTCGGGGAGTTCAACGAAGTATTTTTATATCGTTTTAAATAGCAGAATACGAGATAGCATAACACCGTTAAATCACCTAGTAATATTTTTTTGCTGTTAGCTTGTGTATTTAGATTTCAATACTTAGGGGTTCCTTAAATATTCAAATTTATGATCTAATTTATACAGTAATTTGATTCAAATTTAGCGGTAAATACATATATTACAATTTTTCCTTTACATTGAAATATATTTGGACAATAAAAAATTGCGCCAGCTTCCTGAAGGCTTTGGCTATATTCATCACTAATATATTCCTTCTTACCCAAGTTTCACTGGTTTCTGCTTTCTGAGTACACCTGAAAAATGAATCTTGATAAATTTTTCAGGTTGAGGGTGAGAAACAAACTTTATTTTACATAGAAAACATTCTTGATTGTCCGAGTATTGCCCATTCTATCAGTAACCGAAATCTGATAATTATGTTTTCCTTCAGATAAGTTCTCAACCTCATACTTCATAATATCACTAGCTGCATTATATTCAGGAATCACTTCCTTTCCATCTAAATTCAATGAAATGGACATAGCATCCTTTATACCTGACACCTGGTCCTTAATCTCTGCTTTTATATGTACCAATCTACTTTTATTATAAGTCTTTTCCTCTTCCGGAAAATATATTTTTACAAGAGGTGGCTCAGTATCTCTCAATAAAGTAAATTGACCGGCTGAATTAATTTCAGTGCTAAATCGCCTTCTCTTAGGCTCGAATTTAGCAGGTTTAAAATTAAAGTCATTTTCTTGCACTTTATAAATACTAATTTGGCTGCAGTCCTTAACAGCAGGATTAATTTTTAGGCTTAATCGGGTATTATTTTTAAAGTATACATGGGAAGGAAATATTCTGTATACAGAGGAGACATTTTCTGTATCATACATTAAATTTGGCGAATTTATTTGTAAAATATCAGTATTAATCTCTCTATAAACTGACCCTGAGTTCAATTTTAGGGAACAAACTGAATCAGATGACCAAATGTGAGCTGATTCCTGTTCCTCTATATAGTTTAATTTTATATCCCTTTTTGATACGATTTTATCCTTTAATTTGACTGCAATTTTTTGAGAATTTTCTAATAACTGGTGACCAATAGGTTTAGTTATAAAATTTGTGGAAGTGATGGAATAACTTTTTATTTTTTTCCATCCTGAAGAATTAAGAATCAAAAATTCAGGAATTGAATCTGGAGTAGAAGCAAAATCAGCATTAAATGTAAATGTAGCTGGATTTTGTGTATAACTTAAATCAATATTACTGTAAGACGTATTGTGTAATAATGGGATATAAGTTTTCTGTTTGAAGTTAGAATTCACTGGAATAGTTATCAGCTTCAAAGCAATATAAGTAGAGGCTGGATTATTAAAACTCATTTTATATTTATTATCTAAGATGGAAAATTTATTAAAATCGGCCCGGGTCTCGTTTCCATATTTACTTATCCATCGGGCTTGAATTTTTTGATATAAGTGGGAACTAGAATCTCTTTTTAATTCTACATGTAATTTGTCGGATTGATTATACTTTGTAATTACAGGTGTTTGTATACGGTTATTGTAAAGATCAAATTTCAGTCTTGACGTGTTCCCATTAAAATCTTTGACTATAATTTTAATTGCATGCCTACCTTCTTCCAGGGAGAACACTCCCGAATAATTACCTTTATAAAATGGTAATTTACTATCTGGTAGATATCTCCATAGCCTGATATACCTCCCCTTCTCATTCTTCATTAATTGGTTATCACGATCAAATCTTATCAAGTTCGTCTTTTTAAAAGAAAGTGTATCACATTGCTGAATAAAGGCCAGGCTATCGTCTACAAATAATTTCATTATATAAGGACCATATTCATGAGGCAGCCTCTGAATAACATCATGGGTTTTTATCTCAAGCCCCAGTTTGCCTTTCGCGCTAATAGTTCCAGCTTCCAGTTTATAATTACCATCATATCCGGAAGTCTGAAATGTATGGATGCGAGGACTTCCATTAATTCTGCTCTTCTCAGACAATGGCACCAGAGCTACTGATTTTACTTTTGGAGCAACTTTATCTTGAACCGACAGATTAGTTAAAAGAGGGTTGACTGGTTTATGTTTGGCAGTCCTTATTTCAAAATGTAGATGAGGTGCTGTTGTACCTGTTTGACCGGTATAGGCAATTTTCTCACCTTTTTGGATTGTGATCTCACCGGGTTTTAGAAATTTATTTATCCTATACCGTCCTAATCTATGTTGCTCGCGTTCAGCAATCCTTTCAATTTTTTCAGAGAAACCCTGTAAATGTGAATAAACAGCAAACTTACCATTTTCCATTTTCAGGTAAATTGCCTTTCCATACCCTCTAGATTTTTCTACTATCCTCCAGATATATCCATCGGAGGCAGCATAAACTGGATACCCCGTGGAATGATTTGTTTTTATATCAAGTGCAGAATGAAAATGTTTGCTGCGATATTCTCCAAAAGTTCCACTAAGTTTATCGGAAATTTTTAAGGGCCAGAGATAGTCTTGACCCGATAATAAAATAATTTGTGAAGCAATGACTAATAGAAAAAGTAATTTATTTTTCATTCTGATTATTAATCTAATCTATTAAATCGAACAAATGAATTATATGTCTAAGTAATTTACCTATCTACAAAATTATAGTCAATTAATTTTATCTTACTTCCAAAATTTGAGGCAAACAACTTACTCAGAAGTATATGTTCGTAAAACAGAATACCCAAAGGACCCTATACCTAATATTAGACCAGAAATAAATAGAAACCAGGGGAAAGGAGTCGGTACTTCACCTTGATATACCGCCTGAAAGTTCCACAAAAAGGAGAGCACAATGAAACCTCCAGATACTATTTCAAAGACCCAAAGAATAAAGGGGGAGTTCAATTGCATAGATTTTTTATCAAGAAAAAATAATGTTACTCCCAAGCTAATCAAAACTAAACTTACAACCATAGGAGCAAGAACAGGTCCAGTCCAGGGAAGCGGGATCACAAAGAGTAAATCATTTGTCAAGAATGAATTGGGCCACTGGCATATAATATATAGACTTAAATAATAAAAAATATCCCATACCCCGAAAACATATAAAAAAGCTGCAATTTTTTGCTTTAAGTTTTTTCCTGACAACCAGGCTAGTAAAAATATCACCATCAAGGAAGCCAACTGTCGGCCAAAAAGTGTATAGAAGGGCAACCCTTCTTTCCAATTAATCGGAAATGAAAATTGAGGGGCATAGAAGTGTAGACGAAAATAATATACAGTTACTCCAATCACAAAAGCAAAAGAAATCGCAAACAAAGTTAGATAGGATAGTTTCTTTTTCATTTAACTAGTACAAGGTTTGCTTTTACCAGTAACATTTACATTTAGCAAAAACCAGCCTATTTCAGGACGGTACACGGGTCATAATTCATAATTCTCAATTCTAAATTCTAAATTCAAAACCTAGGCCGGATTAGGAATATCTACAAATTGAGTTTCAACATCAAATTCATTTTTAAGATGGTCCTGCAGAGCCTGCACCCCAAATCGTTCTGTATTATGGTGCCCTGCAGCTACAAAATGTATCCCTTCTTCTTTGGCATAATGCATAATATGCTCACTAATTTCGCCAGTAAGAAATAAATCCAGGTCCTTTCTAACTGCTTTTTTGATCATCTTATCAGCGCCACCACTGATTATACCCATGCTTTCTATTTGATCAGGACCATAAGGGAATATAATAGGGTCCTCTTTTATTTCTTCTTTTATTATTTCAAATGCATTATTGGCAGAAATATTTCTCCTGCCCATAATTCCTAGTAGAGTACCTTTATACTCAGCAAATCTCTGTCTCTCCTTCAACTCCATAATCTCAGATATTACAGCATTATTACCTACTTTCTTATGCACATCAAGGGGGAGATGAAATCCAAACAAATTGATATCATTCTCCAGGAGTAATTTAACACGTTTTTTATATCCTCCTTTATACACCGGACGTTCAAAACTCCAGATTATACCGTGATGAACAATAATTGCATCAGCATCTTCTTGAATTGCTTTCTCGAACAGTTCTACACAGCCACTAACTCCAAAAACAATTTTCTCAATTTTTGATTTTCCTTCTACCTGCAAGCCATTCGGTCCCAGGTCATCAAACTCTCCTACATTTAATAAATTTGCTAAATGTTGTTCCAGTTTTCCCCGTTTTATACTCAAGTATTACTCCCAGTTTATTTTGATTAGTATCCTATTTATTCCTAAGAACTTCCTTCTTTGGCTAATAATTTTAAAAACATTTCCCCGATATAAAAAGAGATTTCTTTAGAGAACCACTACTGTAAAGGTTTTGTAACCTTTGCAAGGTTAACTCTTGTATTTAGAACAACTAGCATTTAACTTGTATGAATAGATTTAATTCAAATGATAATGAAACCAACCAAATGAATATAATTCTTTTTAGAAAAAAAGAACTTGACCAACCTGTTTCTATCCACGATAACCGCATTCGACATGTACGTAAAATATTGAATTGTAAGCCCGGGGACAAATTTGATATTGGAATAATCAATGGAGTCAAGGGAGAAGCCTGGATAGAGAAAATTCAAGAGAACCAGGTTATCCTAGATTACACACTTGAAGATAAAATCCAGGATCAACTCTACCCTATTACCCTATTAATAGGACACTCCCGGCCCCAGAGTATCAAAAAAATATTGCGAGAAGTAACTGCTTTAGGTGTTTCCAAAATAATAATAACAGGTACTGATACAGGTGAAAAATCTTATTTTCAAAGCAGTATTTGGAAAGATAACAAGATCCAAAAATATCTAATCGAAGGTGCACAACAAGCCCACAGTACGCTTTTACCCGTACTGAAAAAGTATGATACCCTTAAAAAAGGCCTTCTTCACCTCTCTGAAACTCCTAATAAATTTGCTCTTGACAATATTAGAGGTTATGAGCGTTTGAGTGCATTAAATATTGAATATGAGCGTCAAATTATATTAGCGGTTGGCTCAGAACGGGGCTGGTCAGATAGAGAGAGAGAACTCTTACAGAAACAGGCTTTCTCTCTCAATAAGCTAGGAGAAAGAATTTTACGATCAGAAACTGCTGCTGTTGCCGCGACTACAATTATGTTAACTAAATTAAACCTGATGTAACCAGTAATAACTATATTAAAATGAGGATTCACTATTTAAAAATACTAATTTTTGTATTTCTCCTCACCTCTCTTTCTGCCAAACAAACAAACTGGAACCTTACCGGCATGCCTATTATTAATTATAATTCCGATGATGGAATGGGCTATGGATTTACAGGCAATATAATTGATTATGCAGAAGGGGAATACAAGCCTTACTACTTAAAGATCAGTCCTGTGATTTTCAGGACTACAGAAGGAAAGCGTTTGTACTCATTATTTATTGATTCCCCTTATTTAATGGGCCAAACCTACCGTCTAAAAGTAAGAGCAGTCTATCACAAAGCAAATCGTGCTCCCTATTATGGAGCTGGTAACTCATCCAGCTATAATCCTGAATATATAGATCAAAATTCATCAAAATACAGGGGCAAGAATTATTACATCTTTAATAGAACCCAGTATAAATTTTTATTCCAATTACAGCACAATCTTGCTTTAATTCATTCTGACAAAAAAGGTTTTTCTTACTTGCTGGGAGCAGGAATGAATCAAGGCGAAAATTATTTTAAAAATAACCCGGCTGGTCCTACAAAATTAGAAAATGACCTTCAACAGGGTAATATTTCAAAAAAATCCTATCAGGATGGATTAAGTAATTTTGTGAAACTAGGGCTACTTTATGATACCCGGGACAGTGAAAGTTTTACCACCTCTGGTGCTTATGAAAGTTTACTAATAGAACGTCATTCTGAATATTTCGCCGGTGAATTTAATTTTACACGTTTGACTTTTATTGACAGACATTATTTTGAACTCCATTCGAAATTGGTTTTTGCCAATAGAATTGTCTGGGAAAAATTATTCGGAACTGTCCCGTTAACTTTAAATTATCCCTTTGGTAGAGCAGACAAAGTATACCAGGGACTAGGTGGAGTACGGACATTAAGAGGTGTTTTTAAAAATAGGTATTTTGGAAATACAGAATTCTTTATGAATACCGAATTGCGCTACCAATTTTACAGTTGCGAATTATTGGGTCAAAAATTTGATTTCACCGGAGTAATCTTTAACGACTTTGGCAGAGTCTGGAAAAATGATATGAACGGCTTTAACAATCTTCATTTTGGTAGAGGAGCAGGACTCTATCTGACCTGGAACAAAAATTTTACTTGCTTTGTTAATTTTGCCTACTCCAATGAAGCCAATCTGCAAATATATATTGATACAGAATTTTTATTTTAATTATGCTAGAACAATTCAAACATATATTAAAAAAGGAAAAATCATCCTGGGCCTGGGCTTTGTATGACTGGGGTAATTCCGCTTTTGCAACTACAGTGATGGCCGGTTTTTTCCCTCTGTTTTTTAAAAATTATTGGAGCGCAGGTGTATCGACTAATACAAGCACTGCTTTTCTCGGATTCGCAAATTCTCTGGCCTCACTTATAATAGCTTTATTTGCTCCCGCTTTAGGATCTATTGCTGACCAATATCAAGGTAGAAAAAAATTCTTCACTTTTTTTGCTTTTCTAGGTGCTATAACAACTAGTTGTTTATTTTTAGTAAATAGAGGAGGCTGGTTAATAGCAGCTTTTATCTATATCATCGGGATCATTGGTTTTTTGGGAGGCAATATATTCTATGATTCCTTATTATTGGATGTCAGTAGTGAAAAGAATGTGGATCAGATATCTTCCCGGGGTTTTGCGTTAGGATATCTAGGCGGTGGATTGTTATTCCTGATTAATGTGCTGTGGTTCCTCAAACCTGCTTTATTCGGTTTGCCTGCTGAAAAAAAAGGGGCTGTTTTCAATATAAACAGGGCCCAACAAGAAATAAAATTAGAGAAATCAGCAAACTTTTCTATTCCAGAAGACGCTGAAATAGGAGAGGCTATCCTTAAGAGCAATTATTCGACTACTTTCTCTATCTTATCTCTCGATACTATCCAACTATCCCAGGCCACCATAAAGGTTAAACTACCCTCTGATTTCCCCAAATCAAGTACTGGTGAACAGGTTCGCTTTGGTAAATATAAACGGGCCAAAATAAATACTTTTGCAGATAAACAGATATTAAAACTGACAGATTTAACTCGCAGAATAAATAACCAGGATAGCCTAACCTTCACTATTACTGATACTATATCCTACGCTGGCTTTAATCAGAATAAATTATTGGGGGTTAAAGGCTTATCAAAACATTATGAAAATGCTTCAATAGAATCCAATTTTTATCCCCCCGAACAGGAATATCTATCGATTCGAATAAGCTTCTTATCAGTAGGAATCTGGTGGGCAATCTTCACCTTGCCTCTTTTAATTTTCGTCAAAGAAGAAAAACACACCTCCCAAATAGCTGATTCACCCATAATCGCTGGTTTTAAACAATTATATCGGACCTTGAAAAAAATTCGCCATATGAAAGTAATTCTTTTATACCTATTTGCCTACTGGTTATATATTGATGGAGTACATACAATTGTCCGCATGGCAGTAGATTACGGTCTATCAATAGGGCTAAAATCCAATTCCTTGATCGTAGCCCTGTTATTAACACAATTTGTGGGCTTCCCCTCCGCACTTTTTATTGGTAAACTTAGCCAAAAATGGGGAGTTAAAAATTTAATCTATATTTGTATCTTTATTTATTTCTCAGTGACAATCTATGCTATGAATATGAATACAGAATTTGAATTTTATATTTTAGCTGTTGTAGTGGGGCTTGCTCAGGGTGGAATTCAAGCCTTAAGTCGTTCTTATTATTCCCGGTTAATCCCCCACAATCAATCGGCAGAATTTTACGGTTTTTATAATATGCTGGGTAAATTTGCTGCTATCCTGGGACCGGCTTTAATTGGTTTTGTGAATATTGCTGCTGTAAATATGGGTTATAACACCAATTTTGCTTCAAGAATAGGTATCGGATCAATTGCGGTCTTTTTTATAATTGGTGGTATTTTACTCTATTTTGTGGATGAAGAGGAAGGGAAACGGGAGAAACAACATTTACAATTGTGACACCTTAATATTAGTAGTGATTGAAAAAAATCTAACCCTCGTCCTGTAGATGTCTCAACGGAGATGAGCCCCCAATGGAAGCTTCTAAATATGTTTAAACATTTAAACAACTGGTATTTACAATATACTCAATATCCTAATATTTGTTCCAAAAATACTTTTTCCTTTCCCAATAATCACTTCTGATTTTTACAAATATGGGTGGTCAATCTGCTTGAGAATAAATTATATAGGAAAAAAGCAAAAATTTTGTAACTTTTTGGCCGTTTATCTTATCTATAATAGTAGCTATTTCTAAAATAAGGAGGCCTTTATGCAAAACATCACAGGTAACCAGCATTTAAACCAGATAAAAAGTGAACAGAACCTGATAATGGTTTTATTCTATAAGATCACATCGGACAAAAGTCTTGAAGTACAGGATATTCTAGGTCAAATGGAAAAAAGACGTTCCGATCTAAATATTTATAAAGTCAACGTGAACGAGGTCAGAGATATTCACAGTCATTATAATATTCAGGAGGTCCCAACTCTACTAGTTTTTAGAAATGCAGAACCAGCAGAAATCATTAAAGGTAAACAAACCTTAAATTTCTATGAAAAATTACTCAGTGAAATAGAAATTTCTTATGAGGACGACGCTGAAGCAGTAGGACAGGAGGTAACAGTTTATACAACCCCAACCTGTCAATATTGCGATGCTGTGAAGGAATTTTTAGAAGACAAAGGAGTGAATTACGATGAGATAGATGTCTCGGATGACCGGGAAGCAGCACAGGAATTAATGGATGAGACAGGTCAGAAAGGAGTACCCCAAACTGAAATCGATGGCGAATATGTAGTTGGTTTCGATACCGAGCAATTAGAAAATTTGTTAAATATATAAACTCATACAAGGAGATTTTGATGGCTTTCCAACCTTTAAACAACAATGTTCTAGTCAAAGTTCAAGCAGAAGATGAAAGTGATTCGACTATTGTTATACCGGAGACTGCTCAAACTGAAAAGAAACAGGGTGAAGTCCTTGCTGTTCCACCTGGAGGCGGCAAAGAACTAGCAGTAGGCGATAGTGTAATGTTTAAACGTAAAAAAGTTACAGAACTTGATTCAGACGATGATGCAACTTATCTCGTAATGCCCTTTAAAAATATAATTGGGAAATTTGTAGAGACTGATAAAATATAGACCTTTACCAAAAAATTTCAATTTCACGGGTGGGTCGAAGGCCAAACAACTTTCGGCTCCGCTCTATATTATTTCTTTTAATTTAAATCGTTCAAAACCACTACCCGCCAAATAAAAAGTCCAAAATATTTCCTGCCCCTGAGGAAACATCTTTGTATAATTCAGTATATCCGCATTTTTTACAGCTTACGGTAGTAAATTTTTTACTTTGTACATCAAAAAATCTTGATAAACCTCCGCCAGTAGCTCTAAACACATCTGTTTCATAGGCAGTATTTTGACATTTTGGGCATTGATAAGAAATATTTTCCATAATTCTCCTCAATACTTTTAATTTCAGTTCATAATATAATATCTTATCCCTGGATTTTCAATTTAATGTTTTTTATCTTCAATTAAGAATGGAATTTGGCCAAAATGATTTAGTCACATAAATTTTATCAAATTAGGGGAGTTACGATGAGAAAACAAATGATAAAACGATTTCTGAAATATGTGAGAATTGACACTCAATCTAAAGAAGATGTAGACCAATACCCTAGTACTGAAAAACAAAAGAAATTACTCCATTTACTAGTCGAAGAATTAAAAAATCTGGGATGCAATCATGCTGATATTGACGAACATAGTTATGTTACTGGAACTTATCCTTCTAATCTTGAACACGATTCCAATATACCTTCCATTGGTTTGATAGCACACGTGGATACTTCTCCTGACGTAAGTGGAAAAGATGTCAAGCCAATTATTCATGAAAATTATCAGGGAGGCGCAATAAAAATAGGTCAAAATAATGAAATCTCCATTTCCCCGGAAGATAATCCAGAATTAGAGAATTTTATTGGCAATGATATTATTACTTCTGATGGAACCACTCTATTAGGAGCTGATAACAAGGCAGGAATTGCTGAAATTTTAACTACAATCCAATATCTTAAAGACCATCCGGAAATAAAACATGGAGAAATTAAAATCGCGTTTACACCAGATGAGGAGATAGGGAAAGGAACGGAATACTTTGATGTAGATAAATTTGGTGCAGATTATGCTTATACAGTAGATGGAAAAACAGTTGGAGAAATTGAAAATGAAAATTTTAATGCTGCCTTAGCAGAAATCACAATAAATGGCATCAATGTCCATCCCGGTTATGCCAAAGATAAACTGGTCAATTCCATCAAAATTGCTTCGGAATTGGTGGAGATACTTGACGAAGAACCCGCCCCAGAAAACACAGAGGGTCGAGAAGGTTATATTCACCCCTACAAAATAGAAGGAGGAGTTGAATCCACTACTATTAAAGTTTATTTGCGAGACTTTGAAGAGGAAGGTTTACAGGACAAAAAAGAGACTTTAAATCGTATATACGGCGACCTTTTAAAAGCCTACCCCAAAGCAGAGATTAAAATTAAAATCAAAGACCAGTACAAAAATATGAAATCTATTCTAGATGACCATCCTGAAGTTGTGCAATACGCACTCGAAGCTGCAGAACAAGCAGGGCTCGAGCCTGAATTGAATATAATTAGAGGCGGTACGGACGGAGCACGTCTTTGTGCCAAAGGTTTACCCACTCCCAATATTTTTACTGGAGGTCATAATTTCCACAGTAAGAGGGAATGGATTTCTATTCAGGGCATGGAAAAGACAGTTGAAACGCTGATAAATCTATTAAAATTATGGGCTCAGAAAAATAAATAAGGGGGCTTTGTAAAGAGGGAACCACATTCTGCTTGAGCAGAATTGAAGGATTTGATAGGCCTACCCTCTTTTTGTCCCTCTCATAATAGATTTTTTTGATATGCCCACTAACCATTTATATCAAGTTATACTTTTTACGAAGCCAGCAAGCATAAGATTTTATAAAGAAATTACCGAATTATATGTATCAGGATAAGGAGTCCCTGCTAATCCATCTGCTTCCTCCTCGTTAATCCACTCCTTTCCATCTACAAGATACCTAAATTCATAGTCATTCTCTACATCTAAATTCAATTTCAAAGTAAAGTCACCACTTTTAAGCTTTTTCATCGGAGTAGATTCTTCATCCCAATCGTTAAAATCACCGACTACATGAACTTCCTCTGCTCCATTTACTACGTTTTTAGGTAATTTAAAATATACCTTACACTCAGGTTTGGTTTTTAAATACGTTTTCTTTAACATTATTCCTCCTAACAGCTAAATATTCTTATAATTCTACTAAATAATAGTAGAAATTACTCATTTTGTCAATTATTTCCTATTAATATTTTATGGAATACTACAAAAAGCCTGGAAATGGTTATATTTAGCCTCGCACTGGCGCATCTGAAGTATATTTAAGTTGATACATAACAAGTAGTTATAAGTTAATTGGTATTTTAATATGTTATTCAAAACGCTTTTTATAGTCAACTTATTTGATGCTATTTTTGAATATTAGTTTTATAATGAAATTATAGGAAAGAAATTTAGCTTCAGTGGCAGGTGACCTATTCTAGAATAAAACCCTGGATTCCAACTGTTCATATGGGCTTAACATGGTCTTACCGAATTCCCGTCACTCTTGTAACTCGCCCGGATTTTTCTTCATATTTCAGGTCTCTCAGAGCTGAGGCTTTTACATTAATCCTAAAAACATATCCCCTTCCATACCCACCTGGCGTCCAATCAAATGAAAGCTCCCAACAATGTAAATCTCTATTAATATTAATGGATTGGTGTTTGACCTTTCTGTCAATCAAATCAAAATCTGCTCTATACCCAATTGACCAATTTTCAGACAAATTTATTTCCGCACTAAAAGAGGTGGAAAAAGTTTTGTCAAAACCCGACCCAGTCTTGGTTACAAGATATCGTAGACCAAAATCGGCTTTCCATAAATTATTGCTGGATTGTTGACCGGTATTTTGAGCTCCTTCTTTAACCTGAGATGTATCTTTATCTCCAGTTTGTTCTGCCAATCTTTGAAAAGTTTTGCTCTGCAATGTAAAGTCCGTATTCCCATTTATTCTAAGAGAATTAAGTTTCGGTAAGGGCAGACCTTTAAATGTATTATAATATTCATTGATAGTCCGACCGTTCCTGGTAGCATAAAATTGGTGAGTTGCATTCATACTTATATTCACTGGCCCGACTGTAGTACGCAAACTACTGCGTAAGGGTTGTAATTTTAGACTATCTGCAGCAAAATTATAACCAGAAGACATCTGTACATTAAACAATTTTATTTTATTCATCTTGTCTTTGCCCTTTACTTTGGCCTGAAATACATTTGAGATATTAAAATTAAGCGACCTACTTTCAGAGGTCGAAGTTTGTCCATATAAAGAGCCCTGAAAAAGATCATACCTATACTTATTTCCGGCTGAATCTGCTCCTGACATAATATAACCAGGATTCCAGCCTAGAATATTTTTACTAAAATCGGGATTATAACTCAGCCCTACATTCGGAGTAGCAATATGCCGGATTGATTTTAATGGCCCAATATTAAAAGGAAACAGTCCGTATAATTTAGTCTGGATGCTCATACTAGCGCTGCCTGTATGACGGGCAAGGAACCTATTAACCTTCTCAGTTACTAATTTTTGTTGATCTTCTGTTCTTGTTAGCCAATTTCCTTCTTGATCAGTTTTGGGCCTATTATATTCAAAAATCCAATCTTCATTTATGTTTAAATTTTCACTAATTGAAAAGTAAGATAAAATATTCTGAGAACTATTGAGAGAAAAATTATGACTCATGCCATAATTTTCATCTTTAAATTTGTGCCATGATAAAGATGAATCTGCCTCATACACGCTTTCAAAATACTGTTTCTGTTTACCCTGAAATTCACTATCAAAGCCAAAATATATTTCATTATACCACTTTCTATCTTCACCGTCCTCTGAAGGGAAAATAGGTTCAGATCCATGATTGAATCTAATAGTTGGTAAATTTCTTTTGATATAATTCATATGGCGTCCGGGTGATTGTAGAATAGAATCAACGGATGCTAGCTGTTTAGCCTGTAAATTGATAGTTTGTCTAGCTCCTGCTGAAAAAGAATAGGGGAGGTTACGCCAACTTTTTGTGAAATTTGCTCTATTTACTATTTGCTGTTGTAATCTATCCTCTAAATTAATTCCATGTTTTTGATAATAATTATCCTCACTTAAAAAACTAGCATCTATATCTAAATTCATAGTTGGTGATAAATTATGATGGTGATTAATATTAATTTTATACTCCCTGGAACGCCTTTTTTCTGAAAGAAATCTATCTTCATAAAAACCGCTTATATTTCCATTAAACCTATACCTCAATTTATATCTACTCTGATAATTCAGTCTGACTCCTCTATTAGTAAAAAAATCGGCAGTTAATTTTAGATCAGTATAATCATTAATGGCCCAAAAATACCCCAGGCCTTTCAGATAGGGGCCCAGATGTTTACTGTCTGCATAAGATGGCATTATCCAGCCGCTTCTCCTATTTCCACCTTTTTTTGGAACTACTGCAAAAGGAATTCCTATCACCGGAATATCATAAATATATAGGACCAGAGGACGGGCTATAATCCAATCCTTATGAATTATTTTCATTTTTTGACCTTTAAAATAATAATGAGGATGATCAAGATCACAGGTAGTATATTTGCCATCCTGGATATAATAAGTATTGTCTTGTTTGGTTTTCATTATTTTTTTTCCATGATAATAAGCCTGTGAGGAATGGGACTTGCCCTTCACAATCCTTCCTCTCCTGGTCTCTAAATTATAGATCATTTTCTCTCCTTTGAAGGGCTGACTACCTTCCTGCGTAAATTTTGGTATTCCTTTGATTGAATCCTGTTTATTCTTATCCCCTGTGGGATCAATCTTTTTAAAAGGAGTAGATACCAATAAATTTTTATTCCAGAGTACATTTATTTTCCCGGCAGTCAATTTCATATCTTTATATTCTACTTTTGCATTTTTTATCAGCCAATTTTCCCTTTTCATAATATAATAATCAATTCTCTCAGAAGAATATTTAACTGTAGTATCCATTTCAGTATTTGTTTCATGGGGTACAAATCTTCCTTCTGCCCCTCCAATTATACTAATTCTATCCATTTTTCGTGCGCTATCACTATTCACAAACCGCATCGCTATAGTATCTCCACTGGCTTTATTATATCCGCGCAATATACTATCCTGAGCAACATTATAAAAACTAGTTGCCATACCAATCACCCTAATGGAATCAATTTCACCTTCTTTAAAATAAAATTTCATTTCCTGACCGGTGATCTCATCTTTTACCTTCGTTGTTTTCCCCTTTAAAATAGTCTTTACACTATCACCAGCCTGACTAGTATCTCTATCCCGGGGTAAGTAATAACGATTAAGAGTAGAAGCAATGGCGTTTTCTTTGACCAGAACTTTTTTTATCTCATTATTATCCAATCGGGCCTGAATTTTTTCTCCATTTATTTTTCGCGCCCCCTGAAAGACACGTGGCTCCCCAAATAAATCTATCGTTCCGGAACTATCAGTATAGTGCGCCCTTTTTGAAGTTGTCCGTATATTATCCCTCAAAATCCTGACGTCACCTTCAGCAGTAAAATT
>Ga0102941_1000632_pt1 | contig 16348 bp, 7 predicted proteins | sample SalPonR2_C_D2_MG_FD_79281 | JGI IMG/M metagenome (GOLD analysis project Ga0102941, IMG submission 79281) | Salt pond soil microbial communities from South San Francisco under conditions of wetland restoration - Salt Pond MetaG R2_C_D2_MG | ecosystem: Environmental > Aquatic > Marine > Intertidal... | reverse complement strand
TTTTGAACATTGTGCTAAAGCAATGACTAAGGATGAATATATTACTTATATAAAAGGTAAGTGTGAAGTTAAGCCTATATCTGAAGAAGTAATTTCTCCAGTAATAAATGAAGGATGGTGTAGAAACTTCAAAGGCTGGATTCAATATCGTGAATTAATAGATTAATATATTAATTTCATAACTACAATGCTATAAGGGCTGCTACATTAGTAGTCCTTTTTTTATTAAAATATAATATATGGAATATTGTAAAAATTGTTTAAATATAGATCTTAAACCAATAGAAAATTATAAATACTTTAATATATCTATTGAAGAAAAAGATTTAGTAAGTGGATATATATGTAAAAACTGTGGATGTATTCACGGATTTCAAGATGGTAAATTAAAATTTTGGCAATATGAAAAAAGCCTTAAAGATAACGATCAATTTGCTGCTGCTGAAAATTATGTATCAGATCAAGATTTAGCATTAAAAAGTATAGAGCATGTTTAATTTTTTATATAGATTAACAAATAAATACCCTAATGATTCTGAATTAGGAGCAAAAATAAGAGAGTTTGTAAATAATCAGAAATGGTGTTGTAAAGATATTAACAATTTAGATATCTATACTGACCATTCAGATAATAGTTATTTAAGATGTTTAAAATGTGGAAAATTATTAACAAATGAGTAGAATTAACTTAGGAAGATCAAGATATGGAGATGATAGATATTTAGATAAAGTAGAGGATGGAATTTGGGCTACTTCGGGATTTAAAAATGTATCATACATAAGAATTGGCCAAAGAGAAGATGACGACAAAGGTTTTGAATTTATAGATCCAGATGGAGGTCCTTTTATTAGCGTAGGTTCTAAAATTAACCAAGAAGAAACTATTGTTAATATAAAATTTGAAGATGGTAGATACTTAATTTATACAGATAAATATAAAGAAAATGAATGATTTATTAAAGAGTTTAACAACGAAAAATCATAAATTTGAGTTTAATAAATATGATAATGAAGTTAAAATAACTCAATACTACAAAGATGCTAACGGCATGTGGCAACATATGGGAGATTTGATATTAGGTTTAGATGAATCTATACAATATGTTACTAGGATTAGAAATTTACAAGAATCAATGATAAAAGCAGGTTAATATATGAAACAAATTGAAAATGAAAATAAATTAGTAAGGAAGTTGTTTAATATAAACGAAATTATAGATTTCCAATCTAAACATGAAGTTCAAGTCATTATTGAATCTGATTGGTTATATCATTGCTTTATTGATAATGAGAGTTATTATGCTGGATTGACTCCATTAGGAACTTTATGTCTTGGAATAAATAAATATAAATCTGAAAAAAATGATTAAATCAACTAGGAATCAAATTGGAAATTCTGGAAATATATATCAAGGGAATACTAAAAAAGTTTTAACTGTATGTTCTGCTGGTATATTAAGATCTGCCACATTGCAGAATTTTCTTATAAAAGAATATGGATATAATGTAAGAAATTGCGGAACTAATGAAGAATTTGCTTTAATACCAATAAGTGAAGCGTTAGTTTTTTGGGCAGATGAAATTGTTTTTGTAAATAAAGAAAATTTTATTAGTGTAAAATATGATTTAAATAGATTAGGAGTATTAAATAAATGTTATTCATTAGATATTCCAGATTATTATAAATTTAATGAAGATAAATTAATTGATTTATGCAAAAATCAATATGAAGCAATTGTATTAAATAGAGGTTAACAAATATGGCGAGTAGGATGTATTTCCTCTCGCCACTATTAAAGCTATTTAATTTACTATATAAGCGAATTACAAAATCTGTGTAGTCAAATACTTGTTTTTTTGCTTAATTGCATCAGCATTTCTAATTTCCCACAAATTCTTAAGTCTAGTGTTTTTAATTATAGCTTTTTCAATTTGATACATATCTTCATATGGGCCATATTCAATCCTATCCCAATTGGTTAGAAGCTTTCTAATGGACGATATCGTAGTTATAAAGCTACCAGCAGCAGTTGGTGAATTAATGATTGATATAGGCTCTTTAAAGCCCATTAGAGCCTTCTGTTCTAATTGTATTCTATTGATTTGGAATGCTAAATATTGTAACCAATATTCATCTGGTTCATCTTCTGCTAACCCGTTAATTATTGCAGACAGTCCCATAACCATAAGTGTAAATCCTATATCTCCTAGTGTTTTTATAACATTATATCTTTCGTAGTCTTCTAATTTATGCCACACACCTAGCTTCTGCCTAATATTACCTTCTTCTACTATAATCCTTTTAATTAAAGACGCTACAGACCTATAATAACCCTCTTCATTCTCATTAGTTATTGGGTTTTTAATAGTTCTTTTGAATCTTTCAGTTACACCTTGAACTAGCCAGTTCCTATGTAAGAATAAGAATCTACCAAATACCGATCTAGCTAAATCAGATCTATCGTGTCTTGTTAACTGCCCTGTCATTACAGCACCACGTTCTTCTATAATAAATCTAACAGTATTTTCTAAATCTTGATTAACATACTTCTTATATTTAGATTTTACGGTAAACTTATTATTCTTTATTTCATAAGCGTTATACAGAGTATCATTTTTATAATCAGACCATTTTAGTTGGGGTTTATATTTCTTTGAGTTTTTATTACTATATGTTCTATCAAATTCACGCTTACTTATAAACTTTCCATTAACTAATCTATAGTTATCGTAAACAGCTAAGGAAAGCATTCCCCTAATTTTTATATCTGGAATAGAATATGTTATATATGTGAAATCGTCTCTATGAAATCTAGAGAGTTTATCTGTCATTTGCATCCTGCTGAACATTTCATCTATAGTTCCGAATACACCATTATATTCTAGTAATAAATTTAATTTACCAGATTTCTTACGCTTACCAACATTTTCAATAAGAGATGCTATATTTTTATCAAATTCTATCTCAGCCCATTTTGCAGATTCTGGAGTTACGTATTTATTAGCAATAACGTCTAAAGTGAAGTCAATTGTACTTTTGATAGCTCCAGAAACAGATGTTGGTATATTCATAAAAAGATTAACTTTACGAACATGCTCTAATATAGTATTAAGAGTTTTAGTGACGTTTACATTAATGTCAGTGCCTGGAATTCTAACCTCTAGCTTTTTATCCATTTTGCCATAAACATTAGCATCTAGGAAATTACTTAGCATTTTTGCTAAATTAGATTCATTAAACTTACCGCCAGTATTACCTTTCTTCCAATCTCTCTCTATAAGAGATCTTTGTAGAACTTTAATATCCTCAGCCTTTTTACTCATACCATCGAACTTATGAGCCATTTGATAGTAAGCTACAGATAATGATGTTACATCATCAGACAGATCGGATGGATTGTCTATTTTGTGAGCATAATGAATAGGTATAAGCTTCGCCACATTACCTGATTCATCCTTTATTATATCTTCCATTCCAAATTCAATATCTTGATCTGTAGATATAAACTTTTCTTTAACTCTAACTCCAATTTTTTTGAACACACCTTCTTTAGACTTTATAGTCTCCATCATATCATTTCTGATCTGAGGCATAAGATACATGGAACTTCTATTATGACTATATGCGCTAGGCAGCATCCTTCTAGACTCTCTCATCGTATTTATCACCGCACTATAATACTTAAATAATACAGGAGTATTTTTTATTTTGCTAAAATCTTTATTTAATGGTGGATTATCATATAACTTACCATTAACTTCACGCATATATTTTCTTTCAAAAGGCTTATAATATTTTTGATAAGCCGCATCGAACACCTTTCTTTCATCCTCATTAAGCTCATTTCTATTTGGTATTTCAGAATAAGTTTTATAATCAAATTTTTTCATGGCCTCAAGAACTTTATTAAAGGCCTCTGATTTTTTATCATAGAATTCACCCCAATTTACTGAACTTATTATATACCCAGTTTTTTTGCCATTATATTTTTCATGAAATATTGACATATCTTTATACCCGCTTTTCTCCATATCAAGCTGTAAATCAAATAAACTCTTACCAACCGATAGTGCCGCTCTCTCTGTGTTGTAATGTTGGAATATAACCATTTTATATATCATCTGCAACACTGGATCTGGAACATTCTTGAGAGATCCAAAAGATACTTGCATTTTAGATATATCAGTATCTATATATTCTAAAAGCTTCTCAGGAGATTCGTTGAGATTATCTCCCATGCCGTTTTTAATCTGCTTTATGGCATTTCGTCTAGTCTCTTGAGATACAAAGTCTTTTACCTGACCCAATCTATCCTTAAAGTTTTTAATTTCTTCTCTAACCTTGGCGTTGAGGTCTGCATAAAACTTATCGTTAAGGTCATCTCTTATAACACTAGATATATCGTCAATAATTTTCTCGTACAATTTTACAGCAGAATCCATCCTATTAAGATATCCACTATCAATATTTACATCTCCCCTACCATGATCATATTCAGCTATAGTATCAGTCATAAATTCTATTTCACCCATAGAAACCTCTTTGATGAAACTTAAAATAGCAGAAGCGTATTCATTCTTAGCTACTCTTTTATTAATATCTGTAGCTAAATAATCAAGCATTTTAGATATATCAGAAGCATATTCAACAGATGATTTACTAAGTATTTTAGACTTCTCCATTATAAGTCTAGTTGCTCTATCTAAACTTTTTATTAATTTATCGATATCATCCATTTGCTCCTGTAATGGAGGAATATTTCTAGTATTATTATATACATGGATTATCTTATCATTCTCATTTAGAACTTCTATAGAATAATTTAACGCTTCGTCATATAAAGTATTATTATCTGACCCAAAAAGCTTTTTAAAGAAGTTTAAGAGCTCTTGCCATATATTCTTATACTCAGCACTATTTATTGGTTTATGTTGCTTTAAAAGTGCTATAAATGATGAATTAGAGAATATCTCCGACAAGAATTCAAACTTATTTGTAAATCCATATTCTTTTAAATCAAAACCTTCTTTTTCAAGTCTAGACTTAACTTCGTTAAAATACTCTTCAAAGTCCTTGCCCAATTGAGTATCTTCTAATGTATTAAATGATAAAGCATGAGCCATTTCATGTAAAAAAGTTCTTTCCGATGATGAATCTAGTATAAGTATTTTATTATCAATAGGAAGATATACCCCATTTGTTCCATATGGAGATTTAACACTATCGTCCTTATGGTGTTTATCTAAATACTTTTGGTACTCTAAAATATAAGAATCACTATCTAATATTTCAATGGTAGTGTTATTATTAAATCCCTTAAACTTGTTAGCAAGAATTCTAGAATATTCTGATTTACTATTATTTTCAATATAGTCTAATATCTCACTAATACTTTTGCCATACATTTTAGACATTGGCATTAGAGATTTATCTTTAGTATCTCTAAAAGCCTTGCTTTCAAGGAGATAATTTTCAGCATCTTCATAGCTTGAAAAGACGTTACCACCAGATATGTATTGATTTCCATCCTGTATAAATATATCGTCATAACTCTTTGGGCTAACTACGGATGAATCTCCAGACTTAACCTTAGTCTCTAATGAATTATCAGGAATAGAGTTCGTAACATTCTTAGGCATAAAATTCATGACTAATTCAGCCTTTTCTGACGATGGAGTTTTTTTAGAATACCGTATCTTATGAGATGTATTATATTTTTGATTATACTTGTTTAATATATAGTTCATGGAGGCAGCCTTCTTGTCTGAATACACTGTATTATTAAACTTTATAATACCCTTTAATTCAGATAGTTTTGGTACGGAAGGTACTTTGTTACCATGAGCATTAAATACTCTGTATGCTTCAGTTTCACTACCAACATACTTAACTAATCTTTTCCAACTATCATTTTTAACTGGACAACTCATTATTCGCAACGTTTTTTAGTTTCTTCGGCAGAATTATTACTACTATTAGTAATATTAGCCAAGTTTTTAAATCTATTTTCAAAATAATCATCATCACCAAGAGCTATTTCATTAGGATCTCCAGATGTAGACTCATTGTAATCTATTTTCATATCATTTTGTGAAAATACAGATTGATAATCAGAACCAGCATTTAATAAATACTCAAACATATTCCTTCCAGCTCCTAATCTATCTACTTCTTGATACAACATTGAGATCCCACCATCTTTAGTATGATGATAATCTACAAATTTAAACAATTTTTTATCTCCATCCAACTTATATGATACATATTTAACAGCATCAACAGTAATACCATCTGAATCTAAGACTAAGTTTCTATTTTCATTAACAGGAAGTTCGATCCTGTTATCATTAAGTTTTTTGATGGAATTACTGTCGTCAATTTCAGGTACAAATGCTTTATTATTAGCCATATTCCTATAAAATTGATTGATAAATTCCTCATAATCATTAACTCTAAAGCTGGTATTATTTAAATTATTCAAATATTGAGAAATTGTAAACTTATTTGAATCTTTTATATAATCTAAATATGTGCTAACTGGTATATAATGTGAGAATCCTCTAGCTCCAAATCCTAATCCATTTGTAAAATAAGCATACTTAACTAATTTTTCTGCAATATTCTTATATTTAGTATTTTCAAATAAATCTTCAAATGCATTTTGAATATCTTCTCTTTGCTCAGAAGTTATAGAGCCTGTGTTCATAAATATTATTCTATCAAATGTAGAGTATTTATTTTCAGATTCAAATATTAAATGCCTAACAAATCTATTTGACTTCAGCTCTTCATCAGAACTCATAAGATCAAATAACTCTTTTGGGAATTTTTTAATTATATCAGACTTTTGATTAATATTAAAAAAGTCAAATCTAGACATATAATAGTTTATAATATGATCGTTAATCATATTTATCTGCTTTTCACTTAAGGGAATTCCTTGAGGCTTATTATCTTCAATTCTTCTCCTTAGTATTCTAAATGTGTCCTGAGAATATGGAAACATCTTGCTAATTATTTCATTTATAGGTTTTTCAATACCATACTTTGTAAATATATTAACAAATTTAGTTTTGCCAGTTCCATCAAAGAAGTTAGAAACTCCAGTTAATGGGAAGCCATCATCAGACACTTCTCTTTCAGACATCTGATCAATTGCTGATAACATCATTTCTCCACTAGCTATACTTGCACCGAGTCCTTTCGCATCTGCCCTTGACGCTGATATTAGTTTACCAAGAGCTTTGGAGGTTTTACTGTAATTAAAATACGTTTTTAAGACGGTTAATTGAAAGTCGCTATCAATTTTTTCATTACCTATATTATCCACTAATTCCTGAGTATTAAAACTAGATGGTTTTGTTTTTGATAAATCAATATTGTTAAAATATTCTTTAGATATATTGTTCATTGCAGACTCAATACTATCGCCAGACCTAACTCTATCTACAATATCAAAGACAATAGGCTGAGAAGCAAATGCAGTAGCAGTTAATATATCAAATCCAGATGATATTATTAAATTATACATATCAGCAGTTACTTCATTATAATTTATACTTGATGCGATAGGATCTTTAGCATTATCAACTACGGCAGCAAGAAACTCAGCTAAGTTCTTTGATATTGAGTTATTAACATCAACTTCAGTAACCTTGCCATTCTTATATTCAAATTCCTCTATTGGAGTAGTTCCATTTATAGATTTTGAGGATTTACCATTAAACATTATAGGATTCTTTAATGATAAGTTAGAATGCTGTCTAATAGATTGATGTGCATTATGATTAGCAGCAATGCCAACCATTTGCTTACCAGCAACATTCTGAATTTCCATATTTATCCTAGTGATTTTGCCAAATAATGCAGGACTTCTTTCTTGTTCAGAGACTTTATCTCTAACCATTACTACAGCCTGTTTCTTAAGCTTATTAAAGCCACCTGGATTCATTATGTCAGAAACAGTGTTAGGATGCCTTAATACAGATAGTAATATATCTATTTTAGCATTATTTCTCTGTGTTCTATTCTGTTCTGACGACTTTTTATTATAATCGTAATTATCAACAGAATATTGAACTACTTCTCCAAATTTCTCTTTATTTGATTTATAATAATCATATATAAATAAATCGTCGTCATTTAATATCTGTTCGCCATTATATATTTGATCTAAAACAATTCTTATATTATCGTAAGATAAGTCTGGATTTATTTTAATGACTTCATTATCTTCCTTATATTTCTTTAATGAACTTTTAAGATCTTTTTGTATATTCTTTGCTATTTCATTAGACCTATTCCGCTTTTTAAAGCTCTTCATCATAACATACAGCTTATCAACATCAAAGTCAGACCCAGATATTTCTGTAATTTCAGAAGGAAGCATTATAGCTCCACCAGACTCTATTGGAAGAAATCCAACAACTCTTAATGGTAACATAGAATATTTATCCTCAGTAGGTATTCTATATCCAATCATATCAAATACTTCCTCTGGCAATGATTCTTTTGCCATATCGAAATCTATATTACCATCCTCATCTACAAAATCAATAAATAACTCCTTAGACCAAGCAGGAAGTAACACTTCTCCGTATTCAAGCCCACCTTTGTCGTTATAGACTAATTTTAATTCATTAGATAATCCAAAGCTTGTTGCTTGAATGAAAGCACCGCCTGTGATTTTCTGCTTAGTCACCCTATTTCTAAATATAGAATTTAATAAGCTTTGCGTTTTTTGGCTAAGTTTAGGATGAAATAATGGTAGATTAAATTCACCATCGGCATTTAATTCAATTGCTTTTTCGTAATTTTCTCCAAGTCCTCGTTTCCTAGCCTCATCTAATAGTAGATTAGAAATCTTTTGTTTATCTAAATTGCCATCTTTATCTACAAATTCAGATTTAGCACCTTCATAAGACTCTATTAGATCTTGCATCAATATATCCTCATACAACCTATGTAAAGCATCGGCTTCTAAAGATAAACTTCCGTCTGAGTTTTCGTATGGAATACCTTTAGTATCGAGATTCGCCATTATAAGCTTTCTAATCTGAGTACCGAATAAGTTCTCTGTATCCATAAAGTGCTCTGGTGTTTCCATCTGGATGCCTCTATCTTCCATAGAGATCTCATGTATATGAGAAGATGATAAATTATCAACATCTGTAGAATTACTAAGACCAACTTTTACTGCGGATTCGAAATTGACTATATCTATTGGATTTGTTTCATCCATCATTTTATCATACAGATTAGCTAACTTAGGGTTAACATAATTTCCATTTTTATCAACTTTTTTGGCTAATTGAGGAAGTAATATATATTCAGAATTCTTATGCTGAACTGGAATTATTTTACCTCTATTTTCGTCATATACAAGTGTGTATGTAAATGGTTTAATAGGCTGCATGACTATTGACATATCATTAGACGTTCCTTTACCGTCTAATAGTCTATCATAAGCATCTTCGAAGTTCTCATTCCATCTACCTAAGCTAATCATAGTTCTTCTATAAAATGGTAGAGTTATGTATGCCTGACCATCTGTTTCATTAACTGCATTGTAATTAGATATGATCTCTTTTTTTCTAGACTCTCTTATATATCCATTTTTAACAGCATTGTCCAAAGCTTTTTCAATATCACTATAAGAAGGAGCTTTTATTTTATTATCATTCAAATAAGCTGTAGTAAACCTATTCCCAGCCTCAATAACGCTTCCGTCTTTATTTATGTATTCAGCAGTAGTATCTCCTATGAATTTTGGAGAATATATCTGTTTAGCTCGCTTATAATAATCAATAGTTCTATTATTATCACTTTCGCTGTTAGGAGAATAAAAAGCGGGATCTCCAACTGTCAATATAGAGAAACTAGAATTAGCTAGATAATCATTAGTGTAAAATTTATATATATAATCATCTAAATTACTTTTTAATATTCTTTGATCTATCCTAGACTTATCTCCATCTATACTGCCGTCTTCATTATAAACTAATACACCGCTATTTTTTAATTCTTCTTTAAATTCAGAAACTTTATTGTCAAGCCAACCCATAACTCTTTTTCTAGCCTCATCGTAATTGTCTATAGGATCGCCCTTTAATCCATTAAACATTGGAGTTATATGATATTGAGCATCTGTTGTTTCAAAATTCTTTATTGGATTATCTCCTTTAAAATTCTTTTGATATTGCATTCTTGAATATTCAGAAGATCCTAATTTAATTATTTCATCAACAGCATCTGATGTTTCGTATTTTCTAAAAGAAAATAATATTTGAATTGGAGCATCTGATAATACAGGTCCAGTATATCTAGCCATTGAAGAATTATCATTATTAAAAAATAAAGATAATGCCATAGCTAATCTATCAGACTTATCCATATTATCATGCCATTTAGGAATACCATCTTCTTTCATTCCGTCTAAAGTTGATATACTAAATACATCAGATGGATTTTGCTTATCTCCAGCAAACGCCCTCTTAACTTCTCTAATAATTATATTACTAGCATATAAAGGATCTTTAATTAGAAAATCCACAGTAGATTCAGTATCAGACTTTGTAAGCTTATGAACAAATTTAGATAGAAAGTTTGGAACTATATGTGAATATACAGTTTTATTCTCTATATTCCTGAATGAACTTTCATATAATGATGGCTTAGAATTTTTAACAAGATTAGCAAGTTTTTTTATCATTTTATTCTCACTAATAAAACTATCCTTAGAAGATGCATTAACATCAAATGGATTAAAACCATCTTTAAACTTCTTAATTATCTCAAACGTTGGATTTATAAAATCAGATGTATATAAATCATTTTCAATTGCAAACTTAATAGAGCTTTCAGGAACTTCAAAGCCAAATGTTTTAGTAATTTCAGATAATCTTTTGTAAGATTTATCAGTCTTTTTATTTACTAAGTCATTAAACTCATCAAACAATTCTTTAGATCTCTTAGAATTAACTGTATATTCTCCATTCTGATCTATTGATACAATATTACTATTAAATAGAACATTGTTAGTCCAATCTGTTATTATTCTATTGGCTACACCGCCTTTATTAGACTCAAATACCCTATAATTACCATCATCATCTTTTAATACGGTAGTATATACAGCATGTTGTTTACTAAATGCATTGAAAAATTGAGATGCAAACACCTTATCATCAGATAGTTTATTGATAATTTGCCTATATTCAGGGCTATTACCTACATAGTTATCCCCATCAAATCCACTATCATATATAGATTGAAGTTTATCAATCATTTCCTTTATTGATACAGAGTTTTCAGTATCAACTAGTAGCTTATTGTAGGTATCCTCAAAGTTAACAAAAGAATCTAATCCTAGCAAGTTCTTAGCGTTAGGTATAGTTAAATACCTTAAGTATTCTTTAACTTGATAGGGCACATTATCTTTAGCAGATCTCTCGTGAGCTGAATTCATCCAATTCTCTTTATATGAAGTTTCACCATCATTTGGATTTTCAGTTTCTATATCAGATTCTATAGTACGCTCTGCTGACTTTAAATTTATTTTTATACCATTATAATAATCAAATGCTTTAATGGAGTTATTTATTACTCTACCAAAACTACCGTCATCATTATAAAATTCATCTAATACTTTAGATATATTATCTCTAATAACATCAGTGGAAGAGTCTAATAGATCTTCAAGAGTATAGTAAACATTTGAATATAAGTCTTCTAATAGGTCATTTTTAACTACATGATCTAAAGCTTCAGCTGAACTATAGCTAGAAGGAATTAAATCATTTTCCTTCATTACTGGTATAACATGAAATAATATATGCTGATTTATAGCCTCCGAAACATCTTTAGTAAACTGAGAAGACCATCCAGCAATTTTATTTCTTTCTATATTAGAGCTAAAAATTCCTGGCTTTACTTCTGAATTAGCAAAATATCCTTGATCTATCTTATTAAACAACTCTTCAGTAATAGTATTATTACTAGAAAATCCTATTATCCTTAATAATTTATCAAATATATTAGACAGCCAAGATTTTTTAGCTTTATTTCGCTTTTTCTTTAACATATAATCTTGAAAATCATCAGCAATAGCTTCTTCTATTGTTATAATATCAGATTCATTCTTGGGCTGCTTAAAGCCATTTTCTTTAGCATATTGACTAATAACCTTACGAGCTTCAGATTCACCCAAATACATGTTAAAAACCACGTGAAATGCTTCGTGATATACAGTACCAGAACCTGCATTTTGAGATATATATACAGAACTATTTTTAAAAGCACCCCACAATTCAGGGCCATTTTTAATAATTTTCTTAAGATCTGATAAAACTGATATAGGAACGTTGGGAAACCTCTCCTTAAACCAAGCTATTTCTTCTCTTCTATTCCATTTATTATTACTATTACTAGCCTCTTTATATCTCTTTATATCATTATCTTTATTCTTATCAAATTGCTTTTTTAATTTATCTCTACCTAATCCATCTAACTTACCACGTTTAGGAGCATTTCTCCTTTTATTTGACACATTGCCTTTATTAATCTCAACCTCAGCAGATTCCTCTCTCTGCACTACATCATCTGATTTAACTATCTTTTTTGACTGTTTTTCGATATTTTGCTCCTTACTTACAGGATTAATATTTCTTCCTTTAATCTCTTCTGTAGATAGAGTCAATGATTCGTCCGATACATCTTCTTTTATTAAAGCAGCTGTATCAGTATAATATCCAGTACCAGATATATTAAATGAAATAAAATCGCTAATAGCTTCATTGTAATATAATTCTTCATTTAGGTTATATCCAAGATTAGTGCGAGAATCTTTATCTGTAGAATTAATCAACGATGCATCTATATTTATAGTAGAATCTAATAAAACTTTACTCCACAATTGCTTGTTATTTTTTAATTCAGATAAGCCTCCCTTCCTATATTTTTTAGGAAGAATTATAAATCTTTTTAATCTCTGAATAATATCTTTCTCATTGGATTCTGTTAGATCATCTAATATCTCAGTAGCTTTACTGGATATTCTATTAAATCTTTTATTCTGATCAGACCCTAAACCTTTATATTCACCAAGTTTTCTAGCGAATCCAAATACAGGTATTGATTCTCCAGAGTACATATTATCAAGAACTAATGCTATCTGCCCAGCGTATGGAACTTCAGTACCCATTGTTATAACACTTCCATCAGGCATTGGTATTCTCCACGTCATTTTATTGCCGACATGTTTTGTATATCCAAGCCTAAATCCACCCATATTAGAGTATTTATTTTTATCGCTGGGTGTTACTATCTCTAATGGTGAATTACGATTCTTATCACGCTTATATTTAGCTGAAAAGCCTGATATGATAGATGTACTATCAGCAGTAACAATATTACCATCAGTTGATTCATATTTAGAATCTATTTCATTAGTAATTAATGTCCTTAAACCATTTAATCCATTCTTTTTATTAGCAAATGGTATAGTGCCTATAATCTTTCTGTTTGACGATCTTTTATCAGATATATCTCCATTTCTGTATACAACAATAGCGATAGTACGTTGAGGATATTCCTTGTTATCCCATCGCTTATCTATTTCAAAATATACTGTAGTGCCAGCATTATAACTTCCATCAATCAGTCCTTTATTATCTATCTCTTTAGATACAGGATGTTTTCCAGCCCTATTAGCACTCCAAAATGTCTCGTCATTTTTATTATTCTTGTGCTTAAAGAAATGAACCTCTCTGACTGTGTGCTCTTTCCTGTCATCGGAAGTATTGTTATATTCATTTTCCTTAGACTCTGGAACTTCATCTTTAGTTACAGGATTAACTTCAGTTTGATTCCATTCAGTTTCATTCTTACTAGACTTTATTTCAGCTTTAGACTGCAACTTATTCTCTAAGTCTTTAAAATACTTTATTATTACATTCTTAGTTTCTTCTACGGCTGTATTTACGTCTGAGAAAAATCTAATGTTATCAATAAATCTATCAAGCTGTTCAAGAGATTTAACTTGCCTTAATTGATCAGATATAATATCTGAATCAAATTTCATAGCACCCTCTTTTTTGGGAACTTCGCTGTCTATAGCATTGGAAAGCTCCTCTACAGCTTTATTTATAGAGTATGGGCTATTAGGAAGCATATCTCTAGCTATATCAGTAACTACCGGAGAATTATCTTCCTGTATACTATAATCTTCATCAAGTATTTTATAATTATCTTCTTGCTCAATTTGAGAAGTCTCACCAGATTGTTCTGGTTCTTCTACTTGAAAGGCTTGTTCTGTCTGTAAAGAATCGCCAGTTTCGTCAGAAGTATCAACGTCCTCTAATTCAGCTAATTCAGCATCGTATTTAGTATTTATTTCTTCTTCTTTTAGTTTAACAGTAGCTGGAGCATCTTCTAACCCTCTTCTTGGAATTAAATCAAGCTCTTCTTGTCTCCTTCTATCAATATCAGCTTTTTTAGCTTCGATATTAGATTTAGTACCTACATCTTCAAAAGCTTCGGTAATAGGAGGCGTTGCTGGAATCTCTTCTTCTGCCTCTTTACTTACCTTTTTATTGAATATATCATCAAAATCTCTTTCAATTCCTTCTTTATCTCTATAATGATCTTCCATATCCCTTTCAGCTTCTTTGTTGTGAACTTCTTCTACAACATCACTTACTTTTGGATCATTAGAAGCCTTTTCTTTTTGAGCTCGAACTTCATCTACAGTGTCAGCATCCTTAGCATTTTCACGAGCGTTTTCTTTCTCTATCTTACTGGATCTTTTATCTAACTTTTCTTGATAACTTGGATCAGATAATCTATTTGCCTCAAATACAGCTGATGATAAAGATTCATCATATAAACGTTTTTTAGCCAAAGCATCTACAGCTTCAACAGATTGAGGTGCTAAAAATGTAGATACAGCCTTAACTTTCTTTCCCTCACGTTTAACTTCTTTCTTAACTTTATCTGAATATACGTTATCCTGCAACCTGTCTTTATTAGTTCTATCTCTCTTGAGTTTAGTTTTTTCAGATTTTAAATCAGATAATTCAGATTTAAGTTCATCTACTCTTGACTTAATAAAATCAGATTTATCTTTATCTTTTAATTTATTAGATCGATCTAACTCTCTATTTAAAGCATCTAGAGATACTTCTATAGCAGGTATTTGATAATTCTCTATTTTAAAAGCTTCTTTAAAATTATCTGACAGCTTTCCGCCATCGTTCCAATTATCAGAAAATGAACTATAATCAGATTCTAAAGACGAAACTTTATCTCCATATTTACCTATCTTATACTGTTGTTCTGCTATTAATCCTGCATATTTTGGCCCATGTACTCCAACATTTTTATCATATAAATCAGCAATCTTTCTAATATCTTTTACAATATCTTGATTTTTAGCCTTTATATCTTCCTTGTAGTTTTCATCTAACCCTAGAGATTGCATTTCCTCTTTTGTTAAATCTCCTCTAGAATTAATAATATCTACCATAGCATCAACATTCCCAAGTTGAGCTGACTTTATAACTTTATTTACTAGTAATACATCGTCCAATGCATCTACAGCATCATTGTTACCAGACTGCTGTAAGACATTTCTTGCAGTTAAATATTTTTTAAAAAACTCTCCAGATTCTTCAAGATCTTTTATCCTAGATTCATTAATAGTTTCAGCTCCCTTTACTCTATTCTGTAAAGTAGATATTCCCTTACCAGCCGTTTGCATGACTCCAGAACCCATAGCACCAAAGAAAGCATTTGTCCAAAATTCTCCCCTAGAAGAATAATCTCCTAAAGCTTCACCTAAATCTCTTTTTTTCATTAACCCTGCATTAGCCAATGCAAGTTCCCTAGATCTTTCAGATACTGAATATTGATAAGCTTCTTCAAAACCTTCACCAAGCATATCCTTTGCAACGGCTACAGATTTTTTGGCTATAGGTTGAATAACATCCTTTCCAAGAAATTTAGCTACTCCAGCAGATAGCTCTTGAGATGATTTGCCAAATGGAGTTCTAAGCGTCATATACTGAGGTATATCTTGCATTAACATAGCCCAATTGTATTTATAGCTATCTGACGCAGCTTTAGCTCCTATTTCTTTAGCTACGCTCTCAGGTATAAAGAAATTACCATCTACATCTTCTGGGAGTTCTACTCCATAATTTTTTTGTATTTCATCTGCTTGATCCTGACCAACAATTTGATTGGATAATTCTCCGACTATTCCTTCCATAGTACCAGACGACTCCATAAGGTTTTCCATATGTCTAGATATAACAGATTGCGTAATACCACCAGCAGCCCGCTCTACAG
>Ga0102941_1000631_pt1 | contig 16361 bp, 13 predicted proteins | sample SalPonR2_C_D2_MG_FD_79281 | JGI IMG/M metagenome (GOLD analysis project Ga0102941, IMG submission 79281) | Salt pond soil microbial communities from South San Francisco under conditions of wetland restoration - Salt Pond MetaG R2_C_D2_MG | ecosystem: Environmental > Aquatic > Marine > Intertidal... | reverse complement strand
GTATAAACATCTACGCCTGTGCCCTCGGTTTGCTTCAGCAGCTCTTCCATATCTTTCAGATCGTGACCGCTGATAAGGATTCCCGGGTTGTTGCGTACACCAATATTTACTTTGGTAATTTCCGGGTTTCCATACGCTGAGGTATTGGCTTTATCGAGCAGAGCCATAGTTTTCACACCATTGGAGCCGGTTTCGAGCACCAGACCTGTAAGTTCATCAGCAGAAAGATCTTTAGTAGTAGCAGCCATGGCTTTGTGCATGAACTTGCTTATTTCAGGATCTTTGTGTCCCAGAACCCAGGCATGTTGAGCATAAGCAGCTATACCTTTTACACCATAGATCACAAGCTCGCGAAGCGACCTGATATCCTCATTTTCTGTGCTAAGTACGCCCACAAGTGCAGCTTTTGCGAGGAATTTACTCTCGTCATCGGGTTGCCATGTGGCACAATCGGGTAGCTCTGTTGGCATAGCATTGTATTGCTCTGCAAGTTTTGCAGCCATTTCCCGTTTCTCAGCAGCTTCTTTAATAAGCCTTTTAAACACCTGGCGGTCGAAGTTGGCGTTGGTAATGGTTGTAAAAATACCGTAAATGGTGAAGTAGTCAACCTTTTCACGTCCACTGGCATCGGCAGGTACATTTTCCATATACACGCCAATACCCTTAATCATATGCATCAGCAGATCCTGAAGTTTGGCTATTTCATCGTCTTTTCCGCATACACCGCGTACGGTACATCCTGTACCTTTTGCAGCTTCCTGGCATTGAAAACAAAACATTTTATCCATAATAATAAGTTTTATAAGGTTCGTTGAATTAGTTAAATTTTATGCTTCTATTTTTTGGTTTACTGGTGGTGCCCACTCTTCAGATATTACTTCGCCACGTATGCTCACCATCATGACTTTTACAGGTACATAGCGTTTGGCCTGAGCCAGTGCAGCCTGCACTATGCTAAGCAATCCTCCGCAACATGGCACTTCCATCATCATCACTGTGATGGTGTTGACTTTTGCTTCATCGATCATCATGCGCAGTTTTTCGATGTAGGTCTCTTTTCCGTTGTCGAGTTTTGGACAAGCAATGGCTAAAGATTTACCTTCCAGATGTTGATGGAAATTACCCATGCTAAAGGCTGTACAATCTGCTGCCACAAGCAGGTCGGCATTTTGCATGTATTCAGCCATTGGGTTAAGCAGGTGTAACTGAACCGGCCACTGCTGCAGTGCGCTGGCACCATTTTGTTTTTCCCGAACAGGCTCATTTTGAGCAGCCATTGTCAGGTCGGGTTTAAAACTCATTGATTGCGACCCGGGGCATCCACCCTGGTGTGGTGTTTTCATTTTTTTAGTTTCAAATGCTTGTCCATGATTATGAATTTCTTCTATGAGTGATTTTAAATCAAAATTGATTTTGTCCTGGTTTTCTTTCAGCCATTTGATGCCCTGTTTCATAAAACCAAATTCTTTGTGTTCTTTCATGTGAATAAGGTGCGCTTTTATGGTATTGCGCCCTTTAGGTGCCATTTGCTCCATCACTGTAATTTCATCATATGGGGCAGCTTCTCTCTCTTCAAGCGTAATGGCACCCTTTGGGCAATGTCCGAGGCAAGCACCAAGTCCGTCGCACATTAAATCGCTTATAAGCCTTGCCTTGCCATCAATTATTTGTAAAGCTCCTTCGTGGCAGTTGGGAACACATGCACCGCATCCGTTGCATTTGTCCTCGTCTATATGTATCATTGTTCGTTTCATCGTAATCTATTATTAGTTTGTTGGTATGCTCTATGTTTTCTGATACAAAAATAGGAGGTGCTTGTCTGAAATGCTGTCACATTTGTTACATCCCTCATAATTTTTAGTAAATTCGGGCTAAAAAAATGGAAGAAATTGTTTCCATTCTCGAGAAAGTGCCTCTTTTTAAGGGTGTTGATTCAGGTTTTCTTGGAGAATTATTATCAACTTCAGCATATCAGGTCAGGAGTTATGAAAAAGGACGTTTGATATTTCAGTCGGGCGATCCTGTGGATAAACTTATCGTTTTGATGGAAGGGAAAATTACCGCTGAAATGCTCGATCCATCCGGAAAGGCTTTAAAAATAGAGGATGCAGTAGCTCCACAGACGCTTGCAAGTGCTTTTATGTATGGAGAAAAACAGAAAATACCAGTAAATGTAACTGCGCTGACCGCTTGCGAATTTTTATATGTGCCTAAGAAGCAATTCCAAAAAATGGTGATGAAATCTGAAACGCTTTTTGGAAATTATATCAACATAATTTCTACCCGTGCTCAATTTCTTTCCGATAAAGTTAAGTTTATGTCTTTTAATACGATCAGGCAGAAGTTGGCGCATTTTTTATTGGACAGGATGGAGGCTCCCGGAGAACCATTTCACGCAAAAATGTCGCAAACTGCAATGGCAGAGCTTTTTGGCGTGGCGCGTCCCTCACTTGCACGCTGTATATCTGAAATGGAGAATGAAGGAATTCTTTTCTGTGAACGAGGTTATTACACTATTTTTGATGAAAAAGCACTACAGGCCGAATTGCTGGACTAAATTTTTGCCTAAGTACTGATTTTATATTTTAATTTTCGATTTTTGGACATGGAACTATTAGATTATGTTTTAATTGCCGGCGTTGGTCTTGTTGCAGGTTTTGTCAATGTGCTCGCTGCAAGTGGTAGTATGCTGGTTTTACCAATGCTCATTTTTTTAGGATTACCGGCAAGTGTAGCCAATGCCACAAACCGCGTAGCTATTATTTTACAAAATGTGGTAGCTGTACGAAACTTCACACAACAAAAACTTATTTCATTTCGGTTAACCTGGCCAATAGCATTATCTGCTACTGTAGGTGCACTTCTGGGCGCTTTTGTAGCAGTGGAAATCAATGAAAAATATCTTGAGTACACCATAGCATCTTTGCTGGTGCTTATGTTCTTTTTACTAATTTTTAAACCCTCAGCATGGATTAAAGGCAAGGCCCCAGAAGCAAAAGGGTTGCACATGCGGTGGCAAATTTTTATTTTCTTTTTTATTGGTTTGTACGGAGGATTCATCCAGGCTGGAGTAGGTTTGTTTTTGTTGGCAGGCCTTGTTTTGGGTGTAGGCCATGAGCTGGTAAAAGCCAATGCTGCTAAAGTTTTTATTGTATTGATTTACACACCGCTGGCCCTTGCTGTATTCATATGGAACGACCTTGTAAATTGGGAGGCTGGCCTGGTTTTGGCAGCCGGAAATATGACAGGCGCATTTTTTGCTTCGCGCTATGCTCAAAAAATTGGTGCCGGATTTATTCGTTACCTGCTTATGATAGTGTTAATTGCCAGTGCATTGAAAATGTATGGCGTAATTGATTGGTTCCTGGAGCTCTGGTAAATGAAATTGGTGCTATTCGTTTTTGTTTTTTACCACCCGTTTCAGTATTGCCGATAATATCATTGAAAAAAACACGTAAGTAACAAAAATAAAGAAACCTGCCTGCAACCCTGTATTGTTTGTGGTTAATGCTGTTACAGCCTCTGTATCTCTGTCGATATGTCGTAGCTGGTTTTCCAAAATCCGGTCAAAAGCCACATAGCTCATAAAGATAGCAACTACCATTACATCTGCCATAGACCATTTACCTGACCAGAAAGTCAGCCAGTTAACAGCTTTAAGTTTTCTGACTTTTTTACTGAATAACCAGAGTATGAGCGAAATGATTTTCGATACCGGAAGCAGTACGCTAAATGATAGTATGAGCAGGCCAACTACAATGGAATCAAAGGGTTTGCTTTGGAGCAGGAGGGTAACTACATCCAGTATGCTTTTGCTTTGATAAAAGATCATTTGGTCTTCGAAAGTAACATGTTCGCCCAGCAACATAAAATCCAGGTTGGTGATGCGTGCATCAATTTCCAGCATGGGAGTAGTCACTCCCGTGAATAATACAACCAGGGCCAGCAATGCTGCCAGAATGAGGTAGGTGTTATGCAAATATCGATGAGGGCGAACAAAAAACCACATCAGTAAAAAAAGTACAACTAAAATTACCATTACCTGACCTTGTTGATTTGATGCTTTATGGAGTTTGGTAGAGGTACTTTGAACCATTTTGTTGAATGCATCCTTTGAATTTACTCCATATGCCTGGTAAACAGTATTTAATTTTGCTTGAGTACGTTTGTCATATGTGTCTTCAGACAGGTCATTCAGCTTGTCTCTGGCCATGCCTTTTAGCCGCTCAATGTTCTCCGGCCGGGTCAGGATTTTTAAAATGGCATCAGTAAACTCCGGTACCTTTTTTCGTATTTTATCGGTATCCACGAAAGTGTTTACAGCCAGTTTGGTGAGTTTAGCACGCCAGCCACTATCTTTCGTTTGAATCATTTGTTCTGTTTTGGTAATTAGGTTTTGCAGCACCTTGTCTATTTCTGCACGAAATAACATAAGTTGTTCCTGGCTCAGCTCGAAATTACTTATTTGACGTTGCACGATTTTTTTCACCTGTTTTTCCCAGGCTTCTACAGAGAGTAAACCGTAATAGATATCGTTTATTTGGCTATAGGTGGTTTTTAACTCAGTTCTGGTGGCAGTAATAGTATGGACTCTGTATCCTGACCAAAAAGCATAACCGATTGTTACTATGCTGAAAAGGATGAGAATAATTTGGGATATGTGTTTTCGCTTTATTTGCATAATAAAAACTTACACACAAATATAAAAATAGAAATGACTATTCCCATCTTAATAACTGGAGGTTATGACTCTGGTTGATTGTTAATCATTTGACAAATTTCGCAGTGAATTTGTTATTTCTTTTGAAGCCAGAGAGCTTAACATGATGCTAGTGTCGTGTCAAGCGTAATCTGACGGGCCAAGTCTTGATCTTTTCATTTTTATCTGCGTTAAAAAATGTTTACAGAACGTTGCTATGCGCACATTTTTTGCCTTGCTAAAAACAAAAATCTCTGCAACTTACCCGTCATTTCACACTTGACAGGACACTAGGTAATATTAACAGGAAGGTAATAATGAAAAAACACCCCTAAAGTTGCTTGCTTAGTTCATCTTTTAACTGGTCAAGAAAATTTTATACTGAAGTAAGCGGCGTCAGCAGTCTCATAATGCAAATAATTGTGTACTGTATTGATATCCTTATAAAAAAATTTTTTCGTATTCGATCATGCGGTAAATAATTTCGTAATAATACATCTCTTGTTTTATTCTATATCAGGCCAAAACCATAAATAAAATGGATATTGATGTGAATATCAGAAACCAGATAAAAGATTATTTCGCAGAGGAGAAAACATTGCTAAATTTGCTTGTACTATGAATTACAAAGGTACATCGGTAGCAAGTTTAAAGGTTAGATGATTGTTAGTCGTTTATTAATGCTGGGGTTATGAAATTAAGATACATCCTTTTCCAGTTTCGCAAAGCATTGATTTATAAATTGACAGTGAAGCATGGCAAAGGCTATGGTATTCATTCGCCATTTGTTTATGGATTCGTGCGGGAGGTCATGCTCCAATCCAAAAAAGATAAAAACCCTGGTGCATGGGTAAAAATGATGCAACAGGAGCTGTTTGATAATAAAACCTTTTTACATACTGATGCAATAGGAGCGGGAACCCGAATCAGAAAGCGTAAATTTATTAAAGCAGGACGTCTTGCCCGAAAAAGTGGTTTGCCCAGGAAATATATTCGTTTACTGATAAAATTAACACATTATCTAAGTGTGGAAAATGTATTGGAATTGGGTACCTGTTGTGGATTGACAAGTGCTTGCCTGGCAAGGGGCAAAGATCAGATAATGGTACATAGCATTGAAGGCAATTACGAACGTTATCAGTTTGCGCTTAGTATGTTTTCGAAGTGGGGTATTTCAAATATAGCCATTGAAAATGAGCGATTTAACGATGTTCTTGATAGATTTTCCAAATATGATGCCCGCTTTGACATGGTTTTTATGGATGGCGATCATGCATATAAACCCACAATACAATATTTTGAAAAGCTTATTCATTTGCTGAATAAGAATGGTGTGATTGTAGTAGACGATATATATTGGTCTCCGGGCATGACAAAAGCCTGGAAGGCGATACAAAATCACCCTTCTGTTACTGTTACCATCGATTTATACCGTTTCGGGTTGGTTTTTTTACACAGGTCGCAGGCTAAAGAACATTTTACGATTAGGTTTTAGGGTGCGCAGCTTACCTAAAAAATTAGAAAAAATTGCAGTTATGTTCTGTTGTTTCGAACATTTAGTTTATCTATGTGTACTTAATTTCAAAGAAAAATAGAATAGATGCGATAAAAGAGAAATCAGGTTATTTATTTAAGAAAAATTGAAACTAAATTTAAGCTTCAATCGAAGAAGAATTAAAAAGAATAACAATCGCATTGGAAAAATTATAAAGCAATGAAGGTATATACAAAAACCGGTGATGATGGCACAACAGCTCTGATAGGAGGAAAGCGTGTGCCCAAGTACCATTTGAGAATTGAAGCCTATGGCACCATTGATGAGTTGATTGCTCATATCGGTATGATTCGTGATTTTAAAAAGATAGATAAGCACACACAGGAATCATTGATAGAAATACAGGATCGGTTAATGACTTGTGCTGCTATTATGGCAACTGATTGCGATAATTGTGATGTAAAGATTCCCGAGATGTACAGTACCGACATTGTTTTTTTGGAAAAAGAGATGGATAAAATGGATGAGCAATTACCGGAGCTTACATCATTTGTTTTACCCGGAGGCCATCCGGCAGTCTCAGAAGCGCATGTTGCCCGGTGTGTATGCAGAAGAGCTGAGCGGCTGGCATTGCAGGTACAGGAAGAATTCGCCGGAGCCCGTATGGTAATTAAATATTTGAATCGCTTGTCAGACTACCTTTTTGTATTAAGCAGGAAATTATCAAAAGATTATAAAGCAAAAGAAATCCCCTGGTCTCCAAGAGTTTGATATTTAAGGATTTCGCAGATATTTGTGATTTATATTTAATAAAATTGTATAGATTTTTAATTTTTGGTGTTGTGATATCGATTATTTTTTATATTTGCACGCCTTTAGAGAAACTTTAAAATTGTTATTTTATGTATTGGACCCTTGAATTAGCATCGAAGCTTGAAGACGCCCCTTGGCCTGCCGCTAAGGATGAGTTGATTGATTATGCTATGCGGTCGGGTGCCCCGATGGAGGTGATTGAGAATTTGCAGGAATTAGAAGACGAGGGCGAGATTTATGAAAGCATTGATGATATTTGGCCTGATTATCCAAGCAAAGACGATTTCTTCTTTAATGAAGACGAATATTAATACACCAATTACCTTTTAGGTGTATATGGCTGCCATTTATAGATATCCAGAAGTTTTTTGGGCCTTAAGTGATCGAGCCATTCAAACTCATTAAAAAACATATTTCCTTCATTCAGATCACTTAGGGGCAGTACTTTGCCTTTTGGCTCACTAATCCATACCACTTTTTGGGCCTGCCCATTTTCAAAATAAACATCCATTTTGCGACAGCGTGTTTTGTTCATGCTGTTTATTTGGCCCTCTTCTTCGAGGTAATAAATGGTTTCGCTGCGGCGATTTACTACGGCATGTTTAAGTTCATGAGCCTCCAGGTCACCGGTAATTTCAAAGCCTTTTATTTGATTGTAATACAGGGTATCTTTTTCAGAAATTATTATGGCATTCTCTTTAAGGAAGATTTTTTCAAGTTCATTGTTTACAATTTGGAAATGCATATGGTTGGCCTTAAGCTGGCTGCTGTCTGACCATATTACGGGGTTGCCAAAAAGTCTGACAATGCTGTCTTTGAATGAAAATGCAATTGAGTCGCACCTGAGTTGCACATTGTCGCTGAACATTTGTACTTTGTAATAGGCAAAAATATTTCTTACAGTTCCATCTGCAGTATCCACAAAGGACCGGAGGGTATCTGCATGTAAATAGGTGGTATCGGAGGCCGAAATTTGTATGAGTGTAGCACTGTCGGTAGCTATGGACGATTCATTTCTCTCATCGTAATAGGCATAATTTGATGTCAAATGAATGCTGTCTTTCAGGCTTTTTAGTACTACGTTGGAGAAAGCTTCTCCATAGCCTTTGTTTCTATTGTAGAATAGGGTATCGCAGTCAAGTGTTTGGTTTTCGTTAATATATTTTGCATTTTGGTTTATGCGCCCTATGTCGCGTTCTGTATCGTACCATCCACGTTCTGCATAAAGTTTATTACTATCGCTCAAAACGGTTGTCGGACCTCTAAAAATGGCCATATTCGATCTTGTATGATATTCAAGCGTATCGGTATGCATCGTGTATTTTTCAGTAGTAACCACTACCGAATCCTTAAAGAAAAAAGTTTCACGGTTGGTGTAGTAATGGCCCAGCATACTTTCCAGTGTAGAGGCTGAATCTACAATTTTACCTCCATTGAAGTAATATGCTGTATTGCTCATCATATCATAGTTGAGCGAATCTGTGTAAAGCTTTACATTTTTATCGAGCATTGTAACATTGCCCCGGAATTTAGATTTTTTTTCATTACCTAAATGGTAAAGGGTATCGCTAAATACCTCAATAGAGTCCCCTTTGATCAGATGCACATTGCCAAATGCACTAAAATTGTTTTGTCTGGCATAAAAATATGCGCTATCGCAAAACATAACAATATCATCCTGTCTAAGCTCCACGTTACCTATAATCCTTTTGGCATTTTGAGCAATGAATTTACTGATACCGATGTAATCTGCATCTTCAAGATTTACACGTGAGGCTTTTACAGTATCCTCTTGTGTATAACCCCGGAAACTGCCAAATAATGTAAATACGATTAATAGAAGAGCTACTTTGTTCATTTTTTGTTTTTAATTAGCTCATCGATGATGTCATCAAGGTTTATTTGCTCAGCTTCTGCTTTGAAGTTTTTCACCAGCCGGTGACGAAATACCGGCTTTGCTACAGCATTTACATCCTCATTGTCGGGCGAATATTTTCCGTGTAAAGCTGCGTGGGCTTTTGCTCCTAAAATAAGGTATTGCGAGGCTCTTGGCCCAGCGCCCCATGTAATATACTCATCTGTTATTTTATGAGCATCGGGTGTGCCCGGGCGCGATTGGGTTGTGAGCCAAACGGCATGTTTTACAACGCTGTCGTTCACAGGTACACGTCTGATAAGTTGCTGGAAGAATATAATGCTTTCCCTGTCGATTACCTTCTCCACATTATTGGTTATCTCAGAAGTGGTTGCTTTTACAATTTCCACTTCATCATCGTAATCTGGGTAATCGAGATTAATGTTGAACATAAACCTGTCGAGTTGTGCTTCGGGTAAAGGATATGTTCCTTCCTGTTCTATGGGGTTTTGAGTTGCTAAAACATAGAATGGGGCTTCGAGTTGGTAACTTTTTCCGGCTGCAGTAACCGCTTTTTCCTGCATTGCCTCCAAAAGGGCCGATTGCGTTTTTGGAGGTGTACGGTTAATTTCATCGGCCAGAATAATATTACTAAAAACGGGTCCTTTTAAAAACCTAAAAGCCCTGTTTTCATCAAGTATCTCTGTTCCGATAATATCTGAAGGCATCAGGTCAGGTGTAAACTGTATGCGTTTAAAATTTAAGCCAAGAGCTTTTGCAATGGTATTTACAAGAAGCGTTTTAGCAAGTCCCGGAACGCCTACCAGTAGGGTATGGCCTCCGCTAAAGATACTTAGTATAATATCTTCAACAACTTTGTTTTGCCCGACAATTACTTTATGTATCTCTCTGTCCAGCTTTTGATTGTATTGCCCAAGGGCATCAACAGCTTCTTTATCTGAGTTGTATTGCATCTCTGTTTACTTTAGCCATTTATATTTAAATGCGCAATCCTTATATTTATCTGAAATGCGTATGTAAGTATTTTCGTGCTTTTTCTCAATCCAATCGGTCACAAATTCTTCTTTTTTCTTGCGAAGCGCCATTTCCTGAATTGCCTGATAATCGTCTTGCATATTGGCTGTATGCGCCTTAACACGTGACTTAATGCGTACTATTTTGTAAAGTGTTTTGCCTTTGTCGTCTTCTGCTTCAAAAGGTTTTGAAATATCACCCGGGTTCAGGTCCTTTATAGCATATGCTATTGATGGCTCAACCTGGTCTTTTTCAAACTGGCTTGAGCCATCCTGGTAATTGATTAATAAACCACCGTTTGTGCGGGTATCTTCGTCATCAGAGTACATTCTGGCTGCTTCTACCCATTCTAAAGTGTCGTTAATTATTTTATTTCGCACGCTGTCAAGAAATTTCTGCGCCTGTACTTTTTTCTCAGGTTTCACTTCGGGTTTTAACAGAATGTGCCGGCAATTTATTTTTTCTCCTTTTCTGTCGATTAGTTTAATGATGTGATACCCATACTCTGTTTTTACAATGCGGCTTATTTGTCCTTTTTCCAGCTTAAAAGCCACAGCAGCAAATTCAGGTACAAGGTCTCCGCGGCCAACATATCCAAGCTGCCCGCCTTTTGCGGCCGTTCCTTCATCTTCAGAATACAATGCAGCAAGTGTGGCGAATCGTTCTCCGCTTTCAATACGTTTTTTGAACTTTTGCAGCCGCTCTTTAACAGCCAGTACCTCTACTTCACTAATTTCGGGGTACCTGACGATTTGTTGTAACTGGAGTTTAGTGTTAATTAATGGTAAACTGTCTTTCGGGATTTGGTTATAGAAATTACGTACTTCAGTGGGAGTGATGTCCACATCTTTGGTAAGTTCTGTCTGCATACGTTGGCTTTTCATTTGATCAGCGATTAGCGGGCGAAATTCCTCTTTAATTTCTACGACGCTTTTGCCATAAAATTCTTCGAGTTTTTGTTCCGAGCCCAACTGCGAAATAAAATATTGTATGCGCTGTTGCATTGCCGATTCTACCTCTGATTCAGTTACCTCTATACTGTCAATTTCTGCCTGATTAAGCAGCATTTTTTGATATAATTGCTCTTCCAGTATTTCACATTTTACATCTCCCCCGCTATAATAACCTTGCTGGCGGTATTGAATGGCCTGCTTCTCAATGTCGGAATCTAAAATAATGCGGTCTCCTACAATCGCTACTACCTCATCCAACATTTTATTTTGTGCCAATACAAACGACTGACTTGCTATAAATGCGATTAATAAAACTGTTACTCTTTTCCACATAGGTTAAATATTGATTTTTATTTTTTTATTATTCTGTGCTTCTCTTTTCAGGTTATTCTCCAGTTGCTTTATGTAGTCTATTTTTCGCTTACTTAGTATTATTTGGCGAATATCGGAGATAATATAATCCATTGGAGGGATATCTCCTTTAAGCAGGTATTCATTCATGCGTAGAAAATACCAATATAAGCTATCGCGCTTCTGATAAATACGATAACGCTCTAAAAAGGCTTTCTCGTCTTCAACTTTTTCTGGTAAAAAGTTATTTACTGATTCAAAATCGATCCATTGATTGTCAAAATCGTAGAATCTGGCGTTTTGATATGAGAATTCTTTTAATTCGATAAGCTTATCTTCATTATCACTGCTTTGCATCCATTGTCTTACTTTGTATGCATTGGGGATAGATTTGGGCAATTTTACAAAATATACCCGGGCGATGTTTTCTCTTAATCTGAATTCATCACTATGGTTATCGTAATATTCTTTTATCTGCTGAAGGGTAACTGTGGTGTCTATTTTTTCACTTAACAGCTGCGATTTGTATTGGTGAATGATTAAGTTTTGCTTGTACTTTTCAACTTTATACTCTATGTCGTCCTCGTCGTGCAGCTGGTGGCCCATAGCTCTGTCGTAGAGTAACTGGCGCGAGAGCCAGTTGTCTACAATTTTTTTCAGCAATTTAACACTGTCCTCTTCTTCCATATTTTCGGGAAAAGACTGCTCAATATCTGACAAATAGAGTGCCTCATTTTTGTAGGTAGCCAGTGCATTTTCGTCACCATTTCCATACCGGCATGATGAGAAAATAAATGTAAGTAAAAAGATTGCCCAAAAAATGCGCATATCAATTAATTTAATAGTTTATCGAGTAATTCTTCATGAACCTCAACGTCATACTTTTCACGCAGCGACGCTATCCATTTTTGTTCCAGGTAATTCTGATAATCGGCAGTTACAAGTCCCTTTATCTCGCTGAATGCTTTAGGTTGTGGCTCAAGAACTTTGTCGTTGTAAATGAAGATTTGTTTATTATCAAGTTCTTCTGCTAAATGTAAACCTGTTTCCCAATTTGTGGCATCAACATATTTGTTTGTGCCTTTTTCATAAATACCGGAGTCGAAAATAACATTTATGGTAGTATCTTCATAAGTATTGTGCAAATGCGATTCTATTTGGTCTTTACTACCTTTTTTATAGTGCTTTTTAATTATCCTTTTTGTTTTTCGGAGTTTATATGAAGGACTCACTTCAATTATTTCAGCTTGCATGCGTTTATCCCACATGTATTCATTTTTATGGTCTTCATAATATGCTTTTAAGCCAGTTGTATCTTTAACCGCTTTTTTCCACACTACGCTGTCTGTTATATTGAACAACAGAATACCATCATGATACTCTTTCATTAACCAGGCAAAGTCCGGGTATTTTTCCTCCAGGTGTGCTTTTTCGTAATCAATGATTTTGTTGTTAACAAAGTTATTCTTTTGCCTGCTGATAAATTGCTCTGCATCCTTTTTAGTTTGCTTAGCGCGTTTTTTTAAATATTGAGCAAGCTCGCCAACTTTTAGTGTCTCATTATCTGCAAATGTACATAGCACCTCATCCATATTTATTTCCTGGTCTAAATACCATTTCTTGTTTATCAGACTATCGTTATTGATTGCGGCGGCTAGTTCGTTCATAACCTTTTTATTGCACTGCAGGTTATACTCCTTTTTAAGCCGTTGCACTACTTTTTTTCTACTCAGGTTGGCCCTGGCTGTTTTCGATAGTTTTCTTTTGATTTGCGGGCGAATTTTTGCCAAAGGCTCGGTTGGTTGCTTCGAGATAAGTTTTACAATGTGCCACCCAACTTTTGTTCTGAAGGGTTCAGAATATGTTCCTTCTTGCTGGCTGAATATTTTTTCTTCGAAGTTTGGCAGCATACGTCCCGGAGTGAATTTGGGTAACTGTCCCCCTTTTTTTGCTGTTTGTGGATCTTCGCTGTGTTTGCTTGCCACATCGGCAAAATCGGCACCGGCTTCGAGTTTGTTGTATAATTCTTTTATTCGCGATTTAGCTGCTTTTGCCTGTTCGGATGTGGCACTCTGTGGTAACCTGATCATAATGTGCGCTGCCTCTACGGTTCCGGGAGCTGGTATACGATCGGTTACTTTGATAATATGATACCCAAAATTAGTACGTACAAGGTTACTTATCTCACCTTTATCTAAACTGAATGCTGCATTTTCAAAGGGATAAACCATTTTAAATGCTGAAAAATAGCCCAAATCACCGTTATTGTAGCGCACTGACGGATCCATGGAGTGCTTTTTGGCCATGCTTTCGAAATCGGCACCGTTTTTCAGTTTTGCCAATACCTCTTTTGCCTGGTTGTAAATTTTTAATGTGTCGGCGGGTTTGGCTTTCTGCGGTACTTTGAACAGGATATGCTTTGCACGAACAATGTATTTCATCCGCTCGTATGCTTCCCTGATCAATTGTTCGTCAGTGGCGCTATCTGTTAAATAGGGTTTAACCAGTTGCTGACGGTATGTGGCAAGTTCTTTTACGAATTTGTCTTGCTTATGAAGATCCAATGCTTTTGCTTCATGCACCTTGAGCTTGAAATTGATGAATAATTCCAGGTACTCTTCCAAGGATTCCTTCGTTAGAGCAGAGTCTTTATTATTTTTAAAATAAATACGTTTGAATTCTTCCAGCGTGACTTGCTCATCGTCAATTTGCAAAATAACATCTTTTTGCCCTTGAGCATAAATTGATGTGATAACCAGCAGTAATGTAATAAGCACTAATCTTTTCATTGTAAACATATTTATTATTTTAATTCGGATGTCAAACCTACATATTTTTTAACAAAAATATCTCAAAACAGGTTGAATATTGTCGTTTTAATGCCATTGCTTTTTCATTGTATCAAAAAGACGAAAGTGAAACACAACCATTGATTTCAGCTAATTTGCTGATATTCTTCAGATGGTGAGCTTCACTTTGGCATGGTTTGATACAAATTAGCAAAGTCTTTATCAGCAATATAACTCTAAAGTGACGTTTTTATTATCTAATCTCATTAATTTATTACCGACTGTAATTTGGTGCTTCACGAGTTATGCTGACATCGTGTGGGTGACTTTCAATTACACCTGCAGAGGTAATGCGGACGAAGGATGCATTTTTGAGTTCTTCAATATTTTTAGCGCCACAATATCCCATACCAGCTTTTAGCCCGCCAAACATTTGATACATTACTTCACCCACAGTTCCTTTATAAGGCACGCGGCCTGAAATTCCTTCGGGCACCAATTTTTTAATATCGTCCTCCTCTGCCTGGAAATAGCGGTCCTTGGAACCTTCATTCATCGCTTCTACTGAGCCCATTCCACGGTAGGCTTTAAATTTACGGCCATTGTATATGATGGTCTCTCCGGGAGCTTCTTCTGTTCCGGCAAAGAGCGAGCCTGCCATTACGCTGTCTGCTCCACCCGCCAGGGCTTTTACTATGTCTCCCGAATAACGCAGTCCACCGTCTGCAATTACAGGTACGCCGCTGCCTTTTAAAGCTTCAGCTGCTTCATAAACGGCTGAGAGTTGCGGTACGCCAACACCGGCTACAACCCGGGTGGTACAAATTGAACCGGGGCCAATACCTACTTTTACAGCATCAGCTCCAGCTTTCATAAGATCAACAGCTGCCTCCGGCGTACCAATGTTGCCTACAACCCAGTCAATGTCTTTAAATTTAGCTTTGGCCTTTTTGAGCAGGTCAATAACACCCTTTGTATGGCCGTGTGCCGTATCAATAATGATGGCATCAACACCGGCGTTTACAAGTGCTTCGGCACGGTCCATGCTGTCATCGGTTACGCCAATTGCCGCTGCCACACGCAGGCTGCCAAATTCGTCTTTGCATGCATTTGGGCGGTCTTTGGCCTTGAAGATATCTTTGTATGTAATGAGGCCTACCAGTTTGTTGGATTCATCCACAACCGGTAGTTTTTCTATTTTGTGCTTTTTAAGTATGTCAGCCGCTTTTTCCAGGTCGATATTTTGCCTGGTCGTAATCAGGTTTTCTGAAGTCATAACCTTATCAATTTTGCGACCCAACTTAGCTTCAAATCTTAAATCACGGTTGGTAACAATTCCTATAAAAGTTTTATTTTTATCAACCACTGGAATACCACCAATTTTGTACTCTTTCATCAGGTTTAGTGCATCGCCCACTGTGCCATCTTTTTTTATGGTTACCGGGTCGATGATCATTCCGTTCTCTGCTCTTTTTACCATTTTAACCTGTTTGGCTTGTTGGGCAACGGTCATGTTTTTATGAATTACCCCAATGCCACCTTCTCGCGCAATTGCGATTGCCATGGGAGCCTCAGTAACAGTATCCATTGCCGCCGAAACAATTGGGCTTTTCAGCATAATGTTTCTGGAAAAGCGGGTCGTAAGGTCTACTTCTTTGGGGTTAATTTCAGAGTAGGCCGGGGCTAAAGTTACATCATCATATGTAAGCCCTTCGAAACGGATTTTATTTTCAATAAATGACATGCGTACCTGATTTAAGTTAAAAATTGTGCAAAAATAAGATTTTTCAACCTATATTCAATGGGTTGAACATTATTCTTTTTTACTTAGAAATTCTGACTTTTAGTCAGTTGAAAGTAGTACGCCTTCTTTTAGCCAGCATGAAAGGATTATAGAAATTGTTGGGGCATGTGCGCTATAATTAGGTTTATCACATGCTACAACAAATCAGTAACCTACCAGTGTTTTATTTTAATCTTTTTTCTACTTCAACCACTATAAAATAAACGAGGAATGCTGCACTAATACCAAAAATATTAGGATCGAGCCCCAGCGGTAAATCAAACTTTCCAATTATAAGGCTCAGGGTTGTACCACCACCAGCCACCATTGAGCTGATTGCTGCATGTGGCGATTTTGTTTTCCAGAAAAATATGGCCAGTACCGGAACTATGAGCCCGCTTACCATAAAAGCATAAGAATAGAGCATCAGTTCAAGCACGTTTTGCATTTGCAGTGCAAGGAGCAGAGCTAAAGCGCCTATGGTTAATGTAATGGCCTGTCCAATTCGCATGTATCTTTTGGAATTTTGGGCTGGTAGTTTCAGTATGTCTGTAATAATGTTCCCTGAAGACGCCATGAGGCAGCTGT
>Ga0102941_1000629_pt1 | contig 16377 bp, 14 predicted proteins | sample SalPonR2_C_D2_MG_FD_79281 | JGI IMG/M metagenome (GOLD analysis project Ga0102941, IMG submission 79281) | Salt pond soil microbial communities from South San Francisco under conditions of wetland restoration - Salt Pond MetaG R2_C_D2_MG | ecosystem: Environmental > Aquatic > Marine > Intertidal... | reverse complement strand
TGCACTAAAGTATGCCTTATCCAAAACTGCTCTTTTTTTCATAAAAAACAGAAACCAACTAATATAGCATAGGGTACCGATAACATACACTAAAAGTAATGTTGGGCTGAAAAAACCTAAAATAAAAGCGAAAAGAAGCAAACTGAACAAATCAAAAAGGACACCAAGCGCTCCATCGCTTACAAATTCCTCCAATACTTCGTTATCCTCTATTCGTTGCAATAGGTCGCCCTCAGATCGGACAACAAAATAGCTTAAAGGCAAGCTTACCAAATGGATTAAAAAATCGTTCACCAACTGCATATTAATATTGGCCGAAATCTGTAATAAATGCCAGTCTCGAACCAAGTTTAAAAACGCCTGAAGTCCTACCAAGAGTAATTGAGCAACAAGGATTACCACAATAAAATCATAATGCTGATAGGTTATTCCATAATCAACCAAACTCTGTGTTAAAAAAGGAAGCACCAATTGAATGATTGAAACCAAGGCCAGCGCTATTAGAACTTGATTAATACTCTTAGGGAATTGCTTCAAATACGCAACTAGATTCACTTTTGCTATTGAAGTTTCAGGGTATTTAATATCCCAGAATTGCGAATTAGGTTTCAAAAAAGCTACTACGCCTTCTTTCCTATCTAACAACCAGCCGTTTAAAAATTCCGTTAGTTTTAGTGTATAGTTTCCTTTGGCAGGATCAGAAATATAGATATTGTCTTTTGTTATTCGATAGACTACGATAAAGTGTTTCTCCTGCCAATGAATAATGCAGGGCACTGTAAAATTGGAACGCAACTCTTCCCAAGCTATTTGAACACAAAAACTATCCAAACCAATTGCAGATGCAGCACTTGAAATACCCCCCAACGAAATACCTTCAATATTCAAATACGATAAATGCCTTATCGTATGTAAGGGTATTTCCCGACCATGAAATTTGGCTATCGCCTTTAAACACGATGGTCCGCAGTCCATTTCGTCAAATTGTGCAACATACTGAAAATCAATTCGTAACATTTATGAGGATTGAGCCCCTTCAAAGTATATCTATTACGCCATCTTTTATCAAAATACGGTCTATTGGTCTGATTTCTCCGTTTAACCGTTCATTTTCAATTATTTAAGTAAAAATTAGCATTCATTTTAAGCTTATTTCAAAGAATAAAAATGTTAATAAAAAGTTAAATTACTTCCCCTGTTCATCCCCCCTAGGGAGTTTTATTTAAAACCCTTTTTAACCTTTGACATGAAAGTCAAATCAATGTAAGGGGTCATCGACATCAAAAAGTATAACCGTCAATGGCTCCTTTTTAAACTAAAAACTATGCCAGCAAAAATTGCGACTACCGAGGACCTTATGGACCTCAAAGTGGAACTATTGGACGAGATCCGGACACTGCTCACCGCCAAGTCCGTTGGAGCGCCAAAACGCTTCTTAAAATCTAGCGATGTCATGGAACTACTTAAAATTAGCTCCGGAACACTTCAGAACCTTAGAATCAATGGTACTCTCCCCTACTCCAAGGTCGGGGGCATTATTCTCTATGATTGGGAACAGATACAACAGGTGATTTCCGAGAACCGTGTGGACAGATCATTTAGCTAATGGAAAAAGTGAACTACATTTTACACCTGAACGCGGTGTTCGAACAATTTAGGAAGGATACAAGGCTTAATTCTACGCATATTGCCCTTTACATTGGCCTATTTCAGGTATGGAACAGGTATAAGTTCAAACAGCGGCTTTTCTTAGATCGTGAGGAGCTCATGCAACTCTCCAAGATAGGCTCTAAAAACACCTATCATAAGTGCATCAAAGAGCTTAGTCATTGGAATTATATCAAATATTTACCAAGTCATAACCCTTTTAAGGGAAGTGAAATCATTATGCTCAAATTCGGTACAAGTTCTGAGCAAGCTCTGTACAAGTCGAGTACAAGTACTGTACAAGCATTGGGATCTAAAGTTAAACTTAAAAAAACAAATATAAACTTAGTAAAGGGAGGGGCGCGCCCCACCAAAAATGAGATTTTTATCTTTTTTGCAACTAAAAAATGGCCAGTTATCGAAGGTGAGAAGTTCTTTCTCTACTACCAAGGGTTTGGCTGGAAGATGCGGGGCAATATGCGTATCAGCGATTGGAAGGCACTAGCCGAAAAATGGATGATCCGGGTAAAAGAGGACGAAACGAACATACAAGTGTCCCAAAAATGGGACAACCTTTCCACACCAAAAGACACGAACTATGCCGAACCCCTCTAAGCTTTTTGTAGGCAAGCAACAATTTGTGGTCGGGACGTTCAAGAACAACCAGATGCTCTATGAGTTTCCAATGGTGTTGCGTTTCTTGGAGTATCAAGGGAAAAACCTTTTTGGAAAACATTTTAAGTTGCACGAGGAAGATTACAAGCTCATCTATACCCTTTCCAACTACTTCATAGGGGATACCAAAACCTGCAAGGCATTGGGACTGGACCTCAAAAAAGGTATTTTATTGAGCGGCCCATCCGGCTGCGGAAAGACTGCATTGATGAAATTGATGCGCTATCTCGTTCCCCACCAACCTAGGTACGAAGTCATTCCCTGTAGGAACATTGTTTTTGGTTTCAACCAATTGGGGCATAAGGTCATCGAAGATTACGGTAGCGAAAAACGCTATTGTTTTGACGATTTGGGCGTAGAACCCATGGGTCATCATTTTAATATGGAATCCAATGTTATGGGAGAGGTTCTAGTCTCACGTTATGAACTGTTCAGCTCTACAGGACTCCTAACCCACGTTACCACGAATCTTACCGCTTCAGTACTTGAAAAAAGATATGGCGGCCGGGTTCGAAGCCGAATGCGCGAATTGTTTAATCTGGTAGCGTTTGATAAAGTGGCTGGGGATAAAAGGAAGTGAAATTCATTATGAGTTGACGTTTTCAACTTTATTACCTATGGTGGTTCTTCCTAACAAACTCTTTACAGAAGGTGCGATTTGTAAAGAGTCTTCTTTAAAAACTTCAATTAATAAAAGAAAAAAACCATTTTAGAAAGTTCATCTTTAGCTTAGATTACTAAAATGATATAAATCAACTGATTCCTTTTTTGAAATATGAAGCAGATACACCTAATAACTCATTGCCTTTAACTAGACCCATTGTTAGTTATGTTTATTATTCTTCGAAATCCCTTAAAAAGGCCTTTCTGGCTATTTCAAGTTCATTATTCAACGTATTTCTAAATTCCTTTAATAATTTTGAAGGGTTAAATTCAGTCTTTACGTTATTTCTAATTGCACATTGGCAATAGGCCTTGATAAAAGGATTTGAGAAATAGTAAGTATTGGAATCTTTATTAAACCTTATTATTTCGGCCCTATTTGTTGTTGTAAGCTCGTCTAAATATTTTTTTAAGTTATTTCCAATGTAATTTTTATCGTTTAAAATAAAATTTTCTTTTACCTCATGCAAAGTAATGTTTTCCTTATTTGATATTAATATGGCGTTTAAAATGTCTGTGGGGTTTTCATTCTTTCTTTTATGAATAACCCTAGTAGCTGTTTCAAATACTGATTTGAAAGTATCTGAGTTTTCTTCTAAATATTCATCTAATGCTTCGTCAAACGATTTTACGCCAATTTTAGTTGGCCTTGAATCTCTATTCGTCTGGTAGATTTTGTTTGATTCGCAAACCAATAGTGCAAGTTGATGTGTAACTGCCGGCAACCCACTTGAATAAGCAACTATTTTGTTTAAAATTGTTTCCGGGAAGTCGATATTCAGGTACTTTTCACCAGAAGTTAGGATTTCTAGAAGACTTTCATTGTCCATAAGAGGAACTTCAATTTCTGAAATTCTGTTTTTCATTTCTGGATCAAACTGAATTACCTCTCTGGCGGTATTAACTGCTCCAATAGCCACTATTTTAAGCTTTGGATAATCAACGGAACTATCCATAAAAACCTTCATTATTTGAGCTAAAAGAACTTTGTCCTCAGATCGTACTTTATGGTAGTCCTCTAATACCCATAATTTCCCTGATTCTCCAATGAATTTAGCTAACGTCTGAGGTGTAATTGGAAGTTCGACTGCTTTTTTAGCACTTACCTTATCGTTTTCATTTAGCTCTGATGATAAAGAAGCTTTAATCCCGAAATATGATGCACTTAAGGAACCTCCGATTTTCCCTCCTTTACTCAGTTCCTTTTGAGAAACATAGTATACCTCCAATTGATTGAAGGCATCCTTAACAATATCAGCTAATGTCATTCCAGACATACATCTAGTCGTAATGCTTTCAATTTTTTCCTCTTTTAGTTTGTTTGTAAGTAACGTGGTTTTCCCAGCACCAGAATAGCCATAAATAATTATCTGTTTTCCTGGAGTATTTAATGCCCTCTTTAATCTTTTATTAATTGTAGTTCTTTCAACAAAGGTGTAGTTAGCAGGTTGACTAGGTGTAAATATTTCAGTAAGCTGATAGTACTTTTTTTTTGCCATTATTCCTGATTTTTGCTCGTACTTTAGACTTACCTGAATTGGTGAAGACTACACGTTTTATAAGTTATAAACTACTTTGAATTTGTGAATAGTTAGTTATTAGTTTCAATGTTTTGCATTTTAAAAATCAGGTTGAGTATGTAGAATGATCTTAGAAAAACTAACAAGATAAAAATGAGACAAACTATATTGGCATAGACTCCATAGTCACAATAATAGCGTTCAAAGAAGATGCTGAAGCCCAATGTAATAAACGAAACAACTAATAGGGTTAAAACACCATTTTTTAATATAATAATCGCCTTACTATATAGAGGTGATGCTAAGAATATTTTAAACGAATTACCCTCCCTCTTTTCTTTTTTCGATTGAATGTTACTGGATTTTAAAGTAAGGAGAATAGTTAAAATAGTGAGAATAAATCCTGAGATAGTTATTCCAATGCCCGCAATTTCTTTAGACTCACAATCAAAATATAAATCAACAATATTGTTTTCTGTTAGGTAAATTACGCCTAGAATGACCAAGACATTCATGATTAAATCATAAAGCAGTGGTAATTTGTAATACTTATCTAGTAAACTACTTTTAGACACCTATCCCCTTTTTTTCCTCTTTATAAATATCGTATTTCTGCTTTATTCTAGTGAATAAAATCTTATTATCTAATTGACCCTTTTTTCCTTTTTTGTAAGGACAAGCAGTCTCGAGAAACACTTTTCCTCTAACCAGATTAAAATCGTTTTCTATCCCATCTGAGTCCTCATATTCTAAGTAGAAATCTTCAATATCTTCCATAACGGTTGTATCATTAAGTACTGCCTTAAGGATTTTTTTTGAAGTGCTCATCATTTTATAGTTCTTTTCAGAAACCAATTTTTTTCCTCCAGTTTCTCGAAAAGATAAATCCACTCTTATCGATTTAGGATCCGCGGTCTTAGCAAGAATTTGCATATTAGAGATAAATGCATCTTTGGTATTATTAAATAACGAAGGTAGATTCTCTGGTTTAGCTTTAAATCGAAATTTGAATATATTTTCCATTGAATCGATAACATGCTCAACAGATTTTTCCATTTGCACTTGGGCCTGACAAGCTTTAGAAATATGCAAAAATTTTCTTGAAGAAATTGTTCTAAAATAGTATTCAATATCTGAAATTTTGGGACCAAGACTATTATATTCGCACAGAACTGTTGGATTTGTAAGTTTGGTCATATCGACATAAAAATTAGTCGATTCAACAAGTTCTTTATTTTTCAAATCGATATTGGAAGATATGGTCATTTTTTCCCTGTCCAAAAATGCAGGCATTTTATCTCTAAGTAGTCCTATCTTACATTTGAACATTCTATCAGGGTGAGAATATGAGGCTTGGGACACAAATAATTTTCTGGATTCGGCTTTATCCCGTGTTTCATGACGATCTATAATTATAAACCTTTGCTCATTTATTCTATCATCGTTTATTTTTTTGAAACATGATTTTAGTATTCCGAAGCTTCCCATCTTGCCAACCTGCTGCTTATACGGTTGAAAAACAAGATCAAAAATGTGGAATTTTACATCTAAAAAGTCAGACATACAGTTAATTTCTTTAGCCTTACTACAAGTGCGTACCTTTTAATTTTTAATATTTTAAACCCTATGCCGTTTCTTTAAGAAACCATTTGTGAGTGATGGTAACTTAGTTCAGATTTTGTCAGAAAAGTACGATATTTTATTTTTTTGGCAAACTAGTTTATACAAAATGAGAAATTTAAGTTCAATCGATATTGTTTATTATAGACCATAGTCCGGTCTTTTCATTCAGACTTCCCTCAGTCGCAATTGAGCAATTATTTATACTCTTTACATTATGCCTTTCGACCATGATTTCAGGATTGTAGTTAAACACCCAGAAATATGGTTGAAACTAGAAGAACTCTTTACTAAATCCGCTTTCAGTAAAGAGTCTAAAAGTGTTCCATAAATTCTGAATAAACGAAACTACTAAAAGAGACCACGTTTGGTGCTCTTTCAAAAAAAACTTTATAACAACGGAAAAGTCTCCTATAAAAAGCCTGTTTTACGGGACTGTTATTTTTGTACTTCCTATCAAACTAAAAATAGGCTGAATCGTCTTCATAAATTGTCTAAACCACATATATGTTTTATCCGCTATATTTGGTGTATAAGGAAAACATATTCTTTATACAATTGTTAGCAAAGTTCAAATAAAGGATGAATTAAGACTCGAACATAGCTAAGAGTTAAATCAGTATTTCTCAAAAGATGCTATCTCTTATCTAATAATACATGATACGAGCTAAACCGTTAACTACAACTAAATATAACAAAATTATGTACGAAATTTTTAGGCCTAAATCAGAGTTGCTAAAAAAACACATTAGTGAAATTACCGTGCTTAAAGAGAATAGTTCTTATCCAAAAGAGTATTTTGCTTTTCCTCATAATGTTAGTTCAATCGTTTTTTTTAAAGACGCAGAAATAAAATACAATAACCAGTATTTAGAAATAAATAGAACTCAAAATAAAAACTGGTCTATTGTTTTGATAGGAAAGTACGTTGAACCTTTATTGGTTAAATACAATGATTATGTAAAAGAAATTGCTATAAATTTCTCTCCAACTGGGGTAAACTATTTTTTTGACGAAGAATTTAGCAGTCTATCAAGATTACCAATTCAAATATTAAATACTATTCAATTAAATGAATTTTCAATATTATTATTCAACACAAAGGAAAGTGAAAGAATAATAGAAATAGAACGTTTCTTTGAACAAAGGTTTAGAAATAAAGATTTACAATTAATAGAAAAAATAGTTCAAATCGTTGAAAACAACAAATTAATAAAATTTAAAGACGTATCGAAAGAATTAAATATTTCTGTAAGGAATTTAAATCGGTTGTTTCATAAATATCTGGGCTGCTCTCCTATAGAGTATAAAAAAATAGTACGTTTTAGAAGTGCAATGAAGGATTTCAACAAAAATGATTTTAATCTAACAGAAGTGTGTTTACAAAATGAATATTATGACTCGCCTCATTTTACGAGAGAATTTAAAAAATTAACGAACATGACTCCCAAAAATTACTTTAAAAATCTAACTTTTGAATCCAAAATAGAATTTCCTTATGTTTTTAAGTGATGTCCGATTCGTACAAGTTTACCAAGTTTTTTCAACATAATTTTGCTTATATATTAAAGATAAGACACATGAAACCTGTATACCTGACAGACTTAAATGAGGACGAACTCAGAAAAGAATTAAAGAAAATAAAAACCAATAAAATAATTGATGCGACAATAGTAGGAGTTACTATTGGAATTGCAATTTATAGCGCGGTAAAAAATGGAATTGGATTTTCTACTTTCTTTCCAATAATTTTAGCATATCTGATAATAATAAATTCGGGGAATAATAAAATTGTAGAAAAAGAAATACAAAAAAATCTAAAATTCCATGCTCAAAATTAAGGCATCTAAATGAAGAATATCATTCTTGGTTTTACTACCCTATTCGTTTTCAATTGCTATTCGCAAGTAAATACAATCAATAAAGAAGAAATAAGAAAAGACTTAAACGAAATCATTAATGATATTTCACAAAACTACGTTTATCTCAATGATAAAAATGTAAGTTTAAAATGTATTAAGGACTATTATTCTAGCCAGATTAAAAATTTACAAACAGAAGAAGAAACTGTACTTTTTTTTGAATATTTAATAGACGAATTTTACGATAGCCATCTCAATTTAAGAACACACAGACCCTCATCGTTTCGACTATACACAACTATATATGCATCGATAAGCAACGGCAAACCCATAATTTCAAATGTATGGCAAACCCAAATTCAAAATCTGAAAGAAAATATAGTTGGTGCAGAAATATTAAAATTTAACGGTATCGACTTTCAGCAGGTGATTAAGGTTTTCCCTACTAATTGCAACGACAAAAATAATCCTGAAGTAAGAGAATGGATTACCAATAAAATACTCGCAGGTCGCTATAATGAACCTAGAAATTTAACTTTAAGGTTATCCAATAATAAAAGAATTGAATTGGATATTGACGCTATCAAATTAATAGAAAATACTGATTTACTGAGTGTCAAAACTATAGACGATATAGGGATTATAAGAATAAATAACTCGCTAGGGAATGATGATTTGGTAAACGAATTTGATAACGCATTAGATGATTTATTTCAAACGAAAGGGATAATTATAGATTTAAGAAACACCATAAATGGTGGTGATTCTTATGAAGCCCGTGGTATCATGAGCAGATTCATTACCGAAAAAAGACCTTATCAGCAGCACGCATTTATGGAGAAATCAGAAGGTAATCCTGGCATTGAAAGAAACTGGATAGAATATGTAACTCCAAGAGGAAAAACGTATAAAAAGCCTGTTGTAGTGTTAGTGGGTCGTTGGACCGGTAGTATGGGTGAAGGTCTAGCTATTGGTTTTGAAGGTATGGATAGAGGTGAAATTGTCGGTACCGAAATGCGAAGATTGGCCGGAGAAGTTTTTGATTTTGGTTTTAAACATCAAAAGTATGGTTACAAGCTTTCAGCAGCTAAGTTATATCATCTCAACGGAACGCTACGGGAAAAATATATCCCCACAATCTATGTGAAACAGACGACCATAGCACAAGATGAAATATTGGATAAAGGCATTGAACTCATAACAAAATCGTCTCTTCAAACGGATAGAATTTTACGAAAAGAATTAGAACTTATTGGTATAGAAGACCAAACTCTTCGTCTATTGCTTCCAGAAGTTGAAGAGAAATTTGGAAGGGAATCGGATGAAAAAAAATATGTTTGGTCGCTCATTAACCGTCAAGATAGTATTTGTGTAAACAAGCTAATCAAAATAGTAGATACCCACGGTTGGGTAGCTAAAAGTAGAATTGGAACACAAGCAAATCAAGCTATTTGGCTAGTTATGCAGCATGCAGCACTTAAAATACAAGAAAAATATCTTCCATTGCTCAAAGAGTCCGTTGAAAAAGGTGAATCTGATGGGTGGCATCTTGCTTTCTTAGAAGACCGCATTTTAATATACAATAAAAAAGAGCAAATTTACGGAACCCAAGCTATCTGGGATGATGATTTGAAAAAAAACATAATATATCCTATTGCGGATGTGAAAAATGTGAATCAACGAAGGAAGAAATTTGGACTAGAACCTATTGAGATATATGCTAAAAGCAATGGATATATCTTTAACCAAAAAAAATAGCTATAGCTAATATGCTGTTTGAATAATTGCGACTAGTGATAAAACTAAATTATATATAAAATAAAAAGTTTAACAAGTAAAGATTCGCTATTACTCTTACACAAACACGTTGTTTGCCGTTTTACAAAAAAACAAATTAAGGACTATAAAAAGAATAATGACTGGACCGAACAAGGACACTAAATTTCCACTTTTTAATTATGAAAGGCTTTGTTTGTAAAGAATATTGTGAAAAATCCTAACATTGTTATTGGGGATTACACCTACTATGATGATTTTGAAAATGCAGAAAATTTTGAAAAAATGTAAAATATCATTTTGACTTTGTAGGCGATAAACTCATTGTCGGAAAGTTTTGTATGATTAGCTCTGATTTGAAATTTATGATGAACGGGGCGAACCACTTGACAAATTCATTTAGCACTTATCCTTTTGCAATTTTTGGAAATGGTTGGGAAAATGTTATGGACGGAAAATCCTATCCTCAAAAAGGAGATATAAATATCGGGAATGACGTTTGGATTGGTTACAACGCGACAATAATGGAATGAGTAACAATTGGGGACGGAGCAATTATTGCTACAAATGCAACTGTAATAAAAGATGTTGAACCCTATTCTATTGTTGGTGGCAACCCTGCAAAAGAAATTAAAAAACGATTTTCAGAAGATATAATTTCAAAACTTTTAGAACTTAAATGGTGGAATTGGGATATTCAAAAAATCACAAAAAATATTCAGAGTTTGACAAACAATAATTTTGAAAACTAACCGAATAAAAAGCGAACGCACGACAAAACCTGTAAACAATTAGGGCTTCAGACTAAGTCGCAGAGTTTGTATATTTTTATGATATCTGCTTAATCTTATGGATTTAGCTTTAAACATGGAAAAGAAAAAAAACAAAACAAAAAACTTTCGCTCTGTGCTTTGCGCGAAGTAAACGCAAGTTTATTCTCATATTTTTCATAGCTAGACCTTACAAATCCTTGTATGTGAATTCGTCCCATAAAACGAACGTTTTTCAGTACTCAAACCATTTTCATAATTAATCCTTTTAACTAGTAGTTTTAAGCAACTGCAAAAGGATTACTATATTTTCCTTTGTTTAATGCTTTCAAAAAAAGCGGTTCGGTAGGTTTCACCAATAGGAAGGTTTGTATCGTTCAGATAAACAGCCAAAGAATCTGTTTTCTCTATATGCCGTAATGCCACAATGTAAGATCGATGAATTTTTTTAAAGTCGGTAGTTGGAAGGTGTTCATAGAAATGTTTTAAGGTACTATAAGTGATAATTTGCTTATCCCTTAGATGAACGGCGAGATAGTTCTTTAAACTTTCTATATAGATTATCTCCTTGAGAAACACTTTCTCAAAATTATTCTTACCATCTGTCTTGATAAATAGATACCTTTCAGCAGGTATACTAACCACTATTTTTTCCGGCACATCCCTTACCTTTAACACCGCTTCATAAAAACGTTCGAATTCAAATGGTTTTAGGAGATAATCTGCTGCATTTAATTGATAGCTTTCCAAAGCAAATTGGGGATAAGCGGTGGTAAATATGATTCTTGTTCTTCCCTTCAAGATCTTTGAGAGTTGAATGCCCGTCAAATCGGGCATTTGAATGTCCAGAAAAAGCAAGTCTATTTCTTTTTCTTCTACCACTTTCAGAGCATCCAGAGGATTGGTCATAGTACCTACCAACTCTAAAAAAGTTACTTTGGCCACATATTTTTCAAGTAAACGAATTGCAGGTGGTTCGTCATCAACGATGATGCATTTCAATTTTTCCATAACGGTCAAGGGTATAAAGGAATTAAAAGTCTGCCTTCAAAAACAGATGAGTTCTGTGAGAAGATAAGTTTAAACTTAGAGCCGTATATGGCATTTAACCTTTTTTCCAAATTGACCTCTCCGATGCCATTCCTTGAATAATTCTCAGTATTGGATATTTTATTTTTTGAATACACGGAAATTTCTTGCTCGGTTATTCGTATCTCAAGTGTAGCAGGGTTTTTTATATCGTTCAAGACACCATGCTTGAATAAATTCTCAACAAAATGAATCAATACCAACGTGGGAAAAGGTTGGTCACTTATGAAACCTTCAACTTCGTATTCGAGGAATAGGTTTTCCTCAAAGCGCTTTCTCTGCAAGTGGATATAGTCGTCAACAAACTTTAACTCGCGGTTCAGCGGCATAAAATCTTTGTGCGTTTCATAGGTCACGTAGCGAAGCAGCTGCGATAACCTATGTATGTCCTTTGCCGTTTCAGGACGCGTATCTACTAGTTCGGTATAAAACGTGTTCAAGGTATTGAATAAAAAATGTGGTTCCAATTGGGTCTTTAATAGGTTTAACTCCGCCTTTTTATGTTCTAACTGTAAACTGTGAATCCTATCATTGTTATCAATATATTCGAACAGAAGGTATAGGGAAGTACTGAAAAGTATGGCCTTAATTGCATAGTACGAATTGTCCATAATGTAATAACCGAAGGTTCTAGAACCTTCAAAATAGTTATGAATTCCAATTATATTGAACAGTACAATTTCGTCTAAAACATACCGCAGTATAGAGTAAACCAAAAAGAGGATTAGAACAGCTATTATGAATTGGGGAATCTTCTTTTTTGAAATAGTTCGGGGACATATAAAACTGTAGTTAAGGAAATACATACCAAAAAAAACAGTATAAAAACTTATTAGATAGAGAACATAGGGATATCGAAGCCTATGAAAGAAATCACCGGACGTGTTCAATATATAAAAACCAAACATATCCATAACAAAAATTACAGATAGCAAAACAATATGATATTTCCATTGCTCTTTTAGAATCTTCATAGCACGAAAATATTCAATTTAAACCAACATCCCTGTAAGTTCTGACCAAGGACTATTTCACTTATACCAACAGGACAATACGAACAACAAATCCGTAGGGCATATGATTTTGTATGGTTGGTATAACAGAAAGCCTCTTCCGTGTAATTTAGAATTATTGATGCAATGTTTATGATAGTTTTACCTAAGGATAAAATTTAATTGGACACTAAAATAAGGTAGTATGAACATAAAACTCAATTTCAAATTTGTAATTTCTTTTTTAGCCCTACTGTTTATAATGCACGAGGCCCATGAAATAGCGCATACCACCCTAGGTCGAATCATTTGTGGGGCATGGGGACAAAGGGATTTTAACGTATGGGGGTTGGCAGAGGGTTGCAACAAGAGTGATTTAATTTCGATGCTTCCTACCTATTTCGGTCCTGTCTTTACTTTTGTTATGATTTGGATCGGAGCATTTTTGCTGAAAACTGAAAATAATGTTCAAAAAAAATCCCTGGGTTTTGCACTTATCTTTGCCAATATGCCTATCGCCAGGATTATTACTGCAGCCTTTGGAGGAGGTGACGAAGTGTATGCTACCAATGTACTATTGGATAACTATCCTGCGGCTTGGGCCATTGCCCTTATCGCTATACTTCTCATTTTGGCGTATCCCCTATACAAAGCCTTTATTACTATTGAAAAAAATAGGGTTCGTTGGTTTTTATTGTTCTTTTTCACGCCTATGATTATCGATTTGGTTGTTGTACTTGGGGTAATGAACACATTACTGGAAAAGGGTGTACTGGCGGATTATTGGATATTAGGTTCTCCTATTTTGGTAAGTGTTTGGACGCTTTTTGTAATACTAGTTTTCATTTTAATGCGAAAGTATATTTTTACTTTAGGTGTAAAACCTGTGGTTCAAAAAACCTGATTTACAATTAAATTACAATGCACTACTTTGCAGAAGGTAGATTCATTAAAATACATAGTTTATTATAGTCTTATTAATCGAACCTTTTCGGCACTGTATTTTATCTCTAAAGTTCAAATAAAACAATTTCCACTTAATTAAACGAGTATATTTAATCCCACCTTTTATTGAATTCTTTACATTATTTTTAATTTATCTACATTATGACTTAGTCAATCTAATTCTCCTTTTGGCTAAAAATCCAAAGCAGCGACTACTCCATTTTCAATTGTACCAAATCCCTCCAACCAACACCAATTCATAACATAAATTAGGTTATCAACAAAGGGGCTGTTAACAGTCTAACCCCTCCATAATCGTAGTACTTTTCAATTCTGAAAAACAACTAAATCACTACGCTTTATGAAAAAAATTATTTCTTTTCTTTCTTTCTTTTTGTTGGCCCAATACCCCCTGTTCGCACAGATAGGGGGCATTGAGGAATCCGTTAACGATGTCTCGGAGACGATTCGTAACATTTTCCCTATAGTCCTAGGGATTATTTTCCTTATTGGCTTCCTGTTCAATGCCGGGCATTTCTTTGGGGAAAATTCAGACTTAAAAAAGGGCATTACCCGTATCCTTGTCTTTGTACTTATTGCCGGAGCAGTGGTAGGCATTTTTACCTATCTCATTACCATAGTCGTGTGATGAAGGAATACAAAATCCATAGAAATATAAGAAAGCAAGCACTCCTTTTCGGATTGCCGCTTTCTTTTTTCGCGTTGCAATTGGTCTCCGTTATCGCCTCTCTTTTAGTCATTATTTTCTCTTTTGGGTTAGGGATTTTAGTTGGAACGCTACTATGGAATATAGGACTGTTTTTGGTTCTCAGTCAATTCAACAATTTTCCAGAACGCTTTCAATTACAAAAGGTGTTTCCAAAATTCATTAGTAACAAACAATCTTCCCAACTACATTATGAACGGAATTGAACTCGCATCCCTACATCCTATTTTAACCATTCAAAATCAAGTGGTTTTTGCCAGCAACGGTAATTTGGTTTTGGCCTATCGGTTGGAACTTCCGGAAATCCATTCACTATCCGAATCAGATTTCGAAAACTTGCATTCCTTATGGTTTCAGACGGTAAAAAATCTTCCTATTGGGACAGTGGTGCACAAACAGGATATCTATCTCAAAAACCAATTCGAAGCTGAACACCTGCCCACAGTATCTTTCTTGGAACGAGCGACCCATGATTATTTTAACAAACGGGATTGCATGTCCCATACCTCCTATTTGTTCTTTATCTACAGTAAGAACAAGGCCTTGAACAATCCCACTTTCGTTAATCCATTTAAAAAAGTAGCTACGGGAATCCCTAGCCAGTTGGAAGCAAGCCTCAAGCATTTTGTGCAACAAGTCAAGGATTCGGTCAATTATCTAAATAACTCCAGGGCAATCGATATAACTCCGTTATCCAATAAAGAATTTAGGGCGTACACAAAATCGTATTTCAATGGATGCAATGCGGATGTGGATACCGATATCTTAATGAACCCAACGGACATTGAAATCGGGGAACACTATTTTGATGTCCTTGCGGTTAATAGCGAACTCTGTTTTGGGGAATCGGTCAGTACAAGTATTCCAAACGATCAGTTTACTTCAGATGCCTTTTCTTTTCACCAGGGGTTTATTGATGGGCTAGGTTTAGCAATGCGTGAGAATCATATTGTAAACCAAATCGTGTATTTGGACGACCGACAAAAATGGCGCAAGATTTTAGACCAAAGAATAGCGGAACTACGAAAGAGTTCCAATTTCGGAACTCAAAATAGTGTGGTGCTGGAGAAAATAAAAGAGATCCAAAACGAAATTCAAAACGACGAACAGTCCAGAGTGATACGCGGTCACTTAAACATATTATTCTGGGATACGGATAAAAAAAGGTTACCTGAAATCGCTACCAAGATAAAATCAGAATTTAAGGAATTGGACATCCTCCCCTATTATCCTAGAGGGGAACAACGCAAAAAGTATTTCGTAAATAGTTACCCCTGCTACGCCACCTTATTCGCAGATAGCGATCTCTATGTAACAGATTTAAAACATGCCCTTTGCCTTTGGTTGAATGCTACAAACTATCAAAATGATGACACCGGTATTATTTTTCAAGACCGCTTGTTCAATATTCCGGTAGTCAAGGATGTTTGGGACGAGAGCAAGAAACGCATAAAGGCAAGGAACTTTGCCATTTTCGCCCCTACGGGCGAGGGGAAATCCTTTTTGGCCAATAACATACTGCGACAGTATTTTGAGCAGGGCGTTCGTCTCGTCATTATCGATTTGGGTGGTTCGTATACCAAATTGGCGCAGCTCTATCCAGACCAATTTGTGGTCATGCGTTACGAACATGGAAAATCCTTGGGTATTAATCCTTTTTATGTTCCGCAGCCAGAATTCGTAGCTGCGGAACATTTGGAAGATTTGGCTGTATTTCTTTTTGAGTTGATGGCCTTGGATAGCCAGGCGGATAAACGGGCATCCGTTGCCCTTAAAAAAGTATTACGACAGTTTTACTTAGAAATCAAGACACAGCATTCGTTACCTATTTTTTACGATTTTATGAAGTCCAATAAAAAGACTTTGCTACAGAAATTGGACATTCCTTCGGCCTATTTTTCTCTAGAAAGCGCCCTACACTTACTCTCCGAATATGTTTCGAACGGTTTGTACAGCTTTTTATTTGCAGTTGGCGATGACCAAACCTATCGCTTGGAAGATAAACGCTTATTGATTTTTGAGCTGGATGAAGTAAAAGACAATAAGGAACTGCTTTCCGTGATGTTGAAACTTATAAAAACAGCCATTCAG
>Ga0102941_1000627_pt1 | contig 16400 bp, 12 predicted proteins | sample SalPonR2_C_D2_MG_FD_79281 | JGI IMG/M metagenome (GOLD analysis project Ga0102941, IMG submission 79281) | Salt pond soil microbial communities from South San Francisco under conditions of wetland restoration - Salt Pond MetaG R2_C_D2_MG | ecosystem: Environmental > Aquatic > Marine > Intertidal... | reverse complement strand
CATATATACCCGAATGCATAAAAGAAATACTATTAAAGCTTGTCTTATACCTGTGGAGGGTATATAATATTTAAAAGCTAGGAAAATTTTAAATGGCAAAGAAAAAAGCGAAAGCAATTTAGAGGGAAACAATCTTTCTTATAATAAAAGCATATATTTATATTGAGGTGAAAAATATGAAAAAATTTGAAGACATACTTTTTTATATAGCAATCATTTTTTCTGGATACACACTTTACAAAGTTTATTTAGCAAACAAAGCTGTGCCGGAGGGAATGTGTCCTATTAATAACTATATAGAATATATATACATATCTATTGGATTGGCGGCGATTTATTTTGTAGTATCATTTATTAATAAAAGGAAAACTGTAGAAGACGAATAGAAATCTAATAAAGATTGGTAATTAAATATTTGCTACCTTATAAATATTATGTTAAAATCTTAAATTGCAGATTATATAATAAGGATGTAAATAATGAATAAAAATAGTAAGGCATTAGGAGAAGAAAATATAGGAAAACTATTAAAAAAATTATCTGTACCTGCAACTATGGGCATGATGGTTAATGCTCTGTACAATCTTGTAGATACAATTTTTTTGGGTAGATTTGTAGGAGTAGATGCAATTGGTGCTCTGGCAATAGCTTTTCCAATACAAATGATAGTATTGGCTTTTGGTATAATGGTTGGAATAGGTACTGCTAGTGCAGCTTCACGAGCTTTAGGTGCAGAAGAAGTAGAAAAAGCTGATCATATTGTAGGTAATGCTTTTTTATCAATTATAATAATAGGAATTTTATTAGTTACTATCGGCAGGTATTATTTGAATTCTATATTATTATTGTTTGGAGCAACGGAAAATCTCCTTCCTCTGGCTTACGATTATATGAATATTATTTTAATGGGAAGTATCTTTCTTACTATTCAGATAGTTTCAAATAATGTTATTCGTTCTGAAGGAAATGCAAAGGTTGCTATGATATCTATGATGATAGGTACTGGATTTAATATTTTTATGGATCCAATATTTATAGAACTTTTAGGATTTGGGATTAAAGGAGCGGCTATTGCAACTATAATAGGACAAACCCTTGGTTTTGTTTACGTAATGAATTATTTTTATAGAGGAAAGAGCAACTTTAAAATTATGCCTCATCATTTGAAGCCTAACTTTGAATACATAAAAGAAATTTTTTCAGTAGGTTTCCCTACATTTATGAGAAATGTTGCTGGAAGTGTTTTAGCTATTGTTGCAAATAATTCCCTTGCATTTTATGGGGGAGATATTGCCCTAAGCGTATACGGGGTTATACAGAGAGTATTAAGGTTTGCCCTTATGCCTATGTTTGGTATAGTTCAAGGATTTCAACCTATAGCAAGTTATAATTATGGAGCAAGAAATTACCATAGAGTAAAAGAAGTTATAAAGGTAGGATTAAAAGCTTTAGTAATATATGCAACTGTGAGTATTATATTTGTACAACTATTTCCAGAATTTATAATAAGCTTATTTAATAATGATCCAGAATTAATAACTTTAGGAAAAAAAGCATTGAGGATAGTTACAATGATGATGCCTTTAATTGGAGTGCAGGTTCTTGCAGGATCTATGTATCAAGCATTAGGTAAACCTAAGCCGGCTCTAATAGTATCTATGTCTAGACAAACCTTGTTTTTAATACCACTCATACTAATATTGCCAAACTTTTTTAAAATGGGCCTTATGGGTGTTTACTGGTCCTTTCCAATAGCTGATGTTTTATCTATAATTTTAAGTACTTATATGCTTAGAAGACAGATGAAAAGATTAGATCAAAGAATTTTAATTGAGAAATAAGAAATTGCTGAAATTTAATTCAGCAATTGAATTTATTTAAAAATAAGTTTTGCTAGAAATGGTTTTTTTATAGTGATTGCTGTTACTGGACATAGTTCTTGACAGCAAAAGCAGCTTATGCATTTACCGTAATCCACTTTAGGCTTTCTATTTATCATTTCTATTGCTGCTGGTGGACAGTTTGCAGCACAATCCCCACAGCCAATACATATATCGTGATGAAAAACAGGCTTTGATTTTAATTGATTTATCAAAAGATTTATAATAGGCTTTGGAATATTCCTAAGGTTTCCGCTGTTTGCGGGAGCTTTTTTGAAATCTGAAACAATTAGACCTTGAATATTTTCTCCTAATATATCTTTTGTAAAATCAAAATCTCCAACTAATCCTCTTTCTTTGGCTTTTCTTAAAGTAGGAACATCTTCAACTTCTAAACCTATTATTTTACTAGCGCATAGATCTACATGATGAGGATTTTCTGAAGCTAGTATTAGACCTAAATGCCTTTTGTTTCCACCGGAGGGGCCAGCCCCTTCCATAGCATCGATTCCATCCATTATATGAAGATTAGGCTTAGTACATTCACATATATCAATAAGAGAATTGGCAAAATCATTAATATTTGGCATTTTAACGTGGTATTCTGCTTTATTAGTTCCTGGGACAAGTCCGAATAAGTTTTTAACTGCACCTGTAAAAACTGCGAAGCCATGGGTTTTTAATTTTGAGACATTTATAATTTTATCTACATCATTAATCATATCAGTCAGCAGTATATTATTTAATATAATACCCTCTTTGAAATCCTTAGTAAAAGACTTAAAGTTGGTATTTAGTTCAGTGTTTTTTATACTAGATGCTTCCGTCATACCAGTACTTTTATAAATATTAGTTAACATGATATTATTAAAAGGACCACCAGGACTATCACCAATTATAACGGTTCCGCCATGGTCAAAAATAATTTCTGCTAGAGCTTTTATTAAAGTAGGATGAGTTGTTGTAGCTTCTTCTGGTTTTTTTTTCATAAGCAGATTGGGTTTGAGAAGAATTTTATCGCCTTCTTCTATAAACTTTTCAACTCCACCTAAATTATCTAAGCTTTGTAATAATTTTTCTTTTATTTCTGTATAATCGTAATTATCTTGCTTTATTATAGATACTTTCATAAGAACCTCCATAGTTTTATAGTATTCATTATATATTTATAATTTGAATAAGTAAAATAGTGTTAATTTAAAAGATATTTAAGAATAATATAAGAAATAAAGTGTATAATATATTAATATAAGAAATTTGTTAAATGTTTATAATATTTTTTTCATATGCTTGACGAATAAAAATATAAACTATAAAATATAATTATTACGAACAAATGTTCAGAGGTGAAATAATTTGAATAAATTTAAAGTAAAATCTGATTTTAAGCCTACAGGAGATCAACCTAAGGCTATAGAAAAATTAACAAAAGGGATAAATAAGAACAAAAAATTTCAAACATTGCTGGGAGTTACAGGTTCCGGTAAAACATTTACTATGGCTAATATTATAGAAAATGTACAAAAACCAACTTTAGTAATGGCTCACAATAAAACTCTAGCCGGTCAGCTTTACAATGAATTCAAAGATTTTTTTCCTGATAATGCAGTCGAATATTTTGTTAGTTATTACGATTACTATCAGCCTGAAGCTTACGTACCTTCATCAGATACATATATAGAGAAGGATGCTTCAGTAAATGATGAAATAGATAAATTGAGACACTCAGCTACTGCATCACTATTTGAAAGAAGAGATGTTATAATAGTAGCTTCCGTATCATGTATATATGGACTAGGTAGTCCTATAGATTATGAGAATTTAGTTATATCGTTAAGACCCGGTATGATTAAGGACAGAGATGAAATAATAGAGAAGTTAATAGAAATACAGTACAGTAGAAATGATATAAACTTTACAAGAGGAACTTTCAGAGTGCGGGGAGATGTTTTGGAAGTATTTCCTGCCTCATCTTCAGAACAGGCGGTAAGAATAGAGTTTTTTGGTGATGAAATAGACAGAATAACTGAAGTAAATTCCCTTACTGGGGAAGTAATGGGAAGAAGAAAACATATATCTATATTTCCTGCATCTCACTATGCTACAACAGATGAAAATATTAAAAGAGCAGTGAAGAATATAGAAGTGGAACTTCAAAAAAGATTAAAAGTACTTAGAAAAGAAGATAAGCTAGTTGAAGCTCAAAGACTTGAGCAGAGAACTAGATATGATATAGAAATGTTAAGAGAAATGGGTTTTTGTACGGGTATAGAAAACTATTCTAGACATATAAATAATTTGAAACCGGGTCAAAGACCATATACTCTTATTGATTACTTCCCTGATGACTATTTAACAATAATAGACGAATCTCATATGACTGTGCCTCAGGTTAGAGGAATGTATAATGGTGACAGGGCTAGAAAGAAAACTCTTGTTGATTTTGGATTTAGATTACCATCAGCACTGGATAACAGACCTTTAAAATTCGAAGAATTCGAAAATAAAATCAACACTGTAACCTTTGTTAGTGCTACTCCTGGACCTTATGAAGAAGAGCATTCTGAAAACATAGTAGAGCAGATAATAAGACCGACAGGACTTATAGACCCAGAAATTCAAGTTAGACCAGTGAAGGGACAAATTGATGATTTGTCAGAGGAAATAAGGAAAGTAACAGAAAAAAATCAAAGGATATTAATTACTACCTTAACTAAAAAAATGTCCGAAGATTTAACATCTTACTACAAAGAAATGGGTATAAGGGTTAGATATCTTCATTCAGACATAGATACTTTAGAGAGGATGGAAATCATAAGAGATCTAAGGAGGGGTAAATTTGATGTTTTAGTAGGAATCAACCTACTAAGGGAGGGTCTTGATTTACCAGAAGTATCCCTTATAGCTATATTAGATGCAGATAAAGAGGGTTTCTTAAGATCTGAAACTGCTTTAATACAAACAATAGGTAGAGCAGCAAGAAATTTGGATGGTAGAGTAATTATGTATGCTGATAGAATGACTGGATCTATGTCTAGAGCAATTGAAGAAACAAATAGAAGAAGGAAAATTCAAGAAGAGTATAATATAAAAAATAATATTAAAGCTAAATCAATTATTAAAAACGTAAAGGATGTAATGAAGGCAACAATAGCTGCAGAGGATGAAGAAGAATATAAAGCAGAAAAAATACAACTGTCATCTAAGGCAGATATTGATAAAAGAATAAAACAACTAGATGAAAAGATGATGGTTTCAGCTTCTAAATTAGAGTTTGAAAAAGCAGCTAAATATAGAGATGAAATAAGTGAACTTAAAAAATTAAAGAAGAGATTTTAATAGAATAGGAAGGATTTATGAGAAAAAATATATATGTTAAAGGTGCTAAAGAGCATAACTTAAAAGATATTAGTGTAGAATTGCCAAGAGATAAGATGATTGTTTTTACAGGTATAAGCGGATCGGGGAAATCTTCACTAGCTTTCGATACAATATATGCTGAGGGTCAAAGAAGATATGTAGAGAGTTTATCTTCTTATGCGAGACAATTTTTAGGGCAGATGGAAAAACCAAATGTTGAATACATAGAGGGCTTATCTCCAGCTATTTCAATAGATCAAAAGACTACCAACAATAATCCAAGGTCTACTGTAGGAACGGTAACTGAAATATATGATTACATGAGACTGTTATATGCGAGAGTGGGAACTCCTCACTGTCCAGAATGTGGAAAGGAAATTACCTCCCAATCTTTAGATCAAATAGTAGATAAAGTTATGGAATTAGAAGAAAGAACAAAGATACGACTCTTGGCACCAGTAGTTAGAGAACAAAAAGGAACCCACAAAAAACTTTTAGAAAAAATTAAAAAAGAAGGTTTTGTTAGAGTAAGAGTAGATAATGTAGAATATGAAATTGAAGATAAAATTGTACTCGACAAGAATATTAAACATTCTATAGAGGTAGTTGTAGATAGAATTATAGTTAAAGAAGGTATAACAAAAAGACTTACGGACTCAATAGAAACCTGCTTAGAGTTAGCAGAAGGACTTGTTATAATAGACGTTATAGATGGGGAAGAAATACTTATGAGCACTCATTTTGCTTGTATTGACTGTGGAATTAATATTGGAGAAATTTCAACAAGAATGTTTTCTTTCAACAATCCTTTTGGTATGTGTGAAACCTGTCATGGATTAGGAGTAGAAAAAAATATAGATGTAAATTTGGTTATACCTAATAAAGATCTGACTATAGGGGAAAGAGCTATAGATCCATATGGAACTACTAGAGATGGATACTATTATCAAATATTCAGAACTTTAGCTGAACATCATGGTTTTGATATCAATAAACCTATAAAAGAGGCTCCTGAAAAATTTATGGATGAACTTCTTTACGGAACTAAAGGAAGAGAAATCGAAATTAAATTTAACAGCAAATTTAAAGGAGAAACAGTAATTGCAAAACCATTTGAAGGTGTAGTGAACAACTTAGAAAGAAGATATAAGGAGACTGGATCAAAAAGCATTAAAGATTGGATAGAAGGATATATTAATGAAACACCTTGTAAATCTTGCCACGGTCAAAGGTTAAATCCTATAAGTTTAGCTGTAACTATTAAAGGTAAGAACATTATAGAACTAACAGATTTATCAATAAGTGAATTGTATAATTTTATATCTAATCTTGAACTTGATGAAAGAAAAAAATTCATAGCAGAACAAATTGTAAATGAAATAAAAGGAAGAGTTAAGTTTTTATTAGATGTAGGTTTAGATTACCTAAATCTTAGTAGAAATGCAGGAAGTTTATCAGGAGGAGAATCTCAGAGAATAAGACTTGCAACACAAATAGGAGCTAGTTTAGTAGGTGTTCTATATGTATTAGATGAACCAAGCATAGGGTTACACCAAAGAGATAACAAGAGGCTTATAAAAACATTAAGAAATTTGACAGATATTGGAAATACACTTATAGTAGTCGAGCATGACGAAGAAACTATCGAAAGTGCAGATTGTATATTAGATATAGGTCCTGGAGCTGGGAGACATGGAGGAGAAATAGTAGCACAAGGTTCAGTAAAAGATATAATTAATTGTGAAAAATCAATAACTGGCCAATATTTAAGTGGAAAGAAAAAAATACCAATTCCTAAAAAAAGAAGATTAAAGAATGGAAAATACATTACAGTAAAAGGGGCAGCAGAAAATAATTTGAAAAATATCGAAATAAAATTTCCCTTAGCTTTATTTACTTGTGTAACAGGAGTTTCGGGTTCTGGTAAAAGTTCTTTAGTAAATGAAATACTATATAAAGGATTAAGAAGTAAAGGACCAAGATCAAGGATATTACCAGGTAAACATAAAGAAATTATAGGCCATGAAAATATAGATAAAATAATAAATATCGATCAATCTCCTATAGGAAGGACACCAAGATCTAATCCAGCTACTTATACAAAAGTATTCGATGATATCAGAGATGTTTTTGCTATGACTCAGGAAGCAAAAGCAAGAGGATATAAAAAAGGCAGATTTTCTTTCAACGTTAAAGGTGGAAGATGTGAAGCTTGTAAAGGTGACGGAATAAATAAAATAGAGATGCATTTTTTACCTGATGTGTATGTTCAGTGTGACGTTTGTAAAGGCAAGAGGTACAATAGAGAAACATTAGAAGTTAAATATAAAGGAAAGACCATAAGTGATGTTTTAGAAATGACAATTGAAGAAGCTTTAGAATTCTTTAGTAACATACCTAAAATAAAAAGAAAACTAAAAACGATGTTTGATGTTGGTTTAGGATATATTCAGTTAGGACAACCATCTCCTCAGCTATCTGGAGGGGAAGCTCAGAGAATAAAACTAGCTTCCGAACTAGGAAAAAGAAGTACAGGAAAAACATTCTATATACTTGATGAGCCTACAACAGGATTACATATGGCTGATATACACAAACTGGTTGAGGTATTGAGTAAGTTAGTAGATGCAGGAAATACAGTTGTAGTAATAGAGCATAATTTAGAAGTTATAAAAACTGCGGATTACTTAATAGATTTAGGGCCAGAAGGTGGAGATCGTGGAGGCAATATAGTATTCCAAGGTACTCCGGAAAAAATAATTGAAGATAAAAATTCTCATACAGGAAGATATCTAAAAAAAATATTGTAGTAAGAAAAAACTAAACAAATTAATTTATTCCCTTTAATTAAATGAGAATTCTCAATGTTGAAAAGAAAAAACATAAGGGGTATAATTTACATACAAGGGGGGACTTAAGATGGAAGAACTTTTTATAGGAAAAAGAGAATTATTTGACAAATTACCAGTAGGAATTGCAAAATGCAAATCGGTAATAAATAATGATGAACAGGACTTTATAATAGAAGATGGAAATGCTACTCTGTGTGAAATGGCAGACAAGAAATCTTATGAATTCTTTAACGAAAAATTCACTAAGGTATTTCCTCAATCAAAAGAATCATTATTCGATTGGCCAAAAATATTTAACGAAGTAGCTGTTACCCATAAGGATAAAACTATTCAACAGTATTTTGAAGTTTTCGAAAAGTACTTGAAAATCGATATTATAAGTATAGAGAGAGGTTACTTTTATTTAATTATAGAAGACATCTCATTAAATAAACAATTCAATGACATTCTACTGGATAAACAGCTGGAGATAGAATATTTAGAAAGAGAGTTGAAAAATAAATCAAAAAAAGATTCTCTAATAGATGTATACAATCAGCAGGTTATGATAAAGAAATTGAAATTTAAAATGGAAAATTTTAATAATAATGGCGAATCCCTTTTTTGTGCTGTTCTCAACGTTGATAGATTTGAAGAATTGAATTACAAATATTCTATTGAATTCAGTGATATAATCCTTAAAGAAGTTGGTGAAGTCTTAAAAAAATCTATAAGGAAGATAGATATATTAGGTAGAATAGGTAATGATGAATTTTTAATTATTATGTCTAATATTACAGTGGATATTGCTAAAATAGTTGTGAATAAAATTAAAAGTCAGTTGAGAACTGATATAAAATCTATCCCTAAAGGAGAACTCACTTTGAGTGGAGCTGTAGAAGAATACGAAGGAGAATCCTTAGAAGAATATTATCAAAAGCTAAAAAATAGTGTAAAAAAAGCTAAAAAAAGAGGAAAAGATACAGTATTGCTATAAAAAGCTTCATATAAATATGAAATTTTTATAAAGGTGGTAGCATGTTTAATGTGAAAGAAGAACTGAATAAACTTCCAGGAAGTCCTGGAGTTTATATGATGAAAGATGACATGGATAATATAATCTATGTTGGAAAAGCAAAAAATCTAAAAAAGAGAGTACGACAATATTTTCAATCTTCAGTACACTCCTTAAAAATTGGAAAAATGATAAGTAAAATAGAGAGCTTTGAATACATTATTACTGATAATGAAATTGAAGCTCTAATTTTAGAGTCCAATCTAATAAAAAAGAACAGACCAAAATATAACACCTTATTAATGGATGACAAACACTATCCTTATATAAAGGTTACTGTAAAGGAAGACTTTCCTCGAATAATAAAGGTTAGAAAAATACAAAAAGATAAAAATAAATATTTTGGTCCTTATGTAAATACTTATTCAGTTAACAAAACTATTGAAGCATTAAGAGATATTTTTAAGATTCGAACTTGTAGAATAAATATAAAAACGGGTAGTGAAAGAAAGAGACCCTGCTTAAACTACTATATAAAAAGGTGTTATGGGCCCTGTGTTGGCAATATAAACAAAGAAGATTATAGGAAAATGATAGATGAAGCTTTAGATATTTTAGATGGAAAAGAAGATAGAATTATTCATATTTTAGAAGAAAAGATGATTAAAGCTTCAGATGATTTAAAGTTTGAATTAGCGGCTGAATATAGAGATAAAATTGATTCTATTAGAAATATAAATGAAAAACAAAAAATTACTTCTACAAGGCTAGTAGACCTGGATGTTATAGGTATGGCATTAGGTGATGATAAAGCCGTAGTAGAAATATTTTTCGTAAGAAATGGTAAAGTACAGGGTAAAGAAGATTATATACTTCAGTATAATGGAGAAGAAAAGAAAGATGTAATAGAATCTTTCTTAAAACAATTTTATTCCGGATCTGTTTATGTACCTAGAGAAATATATATTCAGGAAGAAATTCTTGATAAAGAACTTATAGAAAGATGGCTAAGGGATAAAAGAGGTGGAAAAATTGAAATCAAAGTGCCAATAAAAGGAGACAAAAATATGCTCCTTAAAATGGTTAGAAAAAACGCCTTTGAAAAACTTCATAAAAACTTTGATAAAATAAAAAGAAAAAAAGAAGATTCAAAAGAATCAGTAGAAGATTTAGAAAAACTTCTAAATCTAGAAAAATCAGTAGATAGGATTGAAGCCTTTGATATATCAAATATACAGGGAGTTGAAAATGTTGGTTCTATGGTGGTTTTTATAGATGGACTGTCTAAAAAAAGTGATTATAGAAGATTTAGAATAAAAACTGTATACGGACCTAATGATTACAAAAGCATGGAAGAAATGATAGATAGAAGGATAAGCAGAGGACTAAAAGAAAAAGCTAATCTTATCCAAGGAAAGAGTTTTGACAAACTACCGGATCTTATTTTAATGGATGGTGGAAAAGGTCAGGTTAATATAGCTGAAGAAGTTCTTTATAATTATGGAGTTGATATTCCTGTTTGTGGAATGGTAAAAGATGACAAACATACAACAAGAGGATTAATATACAATAATAAAGAATTTAAAATCAATAAAAATTCAAATATTTACAGATTAATAGCTTCAATACAAAACGAAGCTCATAGATTTGCTATTACTTATCATAAAAACCTAAGGAGCAAGAATGCATTTAAATCAGAGCTTGATGATATTCCAGGTATAGGAGAAAAAAGAAAATTAAATCTATTAAAGAAGTTTAAATCAGTAGAAAAGATAAAAAAAGCAACTTTCGATGAACTTTTGGATACTGAGGGAATGAACAAAAAAGTTGCTGGAGAAGTCAGAAAATTTTTCGGAAATTAAATTTCACTGTTGACTGTTAATTAAAAAACATATATACTTATTTTAAATTGAATATAAATTTTAAGGTGCCTTTTAATAAAAGGGTAAAAGGGAAAGAGGTTAGAATCCTCTACAGCCCCCGCTACTGTATTTAAGAATGAAATCTTTCTATTGCCACTGATCCTAAGATTGGGAAGGAAGAAAGAGAGTAAGATAATCTAAAAGTCAGTAAACCTGCCTTGAAATCACACATAACAACTTCGGTGGGAAGTGGGTTGATGTAAAGGTTATTTAGATTAAATTATAGATTTATATTTCTCTTAAATATAGATAGTTTATCTAACTGCAACCTAATATATTGACTGTAATCCTGCTGAAAAGCAGGTTTTTTTAGTTTTTTGATACAAGAAATACTAATACTAATTTACTGGAGAAAATATTGAAAATATCACTCTGTAATAAGATAATCACAAAAAGTAAAGTTGAAAATAGAAAAAAAACAATAAAAAATTATTTTAAAAAAGCATCTAAAAACAATGTGGATTTGATTATAATGCCGGAATCATATTTAACAGGATATACTTCGGAAATTGGGAATACTGGCTTTTTAACTAAAGAAGATTTAGTATTCAAAGAATTGATAAATTTCGCAATTAAATTTAATTTAAGCTTTATAATGGGTTTTAATGAAAAAGAAAAACAGAACTATTATATATCAGCATATGCTTTTGATGTAAATCAAAAAAAATATTATATTTCTAGAAAAACTCACTTAGGTATTAAAGAAAAAAGATTATTTAAAGAAGGAGAAGAAATTAATGTATTTAAAATTGCTGGTATTAAAGTTGGAGTAACATTTTGTCATGAAATACATATACCAGAAATATTTAACTACCAATCTTTGAAGGGTGCAGTTATTAGTTTTAATATAAGTGCAGCACCGTTGATTTGTGGTAGCAGAGAAGATATTTGGAGTAAAATTTTATCAACTAGAGGGTTAGATTCAAGAATGAATATAGCAGCAGTAAACTATTATTATAATGATAAATTTAGTTTAGGAGCTGCAGCAGCTGACTTTGAAGGAAATTACATATATGAAGATTATGAAAATGATGGGCTTCATATTTTTGAAATTAATATTGATAAAACCTTAGAAAATAGAAATAATAAAAAAAAGTATTATCCTAAAAAGCTAAGAATGGATATAATACAGGGAGAATAAGATGAAATTATATGGAGTAGGAGTAGGCCCAGGAGACAGCAAAGATGTAACAGTAGGTGTAGTAGAAATATTAAAGAGTTCACCTGTAATTTTTGTTCCAGTAAAAAAGCCGGGAGTTGAGAGTGCAGCATATAAAATTGCTAAAGAATATATTAAAGATAGTGAAATAGTAGAACTAGTATTCCCAATGAATTACAATAAAGAAAAGTTGGAAAAGCATTGGAAAGAAAATTCAAAAATAATAGAGAATAAACTTAAGGAAAAGAAAACGGGAACTATCATTACTATTGGAGATATAAGTTTATACAGTACAGCAATGTATATAGAGGAAATACTAAAAGATAAAGATATAGAAATAGTTTTAAAACCGGGGATTACTTCTTATTCAAAGATAGCATCTATATTGGGAATACCACTAGCAAAATGGGAAGAAGGATTTGCTGTAGTGCCAGCTTCTAGGGATAGTAGTTTTAATCTAGAAAATATTTTGAAAAGTTTTGAGAATGTAGTGGTTATGAAACCATCACATAATCCTGAGGAAATAATTTCAACTTTGAAAAAAAATAATCTTCAAAATTGTTTTAAATTAGTAGTTAAAGCCGGAACAGAAGAAGAAATAATAGTAGATAATTTAGAAGAATTAAAAAAAGGTATACCATATCTGTCAACAATGATAATAAAAAGAGGAAATTAGATGAAATTATAAAGTTCATATTGAAAAACTAAATAAAATTCTAAGGTGCCTTTGATAAAAGGGAAAAGGGAAAGAGGTTAGAATCCTCTACAGCCCCCGCTACTGTAATTAGGACGAAATTCTTAAATAACCACTGGATTCAAAACTGGGAAGGTAAGAAAAGTAGGAAGAACTATAAGTCAGTAAACCTGCCTTAGAATATTATGCAACGACTTCGGTGGGAAGTAAGTTGATGTAAAGGTCGCTTGATTAAATATATAATAATTAACATAAAGATTTCTGTGTTATTATTGATAAATAATATTTAGCAATCTGATAAATTAACTTAAATCCTGCTGGAGAGCAGGATTTTTATTTTTATAAAGGAGATTAAATAATGAAAGGTTTTGTTTTAGCTGGAACAAATAGCGGAGTAGGAAAAACTACTATATCAATAGGAATTATGAAAGCATTAAAAAAAAGAGGATTAAAAGTAGCGCCATTCAAAGTAGGACCGGATTACATAGATACTGCTTTTCATGGTTTTGTTACAAAAAATCCATCACATAATCTTGATTTAGTAATGTTAGATAAGGACACAAATAAAGAACTTTTTTGTAAACATATTAATGGCGGAAAAATAGGTGTTGTAGAAGGAGTTATGGGTTTGTTTGATGGAGTAGATTTTTCCCTGGAAAATGGTAGCACAGCACAAGTATCTAAAACTTTAGCTTTGCCAGTGATACTTATATTAAAGCCAAAAGGAGTAGGAGCTAGCATTCTTCCTCAAATCAAAGGATATATTGATTACGACAATAAGATAGATATTAAAGGAGTAATATTAAACGAAACTAGTGAAGCAATGTATGAATTTTATAAAAGTCCAATTGAAAGCAAATTAGGAATAAAATGCATAGGACATATTCCTAAAGAAGATAAAATTTTCTTTGGAAGCAGACACCTTGGTCTTGTTCCAGTTTACGAAACTAGAGATTTAGAAGAAAAAACTGATAAAGCAGCAGAATTAATAGAAAAATATATAGATCTGGATTATCTGATTAGTATTGAGAGTGAAGAGATAAAACCTTTAAAAAACAATTTAAAAAAAGATAAATTAAGAGAATTAAAGTCCATATCTAAAGGAATAAACTTGGGATATGCTTACGATGAAGCTTTCAATTTTTATTATAATGATAATTTAGAATTATTAGAAGAAATAGGTGTTAATTTAATAAAATTTTCACCTCTCAAGGATAAGGAAATAGATTCAAAATTAGATGGAATATATTTAGGAGGTGGATTTCCAGAAGTTTTCGCAGAAAAACTAGCAAAAAACCAAAGTATGAAAAATAGTATTAAAGAAAATTTGAATCGAGGTATGTTTGCTTATGGAGAATGTGGAGGGTTTATGTATCTTTGTAAAAGTGTAAGTAATTTAATAGGTGAAAAAAAAGAAATGGTTGGCTTTTATAACTTTGATATTGAAATGACAAAAAAGTTAAATAAATTTGGTTATATAGAGGTGGAAACGGAAAACAAAATAAAGTCTGTAGGTCATGAATTTCACAGATCTAGAATTATTGATGAAACTAAAGATAAAGATGTGGAATATGGATATAAAATTGTTAAAATAAGGAACAGAAAAACTTGGAAAGAGGGTTTTAAAAAGAAAAATGTGATAGGAGGATATCCACATATTCACTTTTACAGTAATTTGGAATTCTTGAAAAATTTACTAATTAAAATAAAGAAAAAAGGAGTTGTTTATAAATGAACTATATAAAAATACCTGAAAGAATAGAAGAAAAAAGTTTTGAAATAATTGAAGAAGAAATGGGTACTTGGAGAGATAAATTTTCAATATTAGAAAAACCTATAATTAAAAGAGTTATTCATACAACTGCAGATTTTGAGTATATGAAACTTATAAAATTTAGTGATGGAGCTTTATTAAAAGGGTTAGAACTATTAAAAAAGGGAGAAAAAATCTACTGCGACACAAGTATGATAGTATCCGGTATTAATAAAAGAAAAACTAGCAAATTAGGTATTGATTTAATAAATTTAGTACACGATGAAGAAGTAAGAAAAATTTCTTCTGAAAAGGGAACGACTAGATCTATGGAAGCCGTAGAAAAAGCTTTAAAAGTTGAAAACATTAAAATATTCGTCATAGGTAATGCCCCAACAGCTCTCTTTAAGTTAAAGGAATTAATAGATAATGGATATGAAAAACCAGGATTAATTGTAGGAGTGCCAGTTGGTTTTGTAGGAGCAGAGGAATCAAAAAAAATGCTTGAGGATCTTAATGTTCCCTATATTACAGTTGAAGGTAGAAAGGGAGGAAGTACAGTAGCAGTTGCAATAATTAATGGGCTCTTAAAAATGATTTAAGGATATGGATATGGATAGGTATAAAATTGTAAAAGGTAAAAAGTTGAAATTTGGATATACTACTGGATCCTGTGCTGCTGGTGCAGCAAAAGCTTCAGCAATAATGCTTCAAACTCAAAACATTGTAAACTATGTAGACTTAGATACTCCAAAAGGTTGGAGACTAAAATTAAAAGTAGAAGATCAAAAATATGAAGAAAATTATGCGCAAGCAGCTGTTATAAAAGATGCAGGAGATGACCCAGATATAACAGACGGTATAAAGATATTTGCTAAAGTTTCATTTATTAAAGAAAAAACATTAGAAATAACTGGTGGAATAGGTGTAGGAAAAATTACGAAAGATGGATTGAGTGTTCCTGTTGGAGAATATGCAATAAATCCAATACCAAAAAAAATGATTGAAAAAGAAATGAAAAAAATATTTCCGGAAGGTGGTATAAGAATTAAAATCTGGATACCTGAAGGAGAAGAAATAGCAAAAAAAACCTTTAATCCTAGGTTAGGAATAATAGGTGGTATATCAGTAATAGGAACAAGTGGTATAGTTGAACCTATGAGTGAAGAAGCCTTTAAAGAAAGTATTAGATTAGAAATGAATATGTTTATGAAGAATAACAAGCATCGTGTTATTTTCACCTTTGGAAATTATGGTATTAATTTCTGTAAAGATAAAAGGATAAAGGATAAAAACATAATAAAAACTAGTAATTTTATCGGAGATATGTTGGATGAAGCAGTTCATTATGGAATAAGGGAAATTTTGATTGTAGGACATATAGGAAAGCTAATAAAAGTAGCTGGAGGTATATTTAATACTCACAGTAGGACAGCTGACTGCAGAATGGAAATTTTAGCAGCATATACAGGACTGAATGGAGGCAATAAGTATTTAATAAAAAAAATTATGGAGTCAAATACTACGGAAGAAGCAGTAGAAATATTACAGAATCAAAAACAAATTAGTTTTGAAGTTATTTTCAAAGAAATAGCTGAAGTCGTAAAGTTAAAATGTGAAAAACGTATATATAATAAAATTGATATAGAAGTTGTGATCTTTTCGCAAAAGAAAGGGATATTGGGAATGACTACAAAAGCCGGAGAAAGGATGGTTGGGTTTAATGAAAAATAAAATAAAAATATTGGGTCTAGGACCTGGACATCCTGATTATATACTTCCAATT
>Ga0102941_1000626_pt1 | contig 16401 bp, 17 predicted proteins | sample SalPonR2_C_D2_MG_FD_79281 | JGI IMG/M metagenome (GOLD analysis project Ga0102941, IMG submission 79281) | Salt pond soil microbial communities from South San Francisco under conditions of wetland restoration - Salt Pond MetaG R2_C_D2_MG | ecosystem: Environmental > Aquatic > Marine > Intertidal... | reverse complement strand
TTGAGATTGACCCCGATCACTATATCTGGCTGTTCGGGGATACGCTGCTTGGAACAAGCCGGGACGGAAAACGGGATTATTCGATCTTCATACACAACACGATCGGAGTAGCACAAAGAGAAGAGAGTGGATCGTTCTCAGCGATAAAAAAATACTATCGGAAGAATAATTCTAAAATCAAGGCGATATTCAACTCCGGGAAAGAAAAGGCGTTTTACTGGCCGCTTGTGGGAACCATGCTGGACAGCTCACTCCTGATAGCCGCAGATCGTATCACAACAAAAAATACGAACAGCTTCAAGACCCTCGGGGCGGAACTCTTCACGGTCCAAAACCCCCTGAAAAGTCCGGATGGATGGCAGTATAAGAGGCATTATATCCCAGAAGAAAACGGTGTCGTTTGGAGCAGTGCCCTGACCAGGAGAGGTAATGTTGTTTATCTCTTCGGACAGAGGGGAACCGGCTTTGATGCCAAAACTGTTCTATCCAGAATAAGTGTCGCAAACGCGGAATCAGGAAAATGGGAGAAGCGTACGGTCTTCTCAAATGAAGGTTGGCAGAAGAGCGCCACTCCCACAACGATTAAGGGATTGCCGGGCGTATCGGAGACAACCGTGCAGCATAACCCCTTTTTCAACTGGTACTCTCTGCAGATACCGCCACTGAGTGATGACATCCACCTTTACACCGCGGAACAGATCACCGGCCCCTGGACAGACCAGGGCGTTGTCTACAGTATCCCCGCGCCCTGGAGCAACACAAAGACAAAAGACGGCAAACCCGTCTTCATTGCCTATGCCGTTAAATCCCACCCCGAGCTGGCTGAAAAGGAACACGAGATCGTCCTGACCTATAACGTCAACCTCGATCCCTTTGTCAAGGGGCTGACGGACAAACTCGGGGAGTATCTTAAAAATAAAGCATATGAGGGCCTGTATGTCCCGCAGTTTGTGAGGATTGAGTTTTTGAAGAAATAGGGACAAAGGTTTCTCTAAAACTTCCTGATCTTCAATCGCTGTCCTTCAACCCAGGCCTGCTGGGGGATCTGAACGTGGGTATACCACATGTTGTTGTGTTCGTTTCGTTTGATGATACGTAGCAGGCTTCCTCTGTCGATGAGGAGCTTGATCTCCTTACCCGGCGGGATGATGAGCCACTCTGTCTCCTCGATGCCCTTGTTCAGCATCTTCCACATGCTCTCGCTGTAGGGATAGGCCCAGTCGCCGTTGTATTTGTAGTTGATGGCGGCCTCAAAGTCCGTCGTATTCTCCACCGTAACCTGAATCGGGGCGAGTGCAAATGCTGTGAAACCAATGACCATGACTATCAGGCTCAATAATAGACTTCTTTTCATTCTAATCACCTCCCCATATTGTCTGTGTCTCTTACTTAAAACAATTATACCAGATGGATCCGTGTTATAATAGGTTGGAGATGATTATTGGGATTATCAGGTGATTAGAATATGACGGTAGAATCTTTTCTTGACGTTGTGAGAGAGGGGATATACACCCTTCTTTTAACTGCTTCCCCCGCTCTGATATTGGCACTCACTGTCGGTGTCATGATCGGGATTTTTCAGGCTGTGACCTCCATCCAGGAACAGACACTGACCATGGTCCCAAAAATACTGGTGGTCTTTCTGACGCTGGTCTTTTTCGGTGGCTGGATGTTGCAGAATCTGATTGATTATTTCACACAGATTTTCAACTACTATTTCAATCTGATATGATTGGGGTTTTCTGATGGATCCTGCTATTCAGAACTGGCTGTTTTTCAGATTCCTGACATGGATGGCCATTTTAGTCCGATTATCGGGCCTGTTTATCATTGCCCCGTTTTTCGGTGGAACCCTTTTTCCCCTGAAAGTCAAGATCCCGGCTGTCCTTTTTCTGTCATACATCATCCTCACTTATGTTCCAGACTACATTCCGCTTGATATCCCCGTTGGTGAGATGACGGCGATACTCTTTATGAATTTTCTCTATGGTTTTTCAGCCGGGCTGATTGCGAATATCATGTTTTATGCGCTTCTTTTTGCGGGAGATATATACGGTTATCAGATCGGATTTGCGGCGGCGAGTATCTTTGATCCCCAGATGCAGACTCAGAGTGTCATAGTCGGTCAGCTTGTCTTTATGGTTGGCAGTTATGTTTTCACCATTATTAAAGGCCCGCTTGTCCTGATTGGTATCCTGATCAACAGCTTTGACAGTGTGCCGGCCGATATCATGATATTCAACCGGGAGATAAGCTGGAATATCACCCTTGTTCTCGGAAAGGTCTTAGAATTCGGCATGAAGGTGGGGATGCCGATGATCGTCTTTATGCTGCTGGTCACGGTAAGCCTGGGGATAATGGCAAAGCTCCTGCCGCAGTTGAATGTGTTTATTGTCGGGATCCCGTTGAAGATACTGGTGGGACTTATTATCATGATCGGACTGCTGCCGTTGCTGGCGGAGCGGATTATCATATACACGGAGGAACTTGGAGGGTTTATATCAGACACACTGAACGGTTTTTGAACGGTGCCCGGTTGACATTTGATATACAGCTCTTTGCCAAAGACCCTGACAAAACAGAACAGGCAACACCGAGAAGAAGAGAGAAGGCAAGAGAGGACGGACAGGTTCCGTATTCAAAGGATCTGGCGATGGCCCTTGTTTTCATCTCCGTTATTGTTGTGCTCCGTTTTATGATACCATTGGTATATCATGGCATGCGGAAGATCATGACATTCTTTGTGGCATTGCCCAACCGTGGAACGTTTCAGGATTTCAGGGCACTGGGGCAATATATCAGTCTGCGCGGGGATGATCTCGCCTGGGCACTGATCATGATTATCCTATCCGGTGTTGTCATTGCCATAACAACAGGCTTTGCCCAGACAAAGGGGTTTTTGTCCCTGAAAAAGGCCTTTAAGTTTGACCTGAACAAGATCAACCCGATTGAAGGGTTTAAGAAACTTTTTTCTTTGCGATCGGTGGTAGAACTGATTAAGAATCTGTTGAAACTGGCGGTTCTCGGGGTTATTGCCTTTCTTTTCATCAGAGATATCTGGTCGATGCTCTTCCTTCTGCCTAATCAGTCTCTTTTGGAGGGGATGATCTTTTTGGCTGATTCTCTGTACACCATGACCTTGAGAATAGCCTTTGCACTCCTTGCGATCGGATTTGTTGATTTTTTCTATCAGCGATGGGAATTTGAACGGGACATTATGATGTCAAAGAAAGAGGTTAAGGACGAGAGAAAAGACGTTGAAGGGAATCCGGAGATCAAGAAAAAACAACGACAGAAAATGCAGGAAATGGCTCAAAGACGAATGATGGAAGAAGTTCCGTCGGCAACTGTTGTGGTCACGAACCCCACTCATTTGTCGATTGCGATCAAATTCAATATTGAAACGATGAATGCCCCGGTTGTTGTTGCATTAGGAGCTGATAATATTGCGATGCGTATACGGGAGATAGCGAAGGAGTATGATGTGCCGATCTATGAGGATAAGACGTTGGCAAGAGAATTGTACGAGAGAGTGGATATCGGCGACGAGATCCCGAACGATATGTACCGGGCCGTTGCCGAGGTTCTGGCATATGTCTTTCAAACTTCGGGGAAGGTGTAGCATTTGAGAAATCAGGATGTCATTGTCTCTTTGTTGGTTGTCGGCATCATCTTTCTGATGATACTGCCGGTTCCGACATTCCTGCTCGATACATTCCAGGTTATCAATATTACCTTCTCACTGGTCATTATTCTCTCAACGATGTACGTGACGAATGCGCTTGAACTGGCATCGTTTCCAAGTATATTGCTTGTCGTAACGTTGCTGCGCCTGTCTTTGAACGTTACTTCGACCCGGCTCATCCTCCTCAACGGCAAGAATTTTGACGGAAAGGTTATCAGAACCTTCGGGAACTTCGTTGTGGGCGGAAACTATGTTGTGGGACTTATCATATTCCTCATACTGGTTATTATCCAGTTTGTTGTTATCACAAAGGGTGCCGAAAGGATCTCAGAGGTTGGTGCCAGATTTACCCTGGATGCCATGCCGGGTAAACAGATGAGTGTCGATGCAGATTACAACGCCGGCTTGATCACCGAGGACGAGGCCAGAAAGATGCGAGAGGACATCAGACGCGAGGCCGACTTCTACGGGGCCATGGACGGTGCGAGTAAATTTGTCAGAGGTGATGCCATCGCGGGGATCATCATTGTCTTCGTTAACATCATCGGCGGTCTCATTGTGGGTGTTGTGCAGCAGGGCATGGAGATCGGCGAGGCTGCTTCCGTATTCACCCTTTTAACGGTTGGTGACGGGCTCGCGGCCCAGATACCCTCACTTCTGATTTCAACCTCATCGGGTATCCTTGTCTCACGATCTGCTTCAGAGTCCAATCTCGGGGACGACATGGTCAAGGAACTGACAAGCGAACGCAGGGTTCTGATGCTCACGGGATTTGTCATATTGTTCCTCACCATCTTCACCCCGATGCCGACAGCCATCGGGATTATCATCGGGTCCGGATTGCTTTTACTCTCCTATTTTGCCAGTCAGAAGGAAAAAGAGGCTCAACCTGCGGCTGCCACTCCGGAAGGCCCGGGTGGAGGATTCGGAGGCCTTGAGGGTCCAAGAGGGGGACCGGCCCCGGAGGGCGGGGCACCCGCCGAGGAAGGCGGCGCCCCTGCAGCCCCTTCCCTGACCTCAGCTGAGGAGGTCTCTGAGATCATACAGTCCGACACCCTGGATGTTGAATTCGGCTACGGCATTCTGCCGCTTGCAGACCCCTCGCAGGGGGGTGACCTCCTTGACCGGATCACCATGGTCAGAAAACAGACGGCCTATGAGCTGGGGCTGATTTTAAGTCCGATCAGGGTTCGTGACAGCGTTTTGCTAAAAGCAAACGAATATATGATAAAATTGAAGGGAACGGAATTGGCAAAATACGAGCTCTGGCCGGACAGGCTTTTGGCGATCAATCCTGGAACTGCAAAAGGGGCTTTGCCCGGGATTTCAACTGAGGAGCCTGCCTTTGGTCTTGAAGCATACTGGATTGACGAATCCCAGAAAGAAAACGCAACAAGCATGGGCTATACCGTAGTTGACCCGCCAAGTGCTTTTGCCACACATTTTTCTGAGATCGTCAAACAGCATGCCCATGAGCTTCTCGGCAGGAAGGAAATGGACCTGCTTCTGAACGGGCTTAAAGAAAAATATGAGGAGTTGGTTAACGATATCATTCCCGATCTCCTCAAGGTATATGAGATACAGAAGGTCTTGCAGAATCTCTTAAAGGAAAGGGTTTCAATCCGGAATCTTCCGGTTATTTTTGAAACGCTGTCGGAGTACGCCGAGAAGACCAAGGATATTGACTATCTAACGGAGTTTGTCAGACGCGCACTGAAGAGACAGATATGTGTCGCCGCCCGCTCCGATGACGGCCAGATTCATTCGGTGGGACTTGATCCAAACCTCGAAAGGCAGCTCGCCTCACAGATCAGAGAAACGGATGAGGAGAGATATCTGGCGATTGACCCGGATACACTCCAAAAGCTTGTTAACAAGCTCTCGCAGGGTGTTGAGAAGATTATGCAGCAGGGCAATGTCCCGGTTATTGTCTGTTCGGGGAACATACGATTTTATCTGAGAAAATCGATTGAGCGATCGCTGCAGAGCATTGCGGTCATCTCTTATGAAGAACTGGTCGACGATATACCCTTTAATGTTGAAACGGTGGTATCATTATGAAGATAAAAAAATACGTGGTTGAAGATGTAAAAGAAGCGTTAAAGAGAATAAAAAACGAACTCGGGGAAGATGCCGTCATCCTTCAGACAAGAAAATTCAAGAAAGGCGGCTTTTTGGGCATTGGCAGAAAGATCAGATACGAGGTCACGGCTGTGGCTGACGATAAAAACCAGAATAAGAACGAACAATCCCGAAACACATCCAATAAAGATGAACAGGGATGGGTTGACAGCGAGAAGATATACGAGCTTAAGAGAATCCTCTCAAAGAACAGAGATGTGACCCCCCCCGAACAGAAGAAGCCCGTCAGGAATCAAAACCAGGCCCCAACCATTCCGAATTTCAGTTATCAGGACAACAGCAGGAACAGAAGCGGGCAGAACCAACAGAATCCGCGTCAGCGACAAACTGCTGAGGAAACCGTTGAGCAAAAGTCCCGGGCTAATCTTAGAAATGACAGAGGCGTAAGTGATCTGAGAAAAGAAGTGATCTCCATCAAACGGATGATGCAGGAACTCTCGTCCAAGGTTGGCAAGGAGAATTACCTGCCCGGTATTCCGGAGGATTATCGTAAGATATTCAGATCGCTAAAAAAGCAGGAGATCAATGAGGATATATCGAGAAATATCGTTGAATCGCTTAGAATCATAACGGAAAGAAACACTGAGACCAGTATGGACTTTGAAAAACGGTTTACTGATATTGTTCATCCCCTGATAAAAACAGAAAATCCTTTGAAAGAACATGACCGCGGGGATATAATATTCTTTGTGGGTCCAACCGGTGTTGGTAAGACAACGACACTCACAAAAATAGCGGCCATGTTGTCTCTGGAGATGCGTAAGAAGATCGGTATTTTAACGATTGATACCTATCGAATTGCCGCTGTTGACCAGTTAAAGACTAGTGCCGATATCATGGGGATTGAAGTTGGAGTGGCCTACAATCCGGGTGAATTGAAGACCATGCTTGAAAAATTCAAGAATTACGATCTCGTCCTGGTCGACACAGCCGGGAGAAGTCAGAAAAATGAGATGCAGATGTCCGAGCTCACCCGATACCTTCAAATCATAGAGCCGGAATATGTCTTTCTGACAGGCAGCATGAACACACGGATATCCGATCTCTTTGACATCGTTGAGCATTTTTCAGTTGTATCGCCCACACATCTAATCCTGACCAAGATGGATGAAACCCGAATTTACGGTTCTCTGATCGAGTTGACAAACAATTACGATATACCGATATCATATGTAACTAACGGACAGAGAATCCCGGAGGATATCATGATGGGGAATTCCAAGCGGCTCGCTTCACTGCTTGTAAAAGAGGTGTTAAAAGATGCCAGATCAAACTGAAACACTCAAGCAGGTAGTGGCTAACCAGAATCTTGAGATAATACTCGTTGCAAGTGGAAAAGGGGGTGTGGGAAAGAGTGTCATCGCCAGTAATCTTGCCGTATCACTTGCAAAGGAGCAAAAGAACGTCCTCCTCTTCGATGCAGACGCCGGCTTTGCAAACGCGGACATACTGCTCGGGGTCACCACAAGAAACACATTGCGGGACTATCTCATCAGCGATTTGGAGCTGAAAGATATCATTTATCCCACACGATACGGGGTCTGGCTCTTGAGCAGCGGCACTGATGTTCAGGATCTGATCGCCTTCAGAAAAGAACCCAAGCAGAAGTTCATCGAGGACTTCATGGAGATGGCACTGGATATGAATTATGCCATTGTAGACACCGGGGCGGGCTACACGGATGAGCTCATCTCGTTTTATTCATCCGCCGATAAACTCTTTCTTGTCACAACGCCTGAACCCACGGCGCTTATGAATGTCTACACACTGGCAAAGGTTCTGGCAAGCAAGGGAATATATCCCGAACTCTATCTTATAATGAATCAATCACGAAACACCTCAAAGGATATAAAGGTTCTGGACAGATTTTCTTACGTCCTTGAGAAATTCGTTGGCTGGAAAGTCGAGGAAAGGTTTATACTGAGGAGTGACAAGGCGGTCAGCAACAGTGTGATCAAGCAGGTACCGCTCGTTGAGATTAGCAAGCATTCTCAGCCTGCCCAGACCATACAGCGCTTGACAGGCTATGTTCTCAAGGATGAGACCGAGGAGAATATGGACAAAGCGGGTTTTCTGGGTAAGATCAAAAAACTCTTCGGTATAAAGTAGGTTATTAAATGGTTGATAAGGAATATATCAACAAAATGCTTGCATTGAGCCACTGGAAAACTGAATTTCAATCTGAGGAAACAGTCTTCCCCGCCGTGTTTCTGGGAAAGTTCAGGAAAAATCTCGTCTTTGAGACAACGAAACTGAGATCAACCTTTAAACTCAAGTCAAGAACGTTCTTTTTTAAGATCTTTTTACCCTCAATGATTGTCAGTGGGAAGGGAACCTGTATCAAAAGCGGTAAGTTAGAGGGCTTGAAGCATGAAACAATCATGCGTTTTATGGTCAGCCCCTCTTCCATCAGGGTCAAACAGAAAAGGCATTACAAAAGATTTCCCGTTCTGGAACAGATTGTTGTAACCACACAGGATCAGGAAATCAAAGGGCTTATGAAAGACATTTCAATATCCGGTATCGGGATGATTGCAGGCGACAGGATCCGATCATCTGAAGGAAACCTCTATATCAAAAGTGCCAAACTGGATATCCATTTTCACAAGGTCCATGAGTTTACCGATTTTAACTTTTTCCAGTACGGTATGACAATAGAAGAGGATATTAAAGAAAACATCGAAAGACTCAAACAATACCTTTTGACCATCAAGAAAAAGCTCGACGCGTTAAATATTGAAATCTGAGTGAGTTGATAGAATGGATTATTTCAATTCGAAGGTAGAAGCCAAAAGTGTCCTAAGCATAGGAAAGCCCCTTGTTTTAGACGTTTCGGATCCGGAACTTGCCGGGATGTATAAAAGCTCAATATTCGATGTTGATTTAAACGAGAGGATCCTGACCATCGGGATGCCAAGCTTCAGAGGCCAATACGTTCCGCTTCCCGCAGGTACCCGCGCCTATGTAAAGATGATCGATCAAAGTTCCATGTATGTTTTCAACGCCCGGGTGATTTCGTATGAAAAGAATGCCGAGGGCTTTTATGTCAGTTATATATCTTTCCCCCAGCAGTTGAGAAAGATCCAGAGAAGAGTCTTTGTTCGGGTTCCGTTCTTCAAGAAAGGAACCTTTATGTACAAAGATTCCGGAGATGAGGAAAAGGAAGTCTTTAACTTTATCACCAAAGACCTGAGCGCCGGCGGTCTGCTGATCGTAACAAGACCCAGAATAGAAGTCGGTGTGAAGCTCCTGATTAATCTTGATCTCACAAAGGGAATTGAATTAAAAGACCAGGATGCAACTGTTGTCAGGGTCGATACAAGTGCCGACAGCAGAAATAACATATACGGGATTCAATTTAACGCGCTGGCAAGGAGCAAGGAAGACAAATTGGTCCGATTCGTCTTCCATCTTGAACAGGAAAGAAGAAAGAAGGATAAAAACATTAAAGGAGAGGGGTAAGATAGCATGTCGGTTTATGATAAATTGGAATCTGTCCATATTGAGGCCTTAAAGGAGATCGGAAACATTGGAACGGGAAATGCTGCAACTTCTTTATCAACAATGACGTCAAAAAAAGTAGACATTACCGTACCGGATGTCTCTGTCATTGAAATATCAAAGATACCGTTCATGTTCAAGGATCCCGAAAAGGTAACCGTGGGCATACAGATGAAATTCTTTGAAGAACTCAACGGGAAACTGCTTTTGCTGTACGATGCGAAACCGGCAAAAGAGATGGTGAAATTACTGATCGGAACCGAACCGGAAGATCTGACAAAGATGGATGAGATGCAGCAATCGGTCTTTTCTGAGATTGGTAATATTGTTTGTGGTTCATATCTCGTGGCCTTGTCCCAGTTCACAAACTTGAATGTCAATTCAGAAGTTCCCCAGGTAACCTTTGATATGATCTCGGCGATAGTGGCGGAATCCTGTCTTGAGTATGCAGCGGAGGAAGATAACAGCATTCTGGTGGAAACCAACTTTGAGATTGAATCTCAGACAGAAGTGGATGCCTATCTCTTCCAGATAATGGAGCCGCATTCGATTGAAAAATTACTGGCAAGTCTCGGGATGTGACCCGAATGGGGGCAAAATCGATTATCGGGATAGGAGAATACAAAGCTGACAAGAACCCGGGAATATTAGTCACGCTAGGGCTGGGATCATGCGTGGGGGTCTGTATCATCGATAAAGCGAGTGGTATCGGGGGTCTCATCCATGTTATGCTGCCTGACAGCGGTGGAAAATCCGTTGCAAAACCGGGGAAGTACGCGGATACAGGCATCCCCATTCTCCTGGAGGATATGAAAAAACTCGGCGCTAACATCAACAGGCTTGAAGCAAAGATAGCCGGAGGGGCTGCCATGTTTAAGAGCAAGGGCTCTTCAATGGAGGTTGGGAAACGGAATGTGGAAGCTGTCAAGAAGGTTCTGAGAGGAAAGCGGATTAAAATCCGGGCAGAGGACACAGCCGGCGGCCGGGCCAGAAGTATCGAGTACAATCTTGCCACCGGGGTTTTAAACGTCAGGAAGGTTGGAGGCGGGGAGAAAACCGAAGTTGTACAAATTTGAGGTGTTTTAATTGAATAAACACTATTCATACAATCAATACAGTAGGAAGATAACATCTGAAGATATAATCGAGCGGTTTATTCCAAAGATCAAGGCAATAGCCATATCATTGAAGACGACGCTTCCCGAGAACGTGGAAGTGGACGACCTCGTTCAGGAAGGGCTCATAGGACTTCTGAACGTCCAGGAAAGGTATGATCCGGGTAGAGGCGCCACCTTTTTCACGTTTGCGATGAAGCGGATCCGCGGGGCCATGTACGATTATCTGAGAAAGATAGACTGGATCCCCAGAAACACCCGGCATCTGATGAAACAGGTTGAAAAGGCCCTGATGGAACTGGAGGGTCGGGACGGGGAGCTGCCCGACGAAAAGAAGGTGGCGGGGTATTTGGATATCCCGTTGCGTGATGTTCAGCTGGCCTTGAAAGAGATGAGCCGAAGACAGCTGCTCAATCTCGATGGTTTTCTCACCGAAGATTCTGAAGACTTCACGGAGATATTCCCCGGAAAGTCCAAGACACCGGAGGAAGTCTACAACAAAGCTGAACTGAATGAACAGCTTCAGATCGAGATAGAGGGATTAAAGGAAAGAGAACGGAACCTGTTATCGTTATATTATGTTGAGGACCTTAATTTCAAGGAGATAGCAGAGGTATTCGGGGTTACCGAATCCAGGATCTCACAGATACACAGGAGTATCATGGTCAAACTCAAGAAGCGAATGCAGATATTCCTCGGAAACGAGGAGGTGGAGTGATATGACCGGACCGGTGGAAATGCTGACAAATTATGCAAGAGGACCACAGACGGCTGAACAGGTCAGCAATCAGTCCAATGTCCAGAGCAACGCCAGTCAGACCCTCGCCGATGAGATGAGGGAACAAACCAGAAGACAGACCGAATCAACGGGCGAAACCAAAAAGGGGGATCAGGAGGAGTTAAAGGATTCCACGCAGCAACAACATAAAAATGAATACTTTGGCTCCGAAAAGAACCCTGAAAAAACAGGCGAAAAGAAAGAGGATAAGCTTGTGGAGGATGAATACAGAGGACACTTTCTTGACATACACTTATAGGGGGATTTGAGGTGCGAATATGCCGGATATGAATATATCAATAGGCTACATGATGGTCTTAAGGATGGATGAAAACGGTTATCTCGGTGGAATAATGGTGACCGATGCCTATGCCATACCACTCGAATTCAAATACTCGGAACCCATAAAGCCGACCGGGCTGCAGAAGATTCTCTACGGCAGCTCCATTGAAAAATATCTGATGGTCGATGTCATCGCCAAAAAATTAATCCAGAACGTACAGGAAAAGCCGAAGTTTATTCTTCTCGATGATTCAAGATTGCTGGGATTACAGTCAAAATCCCCGATCATCTATATTGCCAATTCTTCAAAGAATGAAAAAGAAAAAGAAAGCGACGAACTGAGGGAAGGGTTGAATACTGAGGAACTGGAAGCCGGTTTCAAGATTGTCTACACCGGAACATTGACGAGCGAGGACATGAAATGGCTGGAAAGATTGTCAGACGAAATCGATATACTTGAACCTTTTCAGCGGCTTAAGGAGGCACTTAAGTACGTTTGTTCAGAAGAATAGGACATTTTTTCACCGATATTTTTGAAACCCTGAAAAGAGAAACGGGCAAGCTTGACATCAACGAAAAACCAATCGATTTCCCCTTCCGTCTCGGAAGTTTGAAACCGCACGACCCGGATAACACCATCACAAACGCCTCGATGCTTGAAGAGGCTTTCCAATGCAACGATCTAAAAGAGGACGCCCATGCAGTTAATATAAGAGGCGAGAGAGATGATGCCCCACCGCCTGAATTCTTTGACAGTCGTTTCCGTCTTTCCGTTGAAGTATCAGATATCCTGAGAAAAGAAAACGATGAATCCAACGCTGAAGTGACGGTTGTGGAGGATGATTCGTTCGTTTTCCCCTCGTTGGTTATTGAGTCCCTTACCGGTGAAGAAGAAACGGATGTGGTCGTCAAGACAATTGATACGGGTTTCCCCGTGACGGAGTTATCCGGACACTCAACAGAGGTTGAACCGCCGGCTGAATTCTCCCGGGAAATGATCGAGCCCGGGGATGTTACTCTCGAAAACCCGGATTACCAAGTCGAACCCCGGCAGATTAAAGACCTTGAAACTGACTTTGCAGAAAAACAGAGCGGCTGCTTTCATCTGGACTATAAACTCTTCACCGGGGAGAGCCGTATCACCGGACATCCCGTCGAATTCAACACCTCCATCGATCAATCCTACGCTGCGGCTGTCAAATTCCCGGTCAGAAGAAACCGGGTGGCCAGAAAACACTACAACATGGAGGATATTAAACGGGCCCTGTCGTTTATCATGAAACGCCACCGGGAAAGAGGGAAGTTGAAATTCATCGGAATATACAGAAACGTCCCGATCGATTCTGCGGAAAGACTGGCCTTTTCGCGGGATAAAAAACTTTATTTCTACTACAGTGGAAGAACGAATGAAAAACCGATCATCCTCGATGTCTTGGTATTACGCAGCCGGGAGGGAAAATATCATGTTGGTCCCATCATTAGAAAAGTTTGAAAAACATACCTTGTCAAACAGAGCAAACGTTGTCATCGGTGAAAGACACTTCTTTGAAAAGATCCCGGCCGTCGTCTCCGGGCTCATCAGGCGCTATAAAAAGTCCGTTGTGGTCTTTCCCGAATTGAAATATTACCGAAAATACAGCGAGAGTTTTGAAGCAAGTCTCTTCGAGCATTATCCCCCACTCGACGTCCTGCCATTCGATCCCATGCCGGCATCACTCTCGACGGCAAGGCAAAGGATGAAAACACTGCTCAGAGGCATGGAAGCAGGCAAAACGATCGTGACAACAGCGCTCGGACTGCTGCAGAATACCATCTCATTTGAAGAACTTGAGAAGAAAAAACTCATTGTACATGAGGGAGACGAACGCTCTCAGAAGTCTCTTATTAATTTTCTCACCAATTCCGGTTATCAACGGGTTTTCAACGTCAAGGAATCCGGACAGTTCTCCGTCAGGGGATTTATTGTTGATTTTTTTCCCCTGAACACCGAAATGCCGTGCAGAATTGAATTCTTTGACGATGAGATCACGGAAATCCGGACATTTGATATCAACTCCCAGCGGAAAGTCGACAGGTTGAACAGCGTTGTGATCGCCCCTGCCAGGGAGTTTATATTCGACGATGAGAACCGGGAGGTCTTCAACAAGCGGATGAATAAACTCTCCCAAAAATACAGCAACAGTCCCTTTATCAGCGAGATCTCCGGGAATCCCATGGATTATCAAGCGCTTTCCCCGCTCTTTCTGAACAAACATAAACCCCTTTTGAGCCAGATAGAGGATGACACAGCCATTATCTATATTGATGTGGCAAAAGGCTTTGAATCCATCAGACAGTTTGAAAGAGAACTCTTCGAACTCTATCCCGGTACGGAGTACAAGGAACTCTATTACCGATATCTCCGGGTCAGTGAGTCCCTCCTGCTTAGGCCGGAAAAATGGATCAATATCAGCCCGGATGAATCCGCCCTTGCTACCTCTGACGGAAAAAGAATGCATGAGGTTATCCGGCTTGATGATAAGAATATCAAACTCAAAAAACCCGAAAAGACGGTCTCCAAGTTCCTGGAATATCAGACAGAGGCCCTTATCGATGAAGAAGGGATTGAAAGGGGCACGATTGTTGTCCATGAAGATTACGGGATTGGACGCTATCTCGGAAATGAGGTTATAACGAACTACGCCGGAACGCGCGAATATCTTAAACTCGAATACGATAACGCCGTCAAGATCTTTGTCCCGGTGGACAACATCGATCGTGTTCATCGATATGTTGGTGACCCGGAACTGGTAAAGCTTTCGAAACTGAAGGGGAAGAGCTGGGCCAAAAGTAAAAAAAAGGTCAGAGAGGACATCGAGAAGAAGGTTGAAGAACTGATCAAACTCTACGCCGTCCGTGAAAACGCAACCGGGATCTCTTTCAAAGGCGACCGGGAACTTGAGGAGAATTTCTTCAACAGCTTTCCCCATATCGAGACCCCCGCTCAGGATCAAGCGATAAAAGAAGTACTCGAGGACATGGAGAAGGAAAAACCGATGGACCGGCTTGTATTCGGGGATGCCGGTTCAGGCAAGACAGAAGTGGCGATGCGGGCTGCATTCCGGGCCGTCAGTTCCGGCTACCAGGTGGCAATGCTTGTGCCAACAACGGTTCTTTCAAAACAGCATTATGAAACCTTCATCGAGAGAATGGAGGGGTTTGGCCTGAATGTCAAGCTCTTGAACCGCTTCATCACACAAGCACAGAGGAAGAAGATTGTCACCGGCATTAAAGAGGGGCGTGTGGATATCGTCATCGGAACTCACAGTCTGCTGTCAAAAACGGTCAAGTTCGATCGCCTCGGACTCTTGATTATTGACGAGGAACAGAAATTCGGTGTCACGCAGAAAGAGCGTATCAAATCCTTCAAAGAGCAGATAGATGTCCTCACCCTGTCGGCAACCCCGATACCGAGAACCCTGTACATGGGGCTGTCCGGTATCAAGGAGATGTCCGTCATCGACACAATGCCCCCCGGAAGAATCCCCATTGAGGTCACCTGCTCTCAGTACAACGAAAAACTCATCAAAACAGCCATACTGAGGGAAGTCACAAGGGGTGGGCAGGTTCTGTATGTGCACAATCGTGTTGAAGACATTGATGAGGTCCTTGAAAGGGTACGGGGAGTTGTCCCGGAGATCAAAACCGGCCTGGCGCATGGCCGGATGGCCAAAAAACGCTTTGAGAAGACGGTTAACGACTTCTACACCGGTGAGCTTGAGATGCTGCTCTGCACAACCATTATCGAAAGCGGTGTTGACATCCCGAATGCAAATACCCTGATCATCGACGATGCGCAGAGATACGGTCTCTCCCAGTTGTATCAACTGCGCGGCCGGGTGGGAAGAAGTGACAGACGGGCATTTGCCTATTTTCTCTATCCGAAAAGAGCCAAACTCAAACCCGAATCGAAATCCAGACTCGAGGCCATTTCTAAATTTCACGGAGCGGGGAGCGGGCTGCAGCTGTCAATGAGGGATATGGAGATAAGGGGCATCGGCAATATCCTTGGAATGGAACAGCACGGCGAGATCAACACGATTGGACTTCACCTTTACAGACAGATCCTCGACGATGTCCTGGTCAGCAGAGGGCTGAAGAAGGGTGAAAAGAAACAGCAGAAGAAAAAGCCCGAATCCAGAGGGGTTGAGCTCAAAGGTTTTTATTTCGAAGTGCTCATTCCCGAGGACTACATTGACAACAATATCGAGCGAATGAAAGTCTACCGAAAGATCGCTCTTTGCGAGGACATGGAGGACTTCAGAGATGTAGAGGCCGAGATTAAGGACCGTTTCGGGAAACCGCCGAAACAGTTCAGAACACTGCTCTTTTACGCAAAACTCAGATTGATGGCCACAAGACTCGGGATATCAAGGGTTGAAAAATTAGGTAGTTCACGGCAGTTTAAGCTCTTCTTCAGAGATCTCAAGTCCACTGACAAATTTGAAGTGGATGGCATGAGAGGCTTTGTCAACCGCGAAGAGAGGGCAGCCGTTTTGTTCAACGACAACAACAAAAAATTAGCCGGTCTCCTGGAAAAGAATCTCTCATGAATGGGGGTTGGAGCGAAAAATGAACCCAACAGCTGCATCGGGTATTTTCCGATTAATACAGATCCCGGACCTCGCTCCAACTCCCCCGGGTTGGAGCGTTATATCAAGCAAACACCCCCCGGGGTGTTTGCCGAATCTTTACAGAGGCCGGGATATACCCCCCCTGGCTAGCGTAAATGACTCTTTAAATGATAGGAGTGTGACATAATGGAAAAAAGAGTAAAAGTAACCGTTTTAATGGATGACCTCGCCGGAAAGGCACCGCGCATAAAGGCGCATCACGGCCTTTCTTTCCTCTTTGATATT
>Ga0102941_1000623_pt1 | contig 16422 bp, 25 predicted proteins | sample SalPonR2_C_D2_MG_FD_79281 | JGI IMG/M metagenome (GOLD analysis project Ga0102941, IMG submission 79281) | Salt pond soil microbial communities from South San Francisco under conditions of wetland restoration - Salt Pond MetaG R2_C_D2_MG | ecosystem: Environmental > Aquatic > Marine > Intertidal... | reverse complement strand
TAATGTTGAACTGATTTATCTGTCTAAATTTGGCAGTCATCTTTATGGGACAGATACACCTGATTCAGATACAGATTATAAAGGTATCTTTTTACCTTCTAAAGATCAATGTATCCTTCAAAAGTTAAAAATGGTATGTATGATTTTTCATACTTAGAAGATTTTATCATGAAATATATTGATAAAATTGAATATAAACTTAAATCACAAGAGTTGTATTATAATATTGATAAAAAATTGATTGATAATATTATTTTAGGTTTTTATTATGAGTAAGACAAATAAAATTATTGATCTTTTGAAATTTATCAATGTTGATTTATGGGTTGCTGAAAATGAAATGTTTAAAGATTATCCTATCCCATTCTGTTTTAAAATTGAAAATATGGATAGGATAATCTCTTTTTTTGATGAACATGATATAGAAACATCTTTAAACTTTGAATTCATACCTAGTTCCTTTACAAATAACAATATTGTTATTATGGCTATGGATGAAATAAATCATAAAAAATTTATAGATCTTTTCCTTTAAATAATCCTTGACAGGTTTAAAATATTATGGTATTATTCACCATAATCAATTAAAGGAGATGATATGAAAAATTTTATTTTAGATTCAGTAGAAAAGACAATTAAAAAGTCAGAAAAAATCTATTCTAGAAGATTTGATAGAATCCCTATAAAGTTTAACCTTAAAGGATCAACAGCTGGTCAATATTGTTATATTAAAGGTTCAAATAGTTCAAATGGATCATATTTCAGATTTAATCTTGATATAGCTATCGAAAATGGTAAATCATCTTATAAGTCTACAGTTATACATGAAGTTGCTCATCATATATCTAGGGTCATGGCAGAGGGTAAATATATTAAACCCCATGGTGTAGAATGGAAAAGGGTTATGAGTGACCTTGGTTTGAATCCTGTGAGATGTCATTCTTATACAGTCCCAGAAAAGACCAGAAGACTAAAATATTTTGACTATGAATGTGATTGTCAAACACATAATGTATCATCTATTATCCATAATAGGATGTTAAAGGGTCAAAAAAGATTTTGTAAAAAGTGTAAGTCAAATCTCAGAAGAAAAAAATAAAGGTAATTATATTAATCATATATTGAATAAATTCAATATATTAAAAAATACTTAGAAAATAATTGACTTTTGGTCTTTACAATAGTAAATAAAGGTGTTATATTAATAATTGAAAGGTTAACAAACTTAAATTTAAACTTAAACAAAATGTAAAGGGGTTTATTATGAACAAAAAAGAAATTGTAAATGTGTTGGCAGAAAACATGGATACTACAAAAATTGCAGCAACAAAAGTTGTCGATAATGTCATTGATATTATTGCTTCATCTCTTGAATCAGGAGAAGATGTAGATCTTTATGGATTTGGTAAATTTAAACTTTCTAAAAGAAAGGCTTACACAGCAAGAAATCCCCAAACAGGGGAACCAATTGATGTACCTGAAAAACAGGTGGTTACATTCAAACCATCAAAAAGACTTAAAGAATCAGTTCTTTAAGGTATCATGATGTAAAGGTGGGTATTTTGTAAAGTGTTCACCTTTACATTATAAAATAATTTTTATGATGATAAAAGACTGATTTCAGCGAAAAATACTTATGAAATAAGATTAGGTGTTTCTATAACAGACAATTTCATTGTTCATTTTTTCAGTCTGGTTAAAAAGTCATCATATGACCATGGGATTGTCTGTTATTTTATAACACCATTTTTATTAAAAAGAATATCTTCAGCAAACTTATATGATAAATTCATTTTATTAATGATATTCTGTAAATAAAAGGATATTTTCAGCAAATTTTAATATTACTAATTAAATATAGAAATTGATATCCTGAATTCTTAAAAAGGGGTGAATAAAAAATGAAAACAAATGAAGGTTCTCTACAATATGAACACTCTCTAGACCATGTATTAGAGTTTTTTTCAAAGGCTGGTTCACTATTTGATAATGACGAACCATCATTTTATAATAATGAAGAGGATATCTTAGATCTTTTTCAGAGGGCTTGGATAGTTGATAAAGAATTAACCTTAAAGGTTCTTTTTTGGTTAAGGGATTGTAGAGGTGGTGCAGGTAATAGATCAGGTTTCAGGAAATGTATTAGATGGTTATCCAATAATGAAGATGATTACAAATGGGTAGAGTCTAATATTGATTTAATACCTGAATATGGTAGATGGGATGATATGAGATCCTTATTTTCCACATTTGTTGAAAAAATTGCCGTTGAAACATGGGCTAATAATATACTTATGGGTAATAATAATATTTTAGCTGCTAAGTGGGCAAAAAGAACTGATATTCCTTTATATTTGTTCTTTAAAAGGAAAAAAATTGTAAAAAATATGGGTGATTTTAGAAGATTATTATCCCATATTAGATCAGACCATATTGTTGAGACAAAGATGTGTAAAGGTGATTGGGATAAAATAGAATATAGTTCTGTTCCTTCTGTAGCTATGTCAAGATACAACAGAGCTTTTCTTAAAAATGATGCTGATATGTTTAATAAGTTTAAAGACGATGTTAAAAATAATAGAAAAGAAATAAAGGCATCTGTTCTGTTTCCTCATGATTGTGTTAGAACAGTTTTTAATGGTGATGTTGATATAGCCAATGTTCAATTTGATGCATTACCTAATTATATTGACAACGAAAAAAATATTATGGTTTTGGCTGATTCATCATATTCTATGAATTCTATTATAGCCGGTAGTATAAGAGCTATTCATGTTGCAATGGGGCTTGCACTATATACATCATTAAAGGTGGGTGAAAATAATCCGTTTTATAAGAGATTTATTACCTTTGAGTCAGAAAGTAAAATGGTATCATGGAATAATATGGATTTTAGTAGTGCTATTTTAAATCGCTCTATTTTTAATGGTGCTTTAGGATCAACAAGGATTGATTTGGCCTTAGATACTATTTTAGAAACAGCTATCTTTTATAATTTATCTCAGGATAAATTACCTAGTATGTTATTAATTTGTTCTGATATGCAGTTCTCTCAAGGTGTTGGTTCAAATGAAACAGAAGTGGAAACATCATTAAAAAAATGGGATGATTTTGGGTACGAAAGACCTTCTATTGTTTATTGGAATCTTTGTGGTTATAAAGGACAACCGGCTACAAAACAAGATAAAAATGTTTGTATGGTATCTGGGTTTTCACCATCTATTTTGAAAAGTATTCTATCATGTGTGGATTTCGATCCCATATCTATCATGATGAGTACTTTAGAGAAATATAAAATATCAAGCCCATATGTTGGGTAATTTTTATCGGGTTTTAAATTATTTTAGGATCATGATTTTTCATGGTCCTTTTTTTATAAAGGATAATATATAATATGGAAATAATTATAACAGGTGGGTGTGGTTTTGTTGGTCATCATATTGTAGAACATTTTTTAAAGAACACTGAATGGGATATTATAATTTTTGATAAGTTATCGTATGCCAGTAATGGTTTTGATAGAGTAAAAGATATAAATGCTTATAACAAAGATAGAGTTAAAATATTTACTTGTGATCTGAAAAATGGTATTAATGATGGTATAAAATCTGAGTGTAAAAATGTTAATTATATTATACACTTAGCAGCCGAATCTCATGTAGATAAATCTATTATTGACCCATTAACCTTTGCTAAATCTAATGTTATAGGGACTATCAATCTTTTAAATTTTGCTACGGAATTAGAACATTTGAAAAATTTTATATATTTTTCCACAGATGAGGTTTTTGGTCCAGCTCCTATTGGTATTAATTATAAAGAAAATGACCCTTATAACGCTACAAATCCTTATGCAGCATCAAAAGCATCAGCAGAACAATTTTGTGTTTCTTATAATAATTGTTATAAATTACCTATAACTATAACAAGATCAATGAATATTTTTGGAGAAAGACAACATCCCGAAAAATTTATACCATTGTGTATTAATAAAATTTTAAAAGACGATATTATATACGTTCACTCATCACCAGATAAGAAGATATCTGGATCCAGGTTTTATATACACGCTAGGAATGTTGCCAATGCTATAGATTTTATTATAAAAAAACCAGTGTCAACCGAAATAGAATTTTATAATATAGTTGGTGAAAAAGAGGTATCAAATTTTGATTTGGCTAATTTTATAGGAGATGTTATGGATAAAAAACCAAAAATTAAAATGGTAGATTTTCATTCTGCTAGGCCTGGTCACGATTTAAGATATGCTTTAAATGGATCAAAACTTTTAAAAGAAGGATGGTCAATACCAAAAAATTTTGAGGATTCTTTAACTAAAACTATAAATTGGTTTTTAAATAATGAACAGTGGCTATTGACATATTGAATTTATTGTGGTATATATAGTTTATAAACTTTAATAAAGGGTATTATATTATGCTACATGTTCAAAAGTATTTAAAAGAAAGATCTTTAAATGAACTTAAAGATGAATATGGTATTAAGTCATCTGTAGATGGTGATCTTGTATGTTTAAAATATGGTATAAAATCACCAAAATACCATCCTATTACTATTGAATGTAGAGGCATTGTCTTGTCTTTACCTGATTACAATATCGTTGCTAGACCTTTTGATAGATTTTTTAATCTTTATGAAGGTGATGATTATAAAAAGTTTGATTGGGATAATGCCATTGTAATGGAGAAACTTGATGGGTCTCTTATAAAGGTTTATCATTATAATAATAAGTGGTATTGTGGTACATCTGGTACTGTTAATGCATCTGGTACTGTTGGGTTTGATAATGACAAAACTTTCAAAGAGCTATTTGAAGAGGGTATCGGTGGGTCTATTCAAGATACTTTTAAGTATGCTCCAAAAGAAAATACTTATATTTTTGAATTAACATCTCCTGAAAATAGAATTGTTACTAGATATGATAAAACTGATGTAACATTACTGGCTGTGAGAAATACACAAACTGGTGAGTATGTAAGACTGTTTGACTTTGATTTTTGTAATAATGTTAAACATTATGATATTAAATCGTTTGATAAAACAATTGAATTTGTTGAGTCAAGAAGTCAATTTGATGAAGGATGTGTTTTATATGACCATTTAAACGGGATTAGAATAAAAGTTAAAAACAGTGCCTATGTTTCATTGCATCATTTGAGAGGTAACGAGGTGACTAAAAAATCCATTACTACTCTTTTGATTAAAGGTGAAATGGATGAGTTTTTAACATACTTTCCTGAAGATGAAAAACTCGTTAACCCTTATATTGAAAAATATAATAATTTACTGTATAATATTAATAAAACATATGATAAATTTAAAGACATAGAAAACCAGAAAGACTTTGCTATGAAAGTAAAGGATTTATCTTTTTCTGGTATCTTATTTCAATTAAGAAAGGGAAAATCAATGAATGATATTTTCTGTGTTGATAATGTTAATATGATAATGAAGTTTTTATAATGAATATATTTGATAACATAGGTAAGGATAATGAACAGAAACCATCTGTAATAAAATCTGTTCAGAATAGTGATCAAGATATCTTATTATCTATTAAAAAGTTATATCTTAATGATGATAATTTTGATCTTGATCCTTGTTTTTCTAAAGGTGTTTTTTACAAAAATATGATTAAACCTAGGATACTTTATGATAAGGTACCATTAACAGATGATGTTATAGAAAATGATATAAAAAATGGTTTACCATTAGACGATAAGTCCATAAAAAGTGTTATATTTGACCCTCCATTTATGTTTGGTAAACATGGAAAAACATCTGAGAATAAAATGACAAAAAGATTTTCTATGTTTGATAAATGGAATGACTTAGAGGTAATGTATAAAAAGGCTTTATCAGAGTTTTATAGGGTTCTTAAAAAAGGTGGTATTGTAGCATTTAAGTGTCAAGATTACACTGATAGTAAAACTACTTTAACTCATTGCTATGTTCATAATTGGGCTTTAGAAAAAGGATTTAAAGTAGAGGATTTATTTATTTTGTATTTTACTAAAGGTCGTATATGGAATAGCAAATTGAAACAAAGACATGCTAGAAAGTTTCACTCTTACTGGTTTGTTTTTAAAAAATAAGAAAGGAATTTGTTTATGAGTAGAAAATTGTGGGAACATGTATATGAACCAACTAAATTTGATACTATGGTTCTTAATGATGACATCAGGGAACCATTAAGAGAGGCAATGGAAACAAGACCAAATATGTTAATATATGGCCCTCCTGGTGTTGGTAAAGGCACATATGTAAATATTATGGTAAGACATCACGATTTAAAAGATATGACTTTGAAAATTAATGCTTCAGATGAAACTGGCATTGAGGCTATTAGAGACAAAGTCAAAACGTTTGCCCAAGCAATGACTATTGGTAAAATGAAATTGGTTTATCTTAATGAGGCTGACTCTCTTACATCCGGACCTCAAGGCGCCCAGAAAATGTTAAGAGATCTTATAGAGCAAACACAAAGTAATACCCAATTCATTTTAGCATGTAATTATGAACAATATATCATCCCTGAATTGAAGTCTAGATGTCAATGTTTTAATATTACAGCACCACCAGCAGATAAAATTTTTCAGTATTGTAAGGCTATTCTTAAAGCAGAGAAAATAGAATTTAGCTCAAAGTCACTTGTACAGCTTGTTAAAAAATGTTATCCTGATATTAGAAACACATTTATTACAATGAGGCAAAACACATCAAATGGTAAACTAGCTGATGTTATCGTACAATCAGCATCAGAAGAATTATATAATAAAATTCTTAATAAAATGAATGTGGATCCTGGTGAAGTGAGAAAAATACTAAAAAGCAATTCAGTGTATTATGAGGGGTTATATGAACATCTTTATAACCATCTTATGGATGACGACGCAAGTATTGAAATTTTTAATGATGAAGCTAACGCTGTTATACATGTAGGTGAATCATCTTATAGAAGTGGTATTGTTGCTAATAAGGAAATAGAGTTCATGAGAATGTATTTCAGTATGATTCAAGATAAAACTATTGTATTGTAAGGGATTTATTATATGGTAGCAAAAAAGAAAGAAAGAAAATCTAATGATTTATTTGGTTGTCTAAATGCCATATGTAATAAAACACCTATTATATATGATAAGAAAGAAGCCAATGCTTTTATTATAACATTATGGTTATCACATGAAAAAGATTTAATGCCATGGGTAGATAAAGTTAATATGAATAAAACGGTATTTAATGTACCGGACGAGTTAATATTTAAGTATTTTTATGGTAAAATACCTAAAAAGAAAAGATTTATCAAATGGATTAAAAAAAGTAAATTATCAGAAGATAAAGAAAAAGAGTTAAAAGTTTTATGTGATAAATATAATATAAGTAAAAGAGAAGCAATGTTATCATTATAAAAGGAATGACTATGAAATTTAAAGAATATATGAGAGATAGATCTTTATATTGTGATAAAAGGAAAAATGTTTCTATGGAAGCTAAAAATGAAATGGATTTTCGTAAACTATCAAAGTTTATGAATGAGGCGTCCGATGAACAATTATTTCTTTATAGAAAGTATATTAATGAACAAAAACCAGAAGAATTTAAAAAATTAGTAGAGAGTATCAATGATTAAAGAGGCCGCATATAAAGGAAACCTTGGGGTGATGGAGTATTTTCAGCTGATACAAAAAGCCAATAAAAAAGAAGTAAAAGAAATAGAGAAGGCTGTTAAAGAAGAAGATTGGGAAACATATAAAAAACTTGTTAAGAAAATACTTGGTATAAATTTAAAATAAAAAGGAAAATGTGTATGAAAGTTAAAATTAGTGCTTTAAAAGATGTTATGGTAAAGTCTACACTTAATTATGTTATTCCATCGGTACAATTAAAATTTAAAGATAAAAAAATCGTTAGTAATATGGTAACACAGGCAATGGATGCTGTTATAATGTTGGAGTTAGACAACAATATATTAGATATAACACCATCTGATAGTTTTTCTTTTAATTTTTCTGATCCTAATATTAATGTAAAACCATATCTTGATCTTATTGATGAAGATATTGTAGATGCTGATGTATCAGATGAAGATATAAAAATCAAAACAGATAAAAAACAAAAACTATGTTTTCATTTCTCTTCTCCAGATTTTGTATCATCTTATAATGGTAATAAACCAGATATCAGTGATTGGTTTTTTGAACAAAATATCGATGACGAGTTGATGGGTAAATTTAATAAGATTAAAAAGATCGCAGGTAAATTTGGTAAAGTATATTTTACTATTAAAGATAAAATTATTAGTATCGAGGCTACAGACAAACAAACAAAATTTGCTAACAGTATGAAATTTGAAATTGGAAAAGTTGATAAAAAGGATATATCATTGTGTTTTAATTTTAATACTATGAATGCTCTACTATCTATTATAAAAGATTCATATACCGATTTTGAATTTAAAATTCATATAACAAAAGATGAAAAAGGTGGTATGATTCTTTTTAAACATAAAGATTCATCTGAAAATTATTATTTTGTTTCTAAAAACGAATAATAACTCTACTCCTTTTGTTATAAATAATATTAACTAAATATATAACAAAAGGAGTTTTTTATAATGAACAAAAATTTTCGTTTACATATGCTTGTTGAGGGTGTAAAACAAGCTGACAGAAAAAATATATCTAGAATGATAATATCACATAAAAATGGAAACCTAAAAATAGGCGATAATGTTTTATCATTTAAAGATAAAGGTAAAACAATGATAGTAGATTTAAAAGAACCCGATGATTCTATTATCATATCTATAGTAGAGATAGTAGATGTACTTGGTATGGATATTGTATCAAATGCCAAAAATAAAAAAATAACAATAGACTATAATAATTTATAATGGCTGAAGATAAAAATAAATTTAGAAAGAAAGCTATGGATATCATTGAAGATGGTATCATCTGTCTTTACGATTTTTTTGATGTAAACAATGATTTTTTAACGAAAGATGCCGCTGTAAGGTATTTTACACTTTGTTTTTATACAGATCATAAAATAAAGTTTGTATCATATGATAAAGATAATTTAATGTTCGGTCCTTCAGAAATAATGTTTAATGGTGATATATTAATAGGGATATCAAGCGATATAAACAAAAAAGACGTTAAATGGAAAATACTAGAAAATATATTAATAAAAGAACTTAAAAGAAGAGATTTATTAAATAAAAAATCATTAAATAAAATGTTTGATATCCCTTTTAATATGTCAGTTAGAAATTTCCTGGCTAATAATTTCGCAGATAATGTTATAACAGCTAAGGCTGAATTAGAGGAATTTGGTAATACTCAGACAGGTGCATTATATAAAAGCTTTCTTGATGAAAACGATGAACTAAGAAAAGACTTTTTTAAAGAACTAAGTGTCATATATAAAAAGGATATAATGGCGAAATGGTGATAACAAAAATAAAAAACTATGAGCCATTAAAAATTGTAAAGGTATTAAAGATTAATAAAATTAAAATTGGTAGAAAAAAATTATCATATGATTATGTCAAAGATTTTATAGAGAAAGAAGGGTATCAATTATTATCAGACACTTATATCAATGCTAACACAAAATTACATCTTAAATGTCCAAAAGGTCATGAGTATAATGTGAGATGGTCTAATTTCAAAGATAATAAAAGATGTCCTATTTGTAGAAAACTATCTTATGATTATATTAAAAAGTGTATAGAAAAAGAAAATTATACTTTATTATCAGATACTTATATTAACAGTAGAAGTGATATATTAATTAAATGCCCAAAAGGACATGAATATAAGACAAAATGGAACATATTTCAACAAAATCATAGATGTCCTATATGTATGAACCAGAAATTATCTTACGATTACATTAAAGATTATATAGAAAAAGAAAATTATACTTTATTATCAGATGTTTATATCAATGCTAACACGAAATTACATCTTAAATGTCCAAAGGGTCATGAGTATGAAGTAAAATGGAATGATTTTCAACAAGGTCAAAGATGCCCTGTTTGTAATAATAATACATCAAAGGGGGAAGTAGAAGTTCAAGATTTCATTGATTCACTTGGTTATAATATAATAAAAAACGATAGAACACAAATAGTTAACCCTAATACAGAACGAAATCTTGAACTAGATATATGGATACCTGATAAAAATAAAGCCATTGAATATAATGGTACATACTGGCACTCTATGCTCGAAAGAAAGAAATGTGATAGAATAAAGGCTGATCAATGTAAACAAAAGGGTATTGATTTATTAATAGTACATGATCATAATTGGGTAAATTATAATGAATTAGAAAAAGAAAAGATTAAACAATGGTTAAACATTATTGACATATATCTTTAAAATCTAAACAAGGTCTTGACTCTTCTATAGTAAATTCCTCAACATTAAAATCTTCATTCAAATAAAAACTCTTTCTCTCATTACCGTGTTTATATAAGTACTTTACTTGATCATTTATATCAAATATAAATGACCCTTTATCACCTTTTGATGTATGCTTTCTTAAAGTCCTTCCGATACTTTGTAAGATTCTTATACTACTTTTAAATGATGAGCAAAGAGCACAATACTTCAATGATTTTATATTAATACCCATTTGAAATACACCAAATGTAGCAATTAATATAATATTCTTATTATTATGAGTCTTTTTTTGCCAGTACGCTCTTTCTTTATCATTTATTTTACCTGATATAAAAAATATCTCTTTATTTTTAAAATCATCTTGGTTTTTTAAAAACACTTCCAGTATGTCACCTTCCTTCTCTATTTTATCAACCAATAAAAGAATGGACCCATCGACATTTTTTACTATCTGTTTTATTATATTAAGTCTGTACATATTATCAAATACTTCATTTTTCACATCAGAAAAGTTACCATCTATATCATCATTATATTCAACATTAATAATTTTAACATTACATCTTGCTATATATCCTTGATCAGCCAATACATTACTTTTTTGTGATTTTATTACAGGTCCAATATAACTTTGAACTTGTATATTCTCTAATATATCATCCGGCATGGTACCAGTAAAACCAAATCTCCAAAAGGCAGGGGATTTTTTTAAAAGATTATGTAAAATATCTCCTCTTACACCATGCACTTCATCAACAACTATACAATTAAAATTTTTTATCTCATTGTCATAATTTGATAATGATTGCCATGTAGATATAACAATATCTTTATTCCACTCTTTATAATCTTTATTGACCATTCCTATTTTATCATATGGTATACCATAATCCATCATATCTTCCTTAAATTGTCTAACAAGACTTATTGTTGGAACAATTATTAATGATTTATCAGAAAGATTTTTATATAATATTTCTCTTATGATATATGTTATCATTAACGACTTACCAGACGCTGTAGGCATCCTAAATATACCTTTGGCCATTTTAAGAGCTGTTAATATAACATCTTCTTGATAATAATGAGGTTTATATAACATGTCCCATTTAGGGGTTGGGTCTTTAATACCATTAAACATATTTTTCACATCTTCATCTAATTCTAAATTGATATGATGTTTATATTCTGTTAAAGTGTATCTTATGAGTCTGGTTAGTAGTCCATATGGCAAGCTTCTTGATGATTTTCTAAAAAACCCTTTTTTTCCGTTCCATTTACCTGACTGATAGGAGGGCATAAAGTTATAATTTTTTACATAGTACTCAAAATGTTTATATACATCATTAAGGTATTGATAATTTGTTGTGTCTAAACATACATTGAGATTTTTATAAGGTAGTATTTTTACTGTTTCTTTAGTCATTTATAACCCTTGTTCTTTAGCGAATAATTTCATTAACCATGCTTGCTTATCTAATGCCTTCCAAACAGATTCAAAAAAATTCATTCTAAGTTCTTGTTTATGTAAAAGATTTTTAAGGTCTTTTATTTTTTCGTCTTTTGGTATATAGTATTTTTCTATTTCTGTTTTTGTTAAAGTTTTCTCACTATTATATTTATAATGGTCATACTTTCTACCTAATAGGTCCTCATATAAAATTTCCACTCTATTGTAGTTTTGTTTCTCTTTTAAATATAAAAGTCTGAATTGCTCAGATATAAAAGTATTGTTAGCTATTTTGTCAGATAGGTTGTACTCATTATATGTGAGAAGATCCTCTACTTTATAATCATCATATAAAGATTTTAATATATCATTTTGATCTATATCTTGTTGTATTTTTTCTAGTAACTGTTCGTCTAACTTATTCATTAAACACTCCTATATTATATTTTTATATACTATAACACATTATAATAATAATGTAAATTTACTTAATGGGTATAAAATGTTATAGTTACAATAAACAATTTATAAAAAATGAAAGGAACAATATGAAATATGAAATTATAGATAATGATAGTGATAAAGGACTACACTTGTTAAAATTAGAAAATGGTTTACTTTTATCTTTATATAATGTAGGATATGCCAATGGTAATCTTTATTATAAATATGATATTTTAAATTCTGATATTGATACAAATTTTAATAAGATAGATAAAGATATTAAAAAAATTATAAAAAAATTATATTTTGAGGAAGAATTATGAAAGCTATTGCTGTAATGAAAGGTGGTCACATAACATCAGGAAAATTAATTGTTGGTAAAAATATATCGTTTGAATCTGATAATTTTATGATAAAAAGATTTGATGACATTGATAATTTTAATCAATATAAAAAATTTGAAGATTTTAAACATTTACTTGGTATATCTCTTAATAAAAAAGACACTAAAAAACTTTTAAAGGATATGGGTATTAAAGATCTTTATTTTTATGATGATTATTCTGATCATAATAATGTGTCTTTATTTAATAAGTATTGGTTTAGGTATATTAACCCAAGATGCAAAGAATGTGTTAAAAAATGTAAACAATCATCCAGGGTCAATGTATTAAAATGTGATGATTTTAAAGGAGAGTAGATGACTAATGAGCTTATTAAAGATACATTGTATCTAGAGCAATGTATTATTAAAACTATGCTTAAAGATGATGAGTATGCATTTAAAGTTATATCATCATTTGAACCAGACTATTTTGATACACCGGGTATATCTTCAATATTTTCATCTATTAAAAATAATATCAAATCATTTGGTGAAATACCACAAAGTTCTATTATTATTAATGAATCATCTGATGTTGAAGATGTAAAAAAAATATTAAGTGAAATTGATTCTTTTGAATATGATGATTCTAAAAATTATCAATGGTTAATGGAACAAACAAATTTTTACTTAAAAGATAAGGCTATAAAATCAGCTATTGTTCAAGGTGTTGATATCATAGAGAATGGTGATAATCCACAAATAATAAGGGAAATGATTGAAACCGCTTTATGTAAAGATCTTAAAATAGACCTAGGCACGGATTATTTTGATGATTTTGGTATTAGAATGGATAGAATCATTAACTCTAATGTGGAGAGAATACCATCTTATTATCCTGAACTTGATGAGTATTTAAATGGGGGTTTTGTTCCGTATACTCTTAATGTTATAGGTGCTCCTATACATAAAGGTAAATCATTGCTTATGGCTAATATGGCCGCTAGGCAAGCCGAACACGGTCATAATGTTGTATTAATGTCTATGGAAATGTCAGAAGATGTTTTTTCACAAAGGTTTGATTCTATATACTCAAAAACAGATATTAATAGAATGTATGTGAATAAAACAACAAGATCATTAATGATAAAAGAAGTTGCTAAATTAATAAAAAACCAAGATAGAGGTAAGCTTTTTATTAAAGAATTCCCTACAGGTAATGCTACAGTTAATGATTTTAGAAAATACCTTAGAGAATTAAGAATGAGAAAAATCAAGATAGATATTCTCTATTGTGATTATATAGGTATTATGAAAGCAGAAATTGAAAGAGGTAATCTTTATATTGACGTTAAGAAAATAGCAGAAGATTTAAGAGCACTTAGTTTAGAATTCAATATACCAATAGTAACAGCAACACAAATAAACAGAGAGGGGTCTAGAATGGATTTAAAAGAAATAGACCACAATTACACAGCAGAATCATCAGGAGTACCAGCCACATCTGATTTTATGATATTTATGGGTGATGATGATGATCTATTTACATATGAGAATGAGATACATTGGAAAATTATTAAAAACAGAATAGGTGGAAGAGTAGGTGATATAAAGAAATTTTACATAGATACGAGATCATTAAAAATTTACTGTGAATCACAATATGATGAATGGATAGAAGATGTTAAAACTTCTAATGATTCAAGAAATATAAAAGCTAATGTAGGATAAGATGGAAAATTTAGATATAGTAAAAAATAAATTGAATATACCAGAAATGAGTATAGAGGAATATAATTCTATACCATTTAATAATAAAATAACTTTTGAAGAAGGTATAAAGGTTAGATTACAAGGATCTCAATTTTACGAGGGACAGATAGCCACTTATTATATATGCAAACAGTACTCAAAAAGACCATCTGATAAAAAGCTTGTACCATATAGGGTTATATTAAAAAAATAAATTATTTTTACTTTTTATATTTATATATGTTTTAATGATTATGGGATGAGATTTTTATTAGCTAATGATAGTTAAAAATAAGGATTATATAATGAAAAGGTTATCAAAAACCAAAAAAAGAACAGATATCATTAATTCCATTATTAAAAGTTTAACTGATGAGGAAATTTTTAATACTCTTGATTATAAGAGAAATACTGAATCCGCTATAAAACAGTTTATGTATCAACCTTTATTGATTAAAGTTCAAAAAATGCTTGAAGAAAATGGGGTCGATAAAAACAAGTCTAAAATAAAAGCAAAGGAATCAATTATATGGGAATCAAATAAACAAACAACATTACACAATATGATGTTATTTGGAACACAACATAGACCAGATATAGAATTAAAATACGATGGATTAAGAATAGCTATTGAAGTAAAAAAAGGGTCTAATGGTAGTGATATTAGACAAGGATTCGGTCAATGCCTGGTGTATGGTGTTAAATATGATTTTGTTATATTTGTTATGGTAGACACTTCAAATGATAAAAGAATTCTTAATAGTAGTAACGCTAAAAAGGAATCCTATTTAACTGACAGTTTATGGGACAATTATAATGCTAAATTTGTAATTGTTTAAAAGGGGTTGTATGACTAATACTGTATTTGTTTATGGTACTTTGAAAAGAAACCATTCTAATAATTATTTATTAAAAGATTCTGAATTTATTGGAAAAGCGACGACAAAGTATCCCTATTTACTTATTGATGACTATCTACCTTTTTTAATTAAAGATAGCTGTCATGATTGTAGTAGAATAATAAAAGGTGAACTTTATGAAATCACAGATGATGTTTTTAAAAGGTTAGATGATTTAGAAGGACATCCTAATTTTTATAAAAGACAATGTATATGGGTTGTGAATAAAAACAAAATGATATATACATGGTGTTATTTTTTAAACGATGGGTTAACCTATAATGAAAATTGTTTTGTAGATAGTGGAGAATGGGGGGATATTTTATGTTTTCATTAGACGCATTAATTATTGCATATACACCTATTATAATTGAATTTATAATAGCCAATAAATTTACTATTCTTAGTTTATATGTTCTTTTGAGTAAAATTGCCAAAAAAACAAAAACAACTTTAGATGATAGTATTTTGAGCATGATCAAAAACATAGCCTTGACTATTGTTGGGAAAGGTGATATTGTTAAACAAAAGTATGAATATTTTAAAAAGAATAATATTTTAAATGATGTTAATACAATAACTATTAAACATTATGAAAAGGAATTCGAACAAAAATTAAAAGAGATGGGTAAAAATGATATTTCAGATATTAAGTGATCTACATCTAGAAAGAATTAAAGATAAAAGGTCATTTTTAAAAGAACTAAAATCTAATGCTGATGTTGTTTTAATGGCTGGTGATATAATGTCATTTTTTGATGCGGAAGAAACTATTAAAATTATCAGTGAAGTGTTTCATGACCAAACTGTCATTTTTATAGCTGGTAATCATGAGTATTATGGTACTTTCGTGAATAAGGCTAATAATATTTTTAAAAAAGAATCTGATAAATTTGAAAATGTTCAATTTTTAAACAATGATTATGTTAATTTTGGTGATGTTATTTTATTAGGTACTTGTGGTTGGTGGGATAATTTTAATGAAACTGGTTGTTATATGATGAATGATTTTATTCATATTAATGATTTAAGAGAGAATAAAAAAGCCGGTCTTGAATATTCTACTATATCAAAAAATTTTTTAATAGAAAGTTTTGAAAAGTTTTATGATAAAAAAAT
>Ga0102941_1000619_pt1 | contig 16462 bp, 12 predicted proteins | sample SalPonR2_C_D2_MG_FD_79281 | JGI IMG/M metagenome (GOLD analysis project Ga0102941, IMG submission 79281) | Salt pond soil microbial communities from South San Francisco under conditions of wetland restoration - Salt Pond MetaG R2_C_D2_MG | ecosystem: Environmental > Aquatic > Marine > Intertidal... | reverse complement strand
GAAGAGCTCTTCGACTTCTTAATCTGAAACCTATTATGCTATCAGTTGATAATTCAGATTTGGAAAAATCGTCAGGTTTTAATAATATTAACTTGATGGGTCAACATCCGCCTGATTATCCCGCAATTAATATCTTCAATATTAAAGGTCAGAAGGTAGAGACTCTGGTAAAAAATTCACAAAAGGCAGGTATATATCAAAAACGCTGGAATGCTTCTCATTATAGCAGTGGTGTCTACATTTATAGAGTGAAGATTGAAAATTCTCAAGGTACTCAGACAGAAGCAAGGAAGATGACTATACTGAAATAATATTGTATTAGAAATATAGTATAATTTGAATCAGAAGCCAGGTCTTTGGAAAGGAAGCCTGGCTTTTTTTACTTGATTTTCTTATCTATTTATTCTATTAAAACTTTTGGAGTTTACTGAGGAGGAAAATACTCTTGAATTTCTGAAATTTGCAAATAAAGTGCTTAACAATTCCCAGAATCTATCAGATCCAGATTTTTTATAAAATTCTTGCCCCAGAGAAAAGTGGATAACCCTGGCAGAATATTGGCCCCGACGATTCCCCACAAGACCCCAACCAATCCCAGGTTAAATACTTTGCCAAGTAAAAGTACAAAGGCTACCTGAAATATAATTGTTCTTATGATAGTAACAATTAAAGAAAGTTTACCTTTCCTCACTCCTTTGAACATAGAAGAAGTAAACATACCCAGAGGTACGAAGGGAAGAGATAGAGTCTGAATTCGCAGGAAAGTCACTATTTTACCGGATAAATGTTGAGCATCAGAGGAATAACTAAAAATATAGGCTAGTTTATCCGCAAAAATAACTACCAATACAGATATTCCTATTTCTATTAACGCCCCAATTTTAATTGAATAAGAGTAAGCAGTACTTCATTTGTCCTTTCGACAGGCACCAAAAGCAGCACCTGAAACACTGATCACACTGGTGGCTATTTCCATTAAAGGAATTATGCCAATTATAAAAATACGCCCTCCACTTGTAAAAACAGCCACTCCCCAGAGCCATTATCGACATTAAAAAGGGGAAACAGCCACGGCTGCTAATTGGTCTGCTACCCTTCGCCACACAAAATCTATCAGCAATATTGTAGAGGATCTGGACCAGCATAGCAGGCATCATAGGCCAGCCCAATTTCAAGACCGTTTTCTTGTTTTTGGGGTCACCAAGTAATATTTCAACTCCTTTAGAGCCCATGGGTATTTACTCTTTCTATCGTGATTTTCGCAATTTACACTGTCTCTAAATTTACTAATTTTTAAGAAATAGTAAACAATAGTTGTAAATTATCTTTATCATTATTACCTTAAAAAAGAGTTAACAATATTCTATTTAATGTTTTTATTCAAATTAATAAATTAAATATGAACATAGTTTTATTGATAGCGGATAGTCTCCGTTACGATTCTGTGTTTTCGGAAGAAAATTCTGATTTGATTCCTCAAAAGCTGTCCCAGGAATCTCATATATATAGGAATGCATATTCATCAGGTTGTTGGACATTACCTGCAACTTCCAGTATTTTCACTGGGAAATTACCCCATGAACACCAGGCAACTACCCGAACCAGAATGGGCTTAAATAATGACTACCCAACTCTGGCTGAAATACTAAGTAGTAAAGGTTATGAAACCGTCCAATTAACAGCTAATCCAGTTACTACCCATATTTTTGGCCTAGATAGAGGATTTGATAGAATTGAAAGATCCTGGAATTATTTTGAAAAAGGCGAAGATACATTTCTCAACTCAATTCTGTTGCTCGGTAAAAGACGAATCAGACAAAGGTTCCTGCAGGGAGACTTTATAACGGGTAAAATGACAGAAGACATCAAAGCCGGACAGGCGTGGGTGACTTCATTTGCCCCAAATCAAATGGATAGAGCGATAAATCTTATAGAACAAAATCAAAAAGAGAACACACCTTCTTTCCTTTTTCTTAATCTTATGGAAACTCATTTTCCTTATCATATTGATGAGACTTTTAAAACTCTTTCTTCCGGTATCTTCAATAGTATTAATGAACTTAAAAGCTTATACCATATGGTAAATCAAAGTTGGTTAAAAACAGGTAAGAGACACATTCATCCCTCTATGCTAGAAGTAATGCGAAAGAGACAACAGCTAGCCTGGAAAAATATTAAAGATAAGGTTGATCTATTCTATAAAAGGATAAAAGAAAATTTTCCGAACACTTTATTCATTTTTGGCGCTGACCACGGTGACAATTTTGGCGACGAAGGCTGGCGTTACCATTTTAGCAATTTGACAGAAGCCGGTAATCGAATTCCATTATTCATCCATTCACCAGCAGAAAAAAACGAGAATAGAGAAATTTTTCACCCTGTTTCCAATCGAAGACTTTTTGACTACATTTTAAATTTTGCGACAGAAAAATATACTCCTTTACACAAAATAAAACGAACTACTCCGCCGGTGTTACAGAGTTTCTGGTATGATATGCACGGGCAAACCAAACCCAAATATCAGCACGATCAATTTGGATTTGTAAATAATTCAAGGCGTTATCTAAAAAAGGGAAAAGAGTGGGAAAAATATGAGATCAAAAAAAGTCTGTCGAAATTTCCTGAGAAAGAAAAAATTAAGGGTAATCCTATCTATGATCTAGACTTGGTACCTGAATTCCGGAACAATTTAGAATCCAGGTACAAACAATTTAAACAATTTTCTAATGCTATTTCTTAGAAATAAATAACTATTTTTAGGACAGCATAATGAAAACAATAAAGCTTTATTAATCTTCCTCACATCTTAATCAGGGTAAAATTCAAAATATTTTGACTGTAGCTTATTTATTACTAATCCAATTAATTTATAATTCATAAGTTAAATCGAGGAATTTTTATGGATGACTCAAAAAAATTATTTGTACTCGATACAAATGTAATTCTACATGATAGTGATTGTATTAGACAATTTCAGGAAAATGATATTGCTATACCTATTAATGTTCTGGAGGAATTGGACAATTTCAAATCCGGGAAAGAAACCATTAACTATCACGCTAGAAATTTTGTTCGGCAGCTGGATGAACTTAGTGGACACAAACTATTTAATGGAGGAGTGAAAATAGGTCCGGAATTAGGCAAAATATCAGTTAAAATAGAGAATGAAATTGCTCCTGAAATAGAAAAGAACTTTTTAGTAGATAGTGCTGACCACCACATTTTAAATATGGCTTATAATTTAGATAAAGAAGAAGAAAGACCGGTCATTCTAGTTACAAAAGATGTTAATTTAAGAATGAAAGCCAAAGCATTAGGCTTACAGGCGGAAGACTATACTTCTGACCATGTCAGAAATATCTCAAAGTTATATAAAGGCCACCGTTTAATTGAGAATATCAAAGGTGATATCATTGATAAATTTTATGAAGAACCCTATAGTATACCTATAGACGATCTAAGTATAGATCCACCTCCTATAAATAATGAGTCATTGATTCTACGTAACCCCAATAAATCAGTCCTAGCCTACTATAATCCTAAAAAAGAGAGGTTAGAAAGAGTTGGGAAGCAAGACACCTACGGTATTACACCCAGAAATTCAGAACAAACTTTTGCTTTAAACTTCTTATTAAATTCTAACTTAAAATTAGTTACTTTAACAGGAAAAGCTGGAACAGGAAAAACCCTATTGACGCTGGCTGCAGCATTATCCGTTCGAAGAGAATACAAACAAATATTCATGGCCCGACCAATCGTAGGATTAAGTAATAAAGACCTGGGTTATCTACCTGGAAATATCGAAGAGAAAATTCGACCCTATATGCAGCCACTTTATGATAATCTGGGAGTCATCAAAAATCAATTCAATGAAAATTCCAGTCAGGTAGAAACAATTGACAGAATGCTGGAAAATGAGAAGTTATTGATTTCACCTCTAACCTATATTAGAGGTAGAAGTCTGGTTGACATATTTTTCATCGTAGATGAAGCACAAAATCTAACTCCTCACGAAGTCAAAACAATCATAACACGAGCTGGAGAAGGTACGAAGATTGTTTTTACAGGAGATATTCAACAAATAGATCATCCTTATTTAGACAGACATTCTAATGGGCTAGCTTATCTGATAGACAAAATGCAGGGTGAAGAAATTTTTGCCCATATTAACCTTGAAAAAGGAGAGAGATCTGAGCTTGCTGAATTAGCCAGCAATAGATTATAATTCAATTAGATTTTACATACAAATAGCCGTCCTATTAGAACAGGACGGCTATTTATTTCTAAAACTTATCTTTTAAATAATCAATTAACCAGCTTCAATTGAATCTACAGGACAAACATCAGCACATATTCCGCAATCAGTACAAAGAGATTCATCAATTTCTCTTTTGCCATCTTTTTCACTGATTGCTTCCACAGGGCATTCTGGTTCACAGATGCCACAGTTGGTACAATCATCTGTAATGTTATAAGCCATATTAAGAGCTCCTTTTTAAATTTAACCTAACCTTTACTTATTAATGAGCCCCAAATTTATTATTGATTAAATATATTATCAATAAAAAGCTAATAATTTTGTACGGGACAAAATTAACTCTGGGGAGCAGCAGATGCCAATCCTACAATTTCGCCCTTTACTTTTCCCCTCAATGTTTTAGCAGCACAATTCATAGTAGTCCCAGTAGTAAATACATCGTCAACTAAAATAATATTTTCCTTCTCAATATATTCTTCCTGAATTGCAAAAGCATTCTTCATATTTTCTATTCTTTCTGCTTTAGATAAATGAGTTTGAGATCGAGTATTTTTAATTCTCTTAATAAGATCAGTTTGAATAGGTAACTTGATCCTGGCTTGGATTCCTTTTGCAATCATCCTGGCTTGATTATAGCCGCGTTCCCTAGACCTGATTTTATGTAAAGGGATGGGAACTAGAATTGTATTCGTATTTTCAAATTTAGCAATGGATTGCTTGCCTGCCACAAGTTTTCCAATCCATTTTCCTACAGAACTATATCCTCTATATTTTAACATGTGTATAACTTTCTGATAAGTTTCATTAAATAGAAAAGGGATGAAAAGTGAATCAATATTCTCAGGTTGATCCTTTTTAAGAAATATTTCCCGGGGCATCTCTTGTATTTCACTCTGGCAATCATTGCAAATAGGAACATTCCCAGGATAAAATTTTTCACTACATACAAGACATATCTTGGGATAAAGAAGACGTAAAGTTCCATCAATTAATGGGAGTACATATTTTTTATAAAGTTTAATCACAATGGGCAGGCAGAACTTATATTATTTATCTATTTGTATTTACAGGAATATCACTATCTTTACTCAACATCTGTCTCCATCTCTGATTTTTGACTTCTCCCCTTGCATCTGAGTGAATTAATTCATAATTACCTGTCCTCTCATTCTTCAGAAATATAAATCTAACTGGCTTCTCAGTACTATTATATTTCCAGATAATATGATGTTTTTTATCAAAATTTTCCTTATTACGCTCGATTTCCAGGGGTTCACCATACAACATCCAGACTCTTCCCCTCTCCGTCTTCCACCCGGCTCGTTCAGAATTACCAAATCTATTATCAGTATAGATTAATTTTCTCTCAAATTTCCTTCTACTTTCATTTATCGAAGTCGAGGGTTTGGGATCCCTTCGATTCCAAAAATTACTGAGAAAACCTATTTTACCTTTCCTATCTAACTGGCTATATCGATTTTTTTCTTGTTTGGAAGCAACATAACGTAGAGGCTGAAAAAGACTATCTAATTTATGTTCATTTAGTTTTTTCAAATTTTCTACATTGAGACCAATATTCCTATTATTCCCTTTATTAATAATAAATAAGTCTCTTTGCAATTTCAAAGTATCTGCCTTTTCAACTACTATTATTTTTAATTTATAACTCCCGGATGAAATGTTTTGAGTAGCAATTCCGGATCTAAAAAACTGAAGAGATTTAGAGTTTTCTGCCTTTTCAGTCAACCATTCAGTTTTTTTGATTGTCTGATTATCTACATCAGTTATCTTATATCTTACTTTATATTCCGAGGAATCCTTAGATAAATTATATAATTCAAAAAACGGGTAAATAAAATTATTAGGACTTTTAAAAATAGCATCAACTTTAGGTGTTAGATCATATCCAAATTCCCTACTAAATCTATTTTTACTTGCAGTTTTCTTAAATTTTTTCGCCAGTATAAGATCTGAACTGATTAATTCATTAGTATTAAATGACTTAACCTGTATATCTTGGCCGGATCTAAATTGCCTTTTACCATTCTCATCTTTCATAGTAACTTTCAACCTATACTTTCCAGGTGGTATATTAAATTTTTCTATTTCTATTAACCTACCCTGCTTTGCTAACTCAGTAGTATCAGGAATATTAAAATTTAAAGTTTTTGAATTGCCCTTCTTAAGAGAATCATTTTGCATTAACAAAGTCTTAATTTTTACTCTGGCCTGGTATTTATTTTTCTTTTTTTGGAACTGTAATTTGTTCTTAGAAACACCATAATATATTTCCAGGCATGATAAAGAATCGTTTTCTTTAAAAACGGCATAACCAGTCTTAAGTTGCGCCAATATGGAAGAAGAAAAAATAATTAATAACATAAAAATTTTTTTACTTCTATTAAAATCCATCTGTTATCCTCTTATTAAATAATTTTGAAAGTAATTACCAAACAATAGATCATATGGGGCAATTAGAAAAAATGTTTTAAAAAAATACCTTGGTTTATTTATTTTAAAACCCTGAACCAACTGAAAAAAGGGGGGATCGATAAAATTGTCATGGTGAGCGGAGTCGAACCATGCACGAGAAAAGGTGATATTCATTCTTCGACTCCGCTCAGAACGACAGTTTTTATTACTTTTTTCAGTTGGCTTAAGCCCTGTTATTACAATTTTTAAATACATCCAGGTTTTATACGAGGACTTAAAGTGTCGACTCCTCACGATATGCGGATTATTTGTCTTTTTGTAATAACCTCATATATTACTCCATCATTACATCAGCCATTTCCTCTTCAATTTTTGCAGATACAATTTCAGAAACCCCTGTTTCTGCCATTGTCACTCCATACAAATTATCTGCTGCTGACATGGTTATTTTATTATGAGTAACAATTATAAACTGAGTACCATCTGAAAATTTCTTAATCATTTCTAAAAATTTCCGGGTATTTTCATCATCAAGGGGAGCATCCACTTCATCCAGTATGCAAAAAGGACTGGGTTTTACTTGATATATTCCAAACACTAGAGCAATTGCAGTTAATGTTTTTTCTCCCGAAGATAATTGTCGAATCGATTGCAATTTTTTCCCTCCTGGTCGAGCAAAAATTTCAATCTTTGAATCAAGCGGATCCTCACCTGCCAATTTAAGACTGGCTTCCCCACCTTCAAAGAAAATAGAAAAGATCGATTGAAAATTGTCTGAAATTTTCTCAAAAGTCGATACAAACTTTTCTCTAGCAACCTGGTCAATTTCCTCAATAATTTGTTGTAGAGACTCTTTTGAATCTACTAAATCCTCTTTTTCTCCTTCTAAAAAAGATAAGCGTTCAGATTTCTCTTCGTATTGATCCTTAACTTCCATATTTACAGTACCAATTTCCTGTAATTCATTTTTCAATTTTTTAACTTTTTTCTCTAATTTTTCTTTTTTAGGTAAATCATCATCCTTCAAATCAGCCTTAATACTTTTTTCATACTTTTCTGTTAAGACAGATTTAACCTCCCGTTTCTCAGAATTCAACTCTGATAATTTAATTTCAAGTTTTTTTACCTCATCCGCTTTGTATTCTCGAGACTGTCTTAAACTCAACATATCTTCATTATAGTTTTGTACTTTTTGGGCTACACTATCATGCTTATTTTTTATTTCTTTTACCTTTTCAGAAAGATTATTTATTTTGCTCTCTAAATTTTTGATCTGTACAGTATTTTTCTGAATTTTACTAGAAAATTCTCCTTTGCGTTCTTTCTTTTGTTCTATTTCAGTATTGTTTTCACTCAACTTATTCTTAAATTGTTTGATAGAACCCTGAGCTGCTTTAGCATTTTTTTCTGCATTTTTTAAATTATTTTTAAGATTAACTATATCAAGACGTAGCTCTTGAATTTTATCATTTTCCTCCTCCAGTCTATCTTCTAATTTCTCTACTTTTTGTTTAGTTGCATTAATTTTCGTATCTAATTTTTCGATTTTCTCTTTTAATCCGGTTATATCCGGTGTTTCCTGTTTTAATCTTTCTTCAAAATTTTCTTTCTCTACTCTAGTATTTACTTTCTTTTCCTTCAAATTATCTAAATCAGCATCTATCCTATATAATTTATTATTGATTTGATGTAACTTATTTTCCTTTTCAGAAATAGTGCTGTTCAATTCTCGAATACTATTTTTGAGCTTTTGTATATTCTCTTTTTTGTCCTTTTTTTTCTTTCTGACTCGTTCCAACTCTAACTTGAGGTCATCTTGTTTCCTGGAAATCTGGTCATGTTTCTGAGAAAATTTATTCAATTTTTCCTGTCTACCAATCAATATATTTCCTGCATTATCGGAACCATTAGTCAAAAAATTATTCTCAGAAATTAAACCTGACCGGGTAAGAAGTGTTTTTTTGTCAAATGCACCGGAATCAATAAGTCTCTTAAAATCGTTATCTTTGCAGATAAAAACATTAGAAAATATGAAGTCAACTATCGGCTTCATTTCTCCCCTACATTGAATGTATTTTTTGAGTGGTTCTACTTCACTATTAGTGAGACTATCAGTACTCTTATTTTTCCATTTGCCATCTAATGGAATAATGGTGATTTTCCCTTTATCCAATTTATCAATCTTATCTATAGTATCAAGGGCTGCTTCTTTAGATTCTGCTACCACTAGCCTGGAAATATTTGATAAATAAGCTTCAACTGCTTTATTTAAACCTTCTTCAACATGGATTAATTCTGAAAATGCTCCTTTAATACCTGGAAATTCTTCTTTATTATCAGAAATATACTTAACAGCGCCACTAAACCCTTCTTTATTTTCAATTAATTCACTATAGAACTCAATTTTATTTTTAAATTTATCAAGTTTTGATTCCAATTCACGTTTTTTCTGTAATAAATTCTGTTCATTCTCTGCTATCTTTTCTAGTTCCTCTTCTTCATTTTTTCGATTATCTTTCTGATTTTCAATCTTCTTATTTTTATTTTGAAGCTCCTGTAGTAGGGTCTTTTTTTGTTGTTTTAATTTATTTTGCTGTTTCTTATTATCATCAATTTTATTTTTAACTTTCTCTAATATCTCTTCCCTTTCCTCTATATTTTCTTTTAAATGGTTCTTTTTGGCAGTTAATTCACTCTCTTTCTTTGCTAAATTATATCGTCTTTCCTGTAAATCCTGTAATTCATCATTGACAGTAGAATATTTTTCATCAATTTCTTTTTTCTGTGATAATATATCGTCATATCGACTGTTTTTTTCTTTCTTTTTTTGCTTTAATTTTTTTTGTTCCTCTTTTGCTTCTGCAATTCTTTGCTTTGCTGATTCAATATTTTCTTTTAACTCCTGCTGTTCCTCTTTTAACCTATTTAACTCCTGATTGGTACTATTTTGCTTTTCTTTCAGGACTCGATTATCAGATTCCTTTTTATTCTTATCTTCCTTTAATTGCTCCAGATCACTTCTCTTATTATCCAAACTGGATTCAATTTTATTCGCTTTATTCTGGAACTCTTTTAATTTCTTCTCTTTATCCTCTATTTGATCTTTAATCTTTTTAATTTCGGATTCTTTTTTATCTATTTTATTTTCAACCGGGTCAATTTTATTTTGTAGATTTAAGACTTTTCTGGTAGCAAGTTTAACTTCTGTTTCTACCAGTTCATCAGTTATTTCTTGATGGCGCTGGTACTTTTTTAACTGTTTCTCTAGATCTTTAACAGAAGATTTGACCTCTCCGATAATATCTTCTACACGAGTTAAATCCTCTTTGGTGGCTTCTAATTTCCTGAGAGTCGACTCTCTTTGTTTGTGGTATTTATTTATTCCTGCAGCTTCTTCAAACAATTCCCTTCTTTCCTGAGGTGTACCACTTAGTATATCCTCTATCATGCTTAGTTCAATCACGGAATAGGCATTTGCTCCCATTCCTGTATCAATAAATAAATCTTTTATGTCTTTTAGACGACAGGGAGTTTTATTAATTAAATATTCACTTTTATTATCCCTAAATATTCTCCTGGTAATCAATACATCAGTATAATCTATAGGCATTTTTCCACTTTCATTGTGAATAGTGAGGGATACTTCAGCAAAATTCGCAGCCCGTCTATTTTCAGTACCATTAAAAATCATATCAGTATTCTTCTTAGCACGTAAAACACTCGATTTTTGTTCGCCTATCACCCATCTAATTGCATCCACAATATTTGTTTTTCCACAACCATTCGGACCGACAATACAGGTTACTCCTCTATCAAAAACTATTTTAGTCTTTTTCTGGAAGGATTTGAAGCCCTTTAATTCTAATTTAGATATATACATCTAACTTTATTTTATCCCTCTAATTTTTAAAAAAATCTCATTTAATTTTGATATTTTTTATACAAATAATTATCGCCTGCCTTATGTAAGACTTCCTAATTGTTCACCACCTAATAAATGCAGATGGAGATGATCTACTTCTTGTCCCCCATGCTCCCCACAGTTAAAAATCAAACGATAACCATCTTCGGCGATCTCTTTTTCTTCAGCGATTTCCTGGGCTTTCTGAACCAGTTCTCCCACAAGAACGATATCGACCTTTTCAATATCGTTAATTGTCTGGATATGTTTTCTTGGGACAATGAGTATATGAACAGGTGCCTGGGGATTAATATCCCTAAAAGCAACCATACTACTACTTTCATGGATTAATTCAGTATCTGTTTCTCCTGCTGCTATTTGACAAAACAAACAATCATCTTTTTGTTCACTCATATTATTTCTCCTTATCTAAAATTTAAATTTAATCCTTCATATCTTAGTAAATTAATCCAGAAAAATGCTTACCACTTTTTATGATAATAGTGGTATATTCCAGATAAAATATTCGTGACTGCCAGTTCTGTCCTCAGCCTTTTTGTAAAAAGATTGGTAGGAATATAACGCTGGTCCTGAGCAGTTTCAATTTCATCCTCGGTAAATCCCCCTTCAGGCCCCACCATTATTGATATTTTGTTAACTTCATTAGCGTCAAATTTATCCAGCACTTCAAAAAGAGCATTATTACTACTTTGGACGGGTATTAGTTTAAGATTACTATCTTGAGTAAGATTAAACCATTCTTGCTTTTGGAGTACTTCTGAAAAATTCGGTAAATAACTGCTACCGCTTTGTTTTGCCGCTTGAATAGAATATCTTCTGACTTTATCCTCATTAAAATTATCTTTTATACAATTCTCCATTGTGATGGGATGTATTTTTTCCACTTCCATAACAGTAGCGGGTTTAATTAGTTTTTTGATAGCTTTATTTCTCACAATACCAAATCCCAAATCTATCTGGGGCTTTACTCTATTTTCCTCTGGAAGTTCCTCCAATACCTTTGCATATGCACAATCGTAGCCTTCTTCAGTTATTTCCACTCTCTTCTTTTGACCTGTGCCATTAAAGATGATTATTTCCGAGCCTTTAGTTTTTCTCAAAGAGCGACAGCAATGGCGATATTCCTGTCCTTCTATTTTGACCTCCTCCTTTTCCTGATTCTGATCCGGTACATAAAAATAATGTTTATGCATAACTTTATAATATCCAGCCTATTTTTACCATTCCTAACATACTATTAAAATTTGATTTGGACTGATAAGGTGGTTGATAATCTTTGCCGAAATCTGGCGGAGGATCAATATTTTTTCTGAATTTAATAAAGTCATATCCTATCGATAAGGAAAAATATCTACTTCCTTTCCAGACATAATCAAAACCAACATTTATATTTCCTCCTAATGTAAATGGTAAATCCATTCTCTTCCACCTCTTCCAAATAGAGTAATCAGACCTATTGGGTGGATCTAGTCCAATTACAGGCCCCATATTGACTTCCACAAAAGGACGAAAATTATTCGCAATTTGATCTGTAAAGAATAATCTTTTATAATGGATATATGTTTCTAATAAATACAACCTCCTCTTGTCCGCTCTCTGAAAAGTATATGTCCTTCTAGTAATTGGATCATAATATCTCTGGGGATAATCCCCTTCTCCTCTAGTTACAATAAATTTCATATTAAAACCAATTTTATCACTAGGGGTGAAATTCTTTTCATAGAACCCACCTAATCCAGCTCCATAATTTGTTTGGAAGATAGTAAAACCAGCCATAGAAAGATCAGGATTATCAATAGGAAATTTCTCCTCGGCCAGCCCTATCGAGAGGGCAAGAATAAGCAGAATACTTATAGTAATATTTTTTTTCATAAAATACCTCTTTCAGTAAGTCCACTGAGAAATATACAATTAATTCCACGAAAATAAAAATTATTTGTTGCTGCTTTTTATCTATTCTATCAATCCGAACCACATTTTGATGATATTAATAATTCTTGGATATTTTGGCATTCTTCAATAATTTTAGAACGAAATTAAATGGTAATTTAAATATAATTATTGGAGGGGCTATGAAAAAACTAATAGCTATCTTTTTTGGAATTATGATTTCAGTAAGCTTATTAATGGGTTCTCAAGCCCGGGTATCTGCACTGGGTAATGAGCCAGCAATGTTAATTAATGATGACGTTAGCATTGATTTATTCCCACAGCGGATAAATGATTTTAGTCTAGCCAGAGTTGAAGGGCTGGGAAATATACAACCGGGATATCTTTTATTAATCGGTGATACAGGAGACAAATGGGGTGTTTGGGGTAGTAGTACAACCACAGAGAATATGTTTAACATTTACAGAAGTATGAGTGATCAATCTGCTCTAAAATTATCTTTTTTGATCGGGAGGGATCATACTTATCAAAAAAACTCCTCTCAGAAAAATAAAAGGACCAAAAGAAATCTTGAATCCACTTTAACATATGGCTGGGATAATATCAATTCAGAGAAGGCTCTGACTGTTAGCCTTGACTATGGACCAGGTTCAGATTTGTATGATAATGACAATTATAGTAGTTTTGATTATACCAATTATGGGGCAATCGACACTACCACTACTTCCGGTTCTGCGTATCAATTAAACTTCACTACTTCATTTTCTAATAGATGTAATCAGGGCTTACTTTTCTTTAACCACCGTTATGACAGAGTGGGACTTAGTTTCGGTTTTGGTGGCCATGAAGTAAGTACCGGTTCGCAAAAAAACAGTGAAGGTAGTCTTTCTAATTTCTCATTGAACGCCCGTACATTCACTTTTAATACTCAAAATTTAAATGAGCAAGCTCAGTTATACTATGGCGTTGGTACAGGATTAGGCTATATGTCTTCAACCAACAAGGATGAAATCACTGATAACAAATCCAGTAACCACACCTTCTATTTTGGCCGTATGAATATAGCTGCCGGTATAGAAACTTATATTAGTAATTTTGACTTTAGAGTAGGTATTAATAGGACCAATACCCTATTTAGGAGTAGTGGGTCAAAACTGGAAAATGGAACAACAACTGAAGATTCTGAATCTCATATCGGTAGTTCTTCTGGTTATGGTATCGCCACAGGACTCGGTTATAATTATAAAGACTTACAGATTAATGTGCTCCTGAATAATAATATTTTCAATTCCGGTCCACAGATGATATTTGACTCTAATGCAGGTAACATCTTCGCAAGTTTTGATGTAGTTTATAGTTTATAATTTATAATTCTACATAATTATTTCAGTTCGATTCCTTTGCTTAGCACATAATAATCTACTTGTTTTATCATTTAAATCGCCGGGGATGTAAGGATATTCCCGGCTTTTTCTGTATTTAATTCATCCAATTCTGTATAATTGATAAAAATTTATCACTTGATAATTATTAATCAGTTATATAACATCTGTGTAGGTTAACATCAATTTTAGAAATTAATATTAAAATGATGAAGGAGTAAGATTTGAGTAACTTATTTGCAGGACTTGATGTTTCTACTCAAGGATGTAAATTTCTAATCATTAACCAGGATAAAGAGGAAGTAGTTTATTTAACATCAGTAAATTATGACAATGATCTCGATGATTATGACACCCAAAATGGTGTTATCAAAGATACTCCCAAAGTAGTATCAGAATCAAATCCTACAATGTGGTTAGATGCCATTGAAATGGTTTTTAAAAGAGCCAAGAAAGAAAATATTCCACTCAACGATATCAAATGTATTTCAGTTTCCGGTCAACAGCACGGTCTGGTATCTCTAGATAAGGAAGGTAATCTGACCCGCAAACGTAGTAAACTCTGGAATGATTTTTCTACCAAGGAAGAATGCAATATACTTCGCGAACGAGTAGGTGGCAAAGACGAGATGATCAAAGAAATCGGTAATACTCAAAGAACTGGTTATACTGCACCAAAAATATTTCATATGGTACGAAATGAACCAGAAAAATATAAAAAATCTTCAACACTGTTTCTGGTACACAATTATATAAACTGGTTTCTAACTGGTGGTACGAGAGTTATGGAACCTGGTGATACTTCCGGAATGGCTTTATGGAATCCTAAAACTCGGGAATGGTCACAAAAAGTAATGGAAGTAATTGATACAGATTTGGAGGACAAGTTACCTCCAGTTAGACCATCTGATCAGACTATTGGAACTATCTCGGAATATTTAGCAGATAAATACGGATTTAATCAGAATTGTGAGATAGACGCTGGCAGCGGTGATAATATGTATGGAGCGATTGGTACTGGTAATGTAGAACCTGGGGTAGTTACTATTAGTTTGGGTACTAGCGGAACTGCTTATACATTCATGGAAGAGCCCTACATAGATCAAGCAGGTGAGATAGCTGCGTTTTGTGACAGTACAGGACATCATTTACCTTTACTCTGTGTTTCCAATATGGCCAATGGATATAATTCAATATTAAATCAGTATGATATAAACCATGAAGAGTTTGTTGAAATAATTAAAAAAGTCAAACCCGGTAATGAAGGCCGACTATTACTACCCTGGTACGGTGGAGAAAGAACTCCCGATATACCCCATGCTGAACCCATTTACTTTGGTTTTGATCTAGATGATTTTACAAAAGAAAATCTCTGTCGCGCTGTATTAGAAGGACACATTCTCAATATTTACTATGGATTTAAAAAAATGCCAGTCGAGGTTAGTGAAATCAGGTTAACCGGCGGGTTATCAAAATCTCCAGCCTGGTGTCAAACAATAGCTGATATATTTGAAGCACAAACAGTCCCTGTGGAAGGAGAGGGGGCTGCAATGGGTGCTGCTCTACATGCTGCCTGGGTCTGGAAGAAAGAAAATGAAGAAGGAAAGTCGATTCAAGAGATAGTCGAACCTTTCATTACACTAAGTGAAGAGCGCAGAAAAGAACCTAGAGCAAAATATTTACCTGTCTACCGCAAACAGAAGCAACTCTATACAAATCTAGTTAATAGGTTATTGGATCAGGAAAGTAAAGATCCCTTTGAACTCAAATACGAATAGTCATTAAGTATAAAAGATAGTATATTATTAAAAGAAACAGAAAATACAGTACATCCTGAACGTCACAAGGGGAATCATTTCCGGGGTAGTTTTTGCTCAAATCAAAATATAAATATATAAGCCCGACAGATGTATCTCTGTCGGGCTAAAGTATATTAATTGGTGAGTTTAACTAAACCAAAGAGATACAATTCATTAGCAAAAATATTAATTTATCAGTATAACCGAGTCGTATATTGATATTATCAAGCTTTATCCGAGTCCTCTACAATGCCCAAAATAGAAGGTATAAAGAATATGGTAGTTAGTAAACAGGTCCCTACTCCAATAAATAATGCCCTGCCCAGACTTCCATATCCGCGATAAGTAGCAAATACCAAGGACCCAAAGGATAACATAGTAGTCAAAGAAGTCATTATTATTGCTTTACCAGTAGACTTATAAACTTCCTTAATATTACCCCGACCTTCTACTTCGTATCTATGCAAAATATGAACTCCATCATCTATTCCAATTCCCAATATTAATGGTAATCCCATAACATTAACCAAAGTCAACTTTAAGCCAAGTATCACCATTAAACCTAACATCCATATAAAACCTGACAATAAAGGTATCATTGCTAAAACTGATTTAGACCAGGATTGGAAATCAAATAAGAGAAAAATAAATACCACCTAAACTGAGCGGTTTTTAAAAATTAACGCTAAAAATTACTAAATTTGTAACAATTTAATCTAAATATTTTTGAAAATAGTTATTTCTTAATTTTTGTTTTATTTACTTTAAATTTTAGAAT
>Ga0102941_1000616_pt1 | contig 16521 bp, 19 predicted proteins | sample SalPonR2_C_D2_MG_FD_79281 | JGI IMG/M metagenome (GOLD analysis project Ga0102941, IMG submission 79281) | Salt pond soil microbial communities from South San Francisco under conditions of wetland restoration - Salt Pond MetaG R2_C_D2_MG | ecosystem: Environmental > Aquatic > Marine > Intertidal... | reverse complement strand
AGTTCAATTGTTTTTTTACCTTCATTGCGCAATTGAAAAGCTTTTGTAATAGTGTTGTAACCATCTGCTTCCACATTTACGGCATACTCAAACGGTGTATTCTCCGAGATTCCGACATTCGGATCAACTGTCAGTTCCAGTTGTCCCTGTGTGGTTAAAAACTCTGCCTTTTTATCTCCGGAAAAAGTGACAATGTCATCGCCGTTTTTTCCTGAAAAACGCAGGGTGGCAGGTGCGGTAATTACAGAGCCGTCGGAGGCATCGATCAATTTGTAGGTCAACCGAGTGTTGAAAAAGTTGAAATCGATAATCAGCAAATTAATATCGTCGCCGGTTTCTTTGTCTTTCAGCGGGTTGTCGAGATAATCGCTGCAGCCGGTCAGCAATGCTGTAATCAACAAAAGGAAGGCTGTTTTTATGGGAAACGATTTTTTATTCTTCATCATTAAAAATTTTGGTGCTACAATTTAAAAAAGCCTCACGGCAATATCAAATTTTGCAATGGGATAATATTTATAAACAGAAAACTGTTCCTCCAGAATTTGTTTCTGGTTGTGTGCTTCGTCGGAAGTAGGTTTGAGCAAACCGGTAGTTTCAATGGTAACTTCGGGGCTGCCAATATAATACAAGCCGGTTTCAAAATTATAACTCACCCGTTTCGACTTTCCGAAAAACTTTCGGAATCCAACTGCGAGGTATGGAGAGGTTTTTATTTCGGGTTCAAAATAAAAGTTGAATTCCCCAACGTCTTCAGCAGGAATGGTAATGTCGCCGTATTGCAGGTCGCTTACAGCATACCCTGCTACTTCGGGCTGAAACTTATTAATGATTGCTCCGCCCGATATGTATAGACTTTTTGTATAGAACCAGTCGGCCAGCAAAAACAATCCGCCGGTAGTATAATCCAGGTCGGCGGCAAAATCCATTTCGTCTTCACTGAATGAAAATGCATGGTTTAATGAAAGGGTTTCGTAGCCTGCTTTAAATGTAAAATTTTTGTTTGCAATGTATTTAATATTTAATCCAAGTCCGTTGGTCGATGCCTGGCCCCCGGCGTAAAAGCCAGAAGTTTTAACAATGGATTGCTCTGCCACCGCGTTTTTCTGGGCCACCGCAGGTACGAATCCGTTAACAAATAGCAGGAGTATTAAAATTGTAAAAAATCGTTTTTTCATTCGTACAGATAAAATTGTTTTCAATACCGGAAAACAAAAGTACAATTATCAACTGTTAAAAATGCGATATTGTGGCTGCTTTTTTAATAAGTCTTTCATTTTCAGCAAAAATAGAATTTGCTTTCAGAAAAAAGTACGGGTTTGATTCAGCATTTTGGAAATTTGGTATAAAACTTGTCAAAAACCATTTCTCAAAATGAAAAATAGATTAAAAATAATAGTTGTACTGATTGTTGTCGGGTTTGGTTGCTCCAGGAAGGAGCAGAATCCGGTGGATTTTAAAAAAATTGTTCTGAAAAAGAACGAAAACGTGGAAGTGCTTTCGCGGTTTGTGTCTGATTTGGAGTATATTGAATTAAAGTATCCCGCAGATTCACTTATTGGACCCATCGAAAGTTTAAAACTTCTGGAAGACGATATTATCATTAAGCAACGCAATTCCCGAAATTTGAGTTACCTGAGGTTTTCGAAGGATGGGAAGTTTTTAAATGAAATCGGGCCTGCCAGCGAGGCTGTGTCGCTGCAAACTCCACGTGATATTCTAAAATACGATGATAAGTTTGCTGTTTGGGATGAGGCTGGTGTTCACGCACTTTCAGAATCAGGAAATTACATTGGAAAAATTGTTGATACCCAGCACACCGGGAACAGTTTTTTTTACTCGCGGGATAACTTTTACTTGTTTCATGAATCAAATACCCCGGGATATCTTTCAAAATATTCTCGGAATGGCAAATTGTCAGAAGTCTATAAAGTGGGAAATAAACGGACAGATGACCTAAATTATTCGCGGGTAATTGAAATGGCGAAAGATAGTTTTCACCTGTTCTCACCTGTAAAAGATACTGTTTTTGCTTTTTCCCAGGGGCACCTTTCGCCAAATTATTTAATCGAAGGCGAGTCGCATCCCACACTTGTAAATGCTTTGAAGAAAATAAATAACTTTGATGAAATTGATAAATTAAAATACCTCCATAACAATAAACACTGGGTAATTAAGCGGTACTTAGAAAACCCGAATTTTATCTTCGTGGTTTACCGGCTCGCATCAGATTCTCATTACCTGATAATTCGGAAATCGGATTGGAAAACGACTTATTTTGAGCGTGCCATAAACGACATCGATGGCGGAATATGGGATTATCCCATGTACCTTTCTGACGATGATGAATTGTACGTTCCGTTGGGTACCTACCAGATTGCAGGTCATAAAATGCTGAATAAAAAGCGGTTTGGTTTTGAAAAAGTAATTGAGCGAAACCTTGAAACCCACAGTCCGGTAATTATGAAATGCAAATTGAAGTAAATACGGATGGAATTTTAATTTTACAGCCTTTCCTGTTTTTAAGAATTCAGGATCTTTCCGGATTTTTTCTGCGGTGCCGGAATTTCTTTTTTATGAATCAGTTCGTTAGTTTTGCTGAATGAAACGAGCATGTAATCTGCCAGTCGGCGGAACACCCGATAGCATGATTAACCCAGAAGTTTCGGGGCATGCGAGTTCCATACTATACCGCTAAAAATAAACAATTTTAATAGTATGAAATTTAAAGTAGCCTCGGAATATAAACCCACTGGAGATCAGCCGGAAGCAATTCGGCAGCTTGCTGAAGGAATTGAGAATGGCGACCGGTTTCAGACGCTGCTCGGTGTTACCGGGTCGGGTAAAACTTTTACCGCTGCCAATGTAATTGAGAAAGTGCAGCGGCCTACTCTGGTTCTGAGCCACAACAAAACGCTGGCGGCACAGTTGTACGGCGAAATGAAGCAGTTTTTCCCCGATAACGCAGTGGAATATTTTGTTTCATATTACGATTATTACCAACCCGAGGCCTACCTTCCAACCACCGATACTTACATTGAAAAAGACCTTTCTATTAATAAGGATATTGAAAAACTGCGGTTGAGTACCACTTCTTCACTCCTCTCCGGCAGGCGCGATGTGGTGGTAGTTTCATCGGTTTCATGTTTATATGGAATTGGGAACCCGGAGGATTTTCATGCCAATATTACTGAGTTGAAGATTGGGCAACCTGTTTCCCGAAATGCAATGCTCCGGCAATTGGTGGATGCACTTTATTCGCGTACGGAAGTGGACTTTCAACGGGGCAATTTCAGGGTAAAAGGCGACACGGTCGATATTTTTCCGGCCTATGCCGACACCGGGATCAGGATTGTGTTCTGGGGCGATGAGATTGAGGAAATTTCGAGCTTCGATCCTTTAACCGGTCAGACTTACGGCCAAATGGATGATGTGGTGATTTATCCTGCCAATATTTTTGTTACTACCAAATCGCGGATGAATTCGGCCATTAAACAAATCCAGGATGATTTGGTGGCGCAAATCGATTATTTTCAGGAAATCGGGAAAAATCAGGAAGCCAAACGCATCGAGGAGCGAACCGAATACGATTTGGAAATGATGCGTGAACTGGGCTACTGTCCGGGCATTGAAAATTATTCGCGCTACTTTGACGGACGCAGCCCGGGTTCCCGGCCATTCTGCCTGCTCGATTATTTTCCTGATGATTTTTTGTGCATTATCGACGAAAGTCATGTTACCATCCCGCAAATCAGGGCCATGTACGGTGGCGACAATTCGCGAAAAACAACATTGGTTGAATTCGGATTCCGCTTGCCTGCTGCCATTGACAATCGTCCGTTGAAGTTCGAAGAATTTGAAAATATTGTGAATCAGGTAGTTTATGTTAGCGCCACACCTGCCGATTACGAACTGGCCAAATGCGAAGGTGTTGTGGTGGAACAGATTATCCGGCCAACCGGCCTGCTTGACCCGGTTATCGATGTGCGGCCCAGCACTAACCAGATTGACGACCTGCTGCATGAAATTCACCAGCGCATCGAAAAAAATGAAAGGGTACTGGTTACTACGCTTACTAAACGAATGGCCGAAGAACTTTCGAAATACCTGCTCAACATGGGAGTGAAAACACGCTACATTCACTCGGATGTGGATACCATGGAGCGGGTGGAAATTATGGAACAACTGCGCAAAGGCGAGTTTGATGTGCTTGTTGGAATCAACCTGCTGCGCGAGGGACTCGATTTGCCGGAAGTATCGCTGGTGGCTATCCTCGATGCCGACAAAGAAGGGTTTCTCCGTTCGGAGCGTTCGCTTACCCAAACGGCCGGTCGCGCTGCCCGTAACCTCAACGGCATGGTAATTATGTATGCCGATAAAATTACCGACTCGATGCAGCGCACCATCGATTCCACCAACTACAGGCGCGAAAAACAGTTGAAATACAACGAGGAAAACAACATTGTTCCGACCCAGATTATTAAACCCACACGCGAAATAATTGGTTATGAATACCGGAGTGGCAAAAAGCCGGATGAATATGCTGATGCAATTCAACCCGATGTTGCTGCCGATCCTGTAGTACAATACATGACTCCTGATGCGCTGGAAAAAACCATTGCCAAAACCAAAAAACAGATGAAAGCCGCCGCCAAAGAACTCGACTTTATTGAGGCAGCCCGTTTGCGCGACGAAATGTTTGCACTTGAAAAATTGTTGGAAGAGAAGAAAAAATAACTGAATATTCTTCCAGATTATAAAATCTATAATTTCTGTTAAAAACCGGATCACTTTTTCTGAATTCCCAATTAAATGTATTTTTGTACCAAACTGAAAAGAGAAGGATGGTAGCTTTGTTAAGAAATATTTTTGTGTCGATCCAGGATATCATTTTTAAACCCAAAGAGTTCTGGGGGCTTCAAAAAGAAAATGAAATAAAATCACGAAAACTGCTGTCGGGGTATTTTTTCCCGCTTTTGCTTATGGCCGGTTTGGCTGTTTTTACAGGTGAGTTTTTCAGGAACAACCACTTTTATGCAGGGTTTGCCCTTATGAAAGCTTCGCGGGAAATTTTGCTTTTTTTGCTGCAATACCTTTTTTCGGTTTTCTTCACCAACGAACTCATTCGGACTTTTGGCGGGCAAAAACGGCGAAAAACAGCTCAAATGCTGGTGGTATTTTCCATGATCCCGTTATTGCTTGTTTCCATAATTACCGGTCTTTTTCCGTTTCTCTATGTGTTGGATGCCCTTGGTTTGTACAGCTTTTACATTTTCTGGGCAGGAGCAAAACAATTGCTGGATTTTCCACAGCGCAAACTTGAAAAATATGCGCTATCAACTATTCTGGTAAACTTTTTTATCTTTAGCTTTTTAAGTGTTTTCTTGTCGAAACTTTTAACCGCATACTTGTAATGGCACATCAAAAAGGAAATATTAACGTTAAAAACCGGAAAGCTTCATTTGAATTCGAACTGATTGAAAAGCTTGTTGCCGGAATGCGGTTGACGGGCACCGAGATAAAATCAATCCGTAATGGAAAAGTTAATTTAAGCGACGCTTATTGCCAGTTTTTCAGTGGTGAATTGTATGCCCGAAACATTCATATTTCTGAATATGAAATGGGAACACATACGAACCATGAAGCCAAACGCGACCGTAAATTACTGCTGAATAAAAAGGAACTGCAAAAACTGGAACGAAAAACCAAGGAGTCTGGATTGACAATTGTTCCCACCCGCCTGTTTGTTAACGACCGTGGTTTGGCGAAACTCGAAATTGCCCTGGCCCGCGGTAAAAAAATGTACGACAAACGCGAAACCCTGAAACAAAAAGATTCAAAACGCGACATAGATCGTGCTATGAGGTTCTGAATTTTTCATTATATCATTTACAGTATTTATCTCCACCAATCAAAATTATCAGAAATAATTATTTCGTTTTTTTGAATATGATGTGTTGTTTTCATTGGAATTAAACGAAACTTAAGGTTGTATTTATTAGCTAATTTTCTAATTTCTTCAGTATCATCATAGGTCAGCAAAAATCTACCTTTTAATTGAGCAGTTAAAGCGAATAAAGCATCATGATCAATATTGAAATGAGTATATAATCTTTTTCCGGCAAGAGTATATGGCGGATCGATGAATGAGTATGTATTCTTTTCATTTTTTATTTTCTCTAATTCTTCAAAAGCATCACCAGAAATAAAATTTACTTTGTTTTTAATGTATCCAACAGCATTGATTCTGTCATACAGGGTTTTAGGATACCACCTGGATTTAATTCCTTTGCCATTTTCTCCATTTTTAATTAAACCCGATCCTTTTGTAATGATGCCTCCATGAAAAATCCTGTTTTTAAGAATTGTACTAAACGCCTGTTCTTTAATGCTTTTGTCTTTTGTTTGTAAAATGTTGTTGGCATTTTCTGGAGTTAAGTCAAAGGAATAGATTTTATTAGCTAACCATTCATGGTCTCCATTTATGATCACTTCCCATACCGCAGCCACTTCATTATCAAGCTCGACCATGGTAATTTTTTCTGCCAAATTTTCAAATGCTGCAGTTAAGCTAACTATACCTCCCCCCGCAAATGGCTCAATAAGTTTTTTTGTCTCGGTTGATTGTTTGAGCCATTTTCTGATAACCGGGATCAACCAGGTTTTTCCTCCTGGATATCGAAATGGGCTCCTTTGTGGTACAGAGGCTACATTAACAACCGGTTGGGTTGACTTTTTTGTTTTTGTATCAAACAATGTTAATTGTCTACTCATTTTAGCTACTGATTATATCTGTTAATGATGGTGCATCCGGAGGATTTTTATCTAAATGTTCGTCAAGTCGGTTTTGTAGTATTTTTATGAAATTAGTAATATCTCCAGGTTCAGGAGTTGTAATACGCAATAGGGCTGGCTCAAATTCAGTATAAATAATCTCTGAAAGAATTAAATGATTGCAATTCTCTTTCTTATTGTATTCAAGATCATATAGAAACCATGCAATATCTGCTTTCGATTCTGATGTAGCAGGAAGTACTGGCAGGGTGTCAAAAAAGGATTTTTGAAGAGCGACTGCTTGCTTTTTTTTCCATGACTTAAAAATTCCACCTTTGTATAACATTTGCGGAATTAAACGTTTCCTTGAAGAAGATAGATAATCAGGTTTCGGATAATTATATCCTGTTGGCCATTCAAAATTCTGTGATGGTTTATTGATATATTTTTCAAATGGATTTCTAAGGTTACCGGAAATATATACTCCCTGTACTTCAAGGGATAAAAAGTCAATAAGTTGACCATTTTTATCGTATTGAATTAATACAAAATCAATGTTTCCAGCTGACTGGCCATTTTTGTCAACTAATTTTATTTCAGATAAAGATGTCCAGTTTGCATCTGCTCCAAATGCAAAATTAGCTGCATTTTCAATAATAATCCAGTCTTCTCTAAATCTCATTGGACATGTTATAACAGGTACATCATTGTGCCAGATACTGCATACTCCGAGTGGATTGTTGGCTTTGTCTTTTGTGCAATTTGGAACTTTATTATTGTATGGGCAAAGTTTCTGTTTTCGGTAGCGCTTTGCTTTTGAACTATCGTTTTCAATAGGGAATCCAAATACTTCTCCTAAAGGGCTTTTTTTTCCTGAGGTCGTTTTCATAAAGCAAAAATACAAAAAGCTATCGGCCGACAGCTTTATAATAGGATATTTTTATACCATTAAGTATGAAGTACCTCAAATTTCCTAAACCGCCTCCATATTTTCTATCGGAATTATTTTATCGCCTTTATATTTCTGCAGCAGATTGGCAACAGCAAGCGTATCTTTTTCGCAGTATTTTATTATTCGTTCCAGGTCTTTTTCTTCCCAGTAAATTTTGGCAACCTGGCTGCCGTCGATGTCGTCTTTTGGAGTGGGAATATTAAAAAGTTCACACAGCAGAGACAATGAGGTGTAATGCTTGTAATCGCCAAATTTCCATAGCTGAAGCGTGTCAATCAACTGGTCTTTTAGTTCCCAGGGCTTGGCTCCTGCAATGTCCAGTATTTTGGGCAGGTTCAGGTTGTTAACCAGTGCCCGGCGCGATATGTACGGAAAATCGAATTCCTGTCCGTTGTGTGCGCAGAGCCTTCTTTTTCCGGCCCGCGAAAATGCGTCCCAGGCATTGAAAAAGTTTTGGATCAGTATTTTCTCATTATCATCAGCAAAAGATTTTACCCTGAAAAAAAATTCTCCTTTTTTCTGAAAAACATACCCGGCCGAAATGCAAATAATCCGGCCGAATTCGGCATATATTCCGGCCCTGTCGTAAAGTACCTCGGCAGGTTCGTCGTTGGTTATCTGGAATCGCATTTTGTTTTCCCAGAGTTGCTGCCATTTTTCGTTCAATTCGCTGTATTCCGGGGCAAGCGGTGCGGTTTCAATATCCAGAAACAAAATTTCCTCGATGTTCAGATTTTTCAGCATTTAACTGGTTTTTAAGGTGTGGTTAATATGGTTTGTCAGAATATTAATTGCTACCTGGTTCATTCCTCCCTGCGGAATAATGATGTCGGCAAACCGTTTGGTAGGTTCAATAAACTGCAAATGGCTGGGACGCACCGTCTTTTCATAACGGTCGAGTACCTGATCTACATTCCGGCCGCGTTCATTAATATCGCGCCGTATTACACGTGAAAGCCTTACATCGGAATCGCAATCCACAAAAACCTTAATGTCCATCAGGTCGCGGAGGGCTTTGTTGGTGAGGCACAAAATTCCTTCCACAATTAATACTTCTTTTGGCGCTACCTGTCGGGTTTCTCCCATCCGTGAGCAGGTGATAAAGCTGTAAACCGGTTCGTCAACCGGTATTCCGTTTTGCAGTTTTTCAATATGGTCAATCATCAATTCAAATTCCACTGACTCGGGATGATCGAAATTTTTCTTTCTTCGTTCCTCCAGGCTTAAGTGGCTGTTGTCGAAATAATAGGAATCTTGTGAAAGGATGGCAACCTCATCTTCCAGAAACTGCCCGGCTATTTTTCGCACAACCGTGGTTTTTCCCGAGCCGGTGCCGCCGGCAACGCCAATTACAAGCATTTTTCTTTTTAGTTAATTGTTAAAATTCACCGAATAAAAAGCAATCACTTATGCAACTGCTAATAAAACACTAATTTTGCTGTCAGAAAAATCTAAGATACAAAAATTCACAGGGCTATGATTAATCACATTGTGCTTTTTAAACTGAAAGATTACCCGAAAGAGGATAAAGCAAAAGTTATAGAGGAGTTGAAAACTCTTCTTGAAGCGCTGAAAGAAAAAATTGATGAGGTAAAATACCTTGAAGTGGGAGTCAATTTTGAGCTTGAAACCAAAAGTTACGACATTGCCCTCATTTCGCATTTCGAATCGCCCGATGATTTGGATGCTTACCGCGTTCATCCTGAACATCTGAAAGTGGTGGAACGTATTAAAGAAACAACATTGGAACGCGCAGCCGTCGATTACAGATTTTAATTGAAAAGTAAATTTTTTAACTCATTTTTATATGCCCGGTTTATATCCGCTGAAATTTAAGCCCGTTTTTCATGAGAAAATATGGGGAGGAAATCGTTTGAAAAGTTTGCTGAACAAAGATTTTGGCGATTTGCCCAACTGTGGCGAGAGCTGGGAATTATCTTCAGTGGGAGGTCATATTTCGGAAGTAGCCAACGGTTACCTGGCGGGAAACAACCTGCAGGAACTGATTGAAGTTTATATGGGCGATTTGGTGGGCGATAAGGTCTACAAAAAATTTGGGATTGAATTTCCGCTGCTCATTAAGTTTATCGATGCCAACGACGATCTTTCCATCCAGGTGCATCCCAACGATGAGCAGTCGAAAAAGCGGCACAATGCCTACGGCAAAACCGAAATGTGGTACGTGGTGGATGCGGAAGAAGGAGCACTCATCAACTCAGGATTTAACCAGCCTGTTACCCGCGAAAAATACCTCGAACACCTTGAAAACGGGAAACTGACAGATTTACTTTGCTACGAGAAAACCGAAAGCGGAGATGTATTTTTTATTCCCGCAGGCCGCGTACACGCAATCGGTAAAGGAGTGCTGGTTGCCGAAATTCAGCAAACATCGGATGTTACATACCGGATTTACGATTACGACAGGAAAGACAAAGAGGGTAGCAAACGCGAACTTCATACTGACCTGGCGCTCGATGCCATCGACTTTTCTTATCAAGAAGAATACAAAACAAAATACAAAACGGAAGAGAATGAATCTTCTGAAATTGTCAGTTGTGAATATTTTACCACCAACATTCTCGAATTTTCGAGAATAATTGAAAAAGATTACCATCAACTCGATTCATTTATAATTTACATGAACCTGAATGGTCGTTTCATTATTGAATATGAAAACGGAACTGTGGAGGTGAACAAAGGCGAAACTGTTTTGATTCCGGCAAGCCTCGAATCCCTTAAACTAAATCCGGTTACGGAAGAGGTGAAAATTTTGGAAGTTTACATCAGGAATTAAATGTTGTCGGTGAAATTATTTTTGAATCAATGTTTTTAATTTTTTAAAAAGAAACTGGAAATCAGCAGGTTTTTTTCAAAAAAAATGAAATCGTACCAGTTAAATTTCTTTGGTAAGAAAATCAACATTATTTTTGCCCAATGGAGATAAAGGAAGCCCGTTTTTTAATCAGCAACACCGATTTGGACAAGTGTCCGGCCCCAAACAAGCCTGAGTATGCATTTATTGGCCGGTCGAACGTGGGCAAATCTTCACTCATAAACATGCTTACCAACCGAAAGTCGCTGGCAAAAATTTCAGTAAAACCCGGTAAAACCAAATTAATCAATCATTTTTTGATAAATGAAGAATGGTACCTCGTTGATTTGCCGGGATACGGATATGCAAAAATTGGTAAACAGGAACGCAAAAAATGGGAAAAATTTGTTCGCAAATACATTCTGATGCGCGAAAATCTTTTTTGTTTGTTTGTGTTGATCGATTCGAGGCACGAGCCTCAAAACGTTGACCTGGAATTTATGGAATGGTTGGGAATGAGCCAGATTCCCTTTGCAATGGTTTTTACAAAAACCGACAAACTAAAACCAGGTGAGCTGGGAAAGAATATCGAAAGTTATGAAGCTAAGATGCTGGAAACATGGGAGTTTATGCCTCCGTATTTTACATCTTCCGTTTCAACCGGAGAAGGAAAAAAAGAGATACTAAATTATATTCAGGACATTAACCGTGAAAACATTTAATTGTGTTTTCAATCAAAAATTGCTATCTTGAAATTCGACAAACATGAAAACAAAAGTGCAGTATCAGATTTTCAAAATAAGAACCAAATTGAATTAGCCATGGGCAGTAAAAATCATCCTTTAAAAGTTTTTTCGGGCAGGGCAACCCGGCATCTTACTGAGAAAATATGTGACAGTCTGGATGTGGATCTTGGATTATCATCCTGCCCGGTTTTTGCCGACGGCGAGTTTGAACCGTGTTACGAAGAAACCATTCGCGGTTCTCACGTTTATATTGTGCAGTCGACAACTCCGCCAGCCGATAATTTGCTTGAATTACTCTTAATGATTGATGCCGCAAAACGCGCCAGTGCATACAAAGTAATCGCGGTAATTCCCTATTTTGGCTTTGCACGTCAGGACCGGAAAGACAAACCCCGTGTATCTATTGGGGCAAAACTGGTAGCCGACCTGGTTTCTGCTGCCGGTGTAGATCGTGTAATTACAATGGATTTACATGCCGACCAGATTCAGGGCTTTTTTAATGTACCCGTCGATCATCTGTTTGCTTCGGCTTTGTTTATCCCTTTCATCAGCAAAATGGGCCTCGACGATTTGGTAATTGCCTCACCTGATGTTGGCGGCACCAAGCGGGCCAACACTTACGCCCGGATGCTGCAGTCGGATATGGTAATTTGCCATAAAACACGCGCCCGTGCAAACGAAGTAAACAGCATGACGGTGATTGGCGATGTTGCAGGAAAAGATGTAATTATTGTAGACGACATGATTGATACTGCCGGCACCATAACCAAAGCTGCCAACCTGATGAAAAAGAAAGGAGCCAATAGTGTGCGTGCGTTTGCGGCTCATGGTGTTTTGTCTGGGCCGGCTATCGAGCGCATTGAAAATTCAATGCTGGAAGAAGTCTATTTCACCGACTCCATAAAGCACAAAATCGAAAGTGAAAAAATTAAATACATTACCATTGCCAATGCTATGGGTGAAGCTATAAAAAGAGTTTATAAAAATCAGTCGATTAGTTCGTTATATTACCGCTAATTTTTATCTTTGCACCGCTTTTTCCGAAAAAGCAGGAGCATTTAGGAAATGGAATAAGCCGGGTTTTTTCTGAAAATCCACTGTTTCAACTCCGTTAATTATGCATGCTGTTTGTTCTGCCAATTGGCGGAAAGGACTGAGTACCATAATTATTAACAAAAATTTTTAAAAATGAAATCAGTATCAGTTAAAGGAACCAAACGCGAAGCCCTTGGAAAAAAAGGAGCAAAAAGATTACGCGAACAGGGCGATGTGCCTGCAGTGATTTACGGTCACGAAGAATTAATGCACATTTCTGTTCCGTTCAGTGAATTGAGGAAATTGATTTACACACCCAATGTTTATCTTATCGATCTCGATATCGATGGCGAAGTGCATAAAGCAATCATCCAGGATTTGCAGTGGCACCCGGTTGAAGAGCAGGTTTTGCATATCGATTTTGTGAAAGTTGAGGACGGCAAGCCGGTAAAAATCAGTGTTCCGATTGTACTTACAGGAAGAGCAAAAGGTATTAAGGCAGGTGGTAAACTGAAAACCAATATGCGCAAGCTGAAGGTGAAAGCACTTTCCGAATTTCTTCCCGATTCAATTGAAATAGACATTACAAAATTGGGAATTGGCGATAGCTATAAAGTAAGTGAACTTGAAAGAGCAAACATTGAGTTTCTCGATAATAAGTCAAACCTGATTGTTGGTGTTATTTCTTCACGTGCTGCAGCAGCAGGTATGTTATTGCCTGAAGACGAAGAAGAGGAAGAAGCTGAAGGAGAAGAAGGAGCTGCCGAAGGTGGTGAAGCCGAAGGAGAAGAAGCTTCTGAAACAGAAGAATCATCAGAACAATAAAAATGAATTTTTGTGAAGTATTTAATAGCAGGGCTCGGAAATATCGGTCCGGAGTATAAAAATACACGTCACAATATTGGATTTCAGATATTGGACGCTCTGGCCGGGGCGTCCAATATTGTTTTTAACGACAAGCGTTACGGTTTTGTGTCTGAATATAAATTTAAGGGCCGCACATTTATTTTATTGAAACCAACAACGTACATGAACCTGAGCGGGAGAGCTGTAAATTACTGGATGCAGAAAGAAAAAATTCCGCCGGAAAAAACTCTGGTACTTGTTGATGATATTGCACTGCCTTTCGGAACAGTACGCGTGAAAGCAAAAGGAAGCCCGGGCGGGCACAACGGTCTTAAAAGTATTTCTGAAGTTTTGGGAACAAACAGTTATCCACGCTTGCGGTTTGGCATTGGCGATGATTTTCACCAGGGATTTCAGGTAGATTATGTTTTGAGCGACTGGACACGTGAAGAGGAAAAGGAACTTCCTGAAAAAATAGATAACTGTATTGAAATCATCAAAAGTTTCGGAGCGATTGGAATTGAACGAACCATGAATTTTTACAACAAGCGTAAATAGTATGGCGGGAAATGTCAGAATTGATAAATGGTTGTGGGCCGTGCGGATTTATAAAACCCGCTCGAAAGCTACCGAGGCATGCAAAAAGGGACGAATTCTGATAGACGAACTGCCGGTGAAACCTTCACGCGAAATTCATCCGGGCAATATTATTGAAATTAAAAAAGCACCCATTACACGCAAATACAAAGTACTGGCACTGGCCGAAAAACGTATGTCGGCAAAACTAACCGAAGATTTTGTGGAAGATATTACGCCTCCGGAAGAGATAGAACTGCTGGAAACCCAGAAGAAAATGAAATGGTTTACCCGCAAACCCGGAACCGGGCGGCCTACTAAAAAAGACCGGCGCGATTTGGACGATTTTTTTGATAATTAGGCAGAAAACCGTAATTTTCTTTTTTATTTCATTTTCCATAAAAACAGTTAAATCATTAACATTTTCAGAAAATGCTTGTAGCAAAACAAAAACGCAAGGAAAACATTGCCGAATACATACTTTATCTCTACCAGGTTGAAGATTTAATCCGTGCTTTTCATCTCGATATGGATCTTTTGAATAAGAAACTGATTGCAGGTTATGACGTGGATGATAATACCCGTAAAGAAATTTACGACTGGTACGAAAACCTGGTTTTGATGATGGAAAAAGAAGAGAAACAGCAAAAAGGGCATCTTCAGTTTATTATCAATCTTATCGGAGAATTGAATGAATTTCATCACCGGCTGCTGGAAACCGAAGTGGATAAAATGTATATCCCAATTTATCAGGCAGTGGCTGGTTTATTGAATGAACTGAAACAAAAAAATCCGGATGCAACAACTGATATTCAGGTCGCCATTGATGGAATTTATGGCTATTTGTTGCTGAAAATTCAAAAGAAAGAAATTACTGAAGACACCAAAGACGCTGTAAAAAGATTGAGCCACTGGCTGGCGCACCTCTCAAAAGATTTCAGGGAATACGAAAAAGGTGATTTAGAGTTTTAGACCAAAATCATTCAGAACAAAAAAAAACGCCACATTGGAAATTAGGTGGATTAACTTTTTTAAGTATTATTCTTGCATTTTTTCAGATCGATGCCCTTATTCCGATTTCATCTGAACTTTAGATAGCTATGAGCAGGCGACACCGTGGCCTATTTTCATCAATGCCGAAATTAAAATAAAACCTTACTGAAACCGGGAAGCTCCGAGTTTACGAGGAGATCACCCGGCTGAAGTTAGGTTTTATGAAAATGGAGGTTGAAGATGAAAATCAGCCTTGAATTTTCTGCTTCGTCTTTGCTTCAAGGCAAAGATGAAGGCCCCCCGGCAGGGGAAAACTAATTATAAAAATTCATGATTTCTTTTCTACTCCGCCTACTTTTTGAAGTGTGCCAAAAAAAACCGAAAAAAGAGAATGGGTTCAAGAGAAAAAGGACAGCTCAACAGCTGTCCTTTATTAATGTTAACCCCCAAACACACAAGCAATACAGGACGTATTGCATTACAAATGTAGGGCTTAAATAATAATAAACCAAAGTTTTAAGATAAAATGTTTCGATAATTTTAAAATTCTGAAATGCAATTTTTGCTGCTGCTTCGTTGATTTCGCGTTTGCTGTGAATAGTATAATTTTTATTTTGAATGAATAATTGTTTGCCCGGTTCTGTTTTTTACTGCCACTTATAATCAACTTTTTGCATATTAAATGGTTGTATTGAAAAATCGTAATTGTTTCATCAAATCCTGAATTTATGAAAGACAGCAGAAAACCGGGTTTTATTAAAATGATTAGAGCTCCCTTTCTATCCTCCATTCTTGCGCCGCTTTTTGCGGGTATCTTGCTCAGCTACAGCATTAATGGCAGTTTAAATTTAATTGGTGCACTTTTGGTAATTATTGTTGGTTTGGGATTGCATATTGCCACCAATGTATATAACGATATTTACGACACCATTCAGGGAACCGACAAAGTGAATGTTCATCGAAATGAATCGAGTGGTGGTTCGGGCGTGTTGCAGGATTTTCCGGAACTGATGCCCAAAATGTTTTTAATTGCCCGTGCAAGTTTGGTAGTTGCATTTGCCGGCACTGTTGCACTAACCTTTTTTATTGAAAAACATTTGTGGCCTTTACTCTGGGGCCTTTACCTGCTTTCTGCTTTTTTTAGTAAATATTATACCGCTCCTCCGGTTAAGTTGGGTTACCGCGGATTGGGTGAAGTTTCTGTTTGGCTTGCATTTGGCCCGATGGCCATTTTAATTGCCGCAGTGAGCCAGAATATTGGTTTCCATCCGCAGGTTGTTTTACTGATGCCGGCAACCGGGTTAAGTACACTATCTATTTTACTGGTTGGTCAGCTTATCGATGTGGATGCCGATAGGAAAGGTGGCAAACATGGTGTTGCTTCCCGGCTCGGAACCCGCGCAACTTCATACATCTATCTTTTTGTGCAGTTGGCAATTATTTTAAATGTAGTGTTGCTGTTTGTAAATTATTCCGGAAAATCATGGCCTTTGCTTCTAACATTAATTCCTTATTTGTTTCTTTTCCCGAAAGCAGTTTCTATCATTTTAAAATACCATGACGAGGAAGACAAGCTTAAGAAAGGAGCCAAATTAACTGTGCTTACCCACATCGCTTTTTCATTGTTATTGATCATCGGTTTTGTACTCTACAATGTTTTGCTTTTCTGAATAAATTAGCTGCAAAACAATTTACCACATCAATATAAAAAACAGCGATGCTGAAAGCGAGCCGAGGATATTTACCAGGTCGTTTGGAGTGATGCTTTCCTTTGAATTTAAAATCTTTTT
>Ga0102941_1000614_pt1 | contig 16568 bp, 14 predicted proteins | sample SalPonR2_C_D2_MG_FD_79281 | JGI IMG/M metagenome (GOLD analysis project Ga0102941, IMG submission 79281) | Salt pond soil microbial communities from South San Francisco under conditions of wetland restoration - Salt Pond MetaG R2_C_D2_MG | ecosystem: Environmental > Aquatic > Marine > Intertidal... | reverse complement strand
GACCTTCTGCGCCGCGCCATGGGCAAGAAGATCCAGGAGGCGATGGACGCCGAGCGCCCGAAATTTCTCAAAGGCGCCGCTGAAAACGGCGTTGATGAGGACAAGGCGCTTGAGGTCTGGAACCTTCTCGACAAGTTCGCCAACTACGGATTCAACAAATCGCACGCGGCAGCCTACGCCGTGGTCAGCTATCAGACGGCGTGGCTCAAGGCCAATCACCCCGTGGAATTCATGGCTGCCGTCATGAATTGCGACATCCATCTGACCGACAAGCTTGGCGTCTACAAGCAAGAGGTCGACCGGATGGGAATCGAGGTGATCGCGCCTTGCGTCAACCTGTCGGCCCCCACCTTCACCGTGGACACCGGCAAACTGGTCTACGCCCTGGGCGCGCTCAAGAATGTAGGCGTCGATGCGATGCGGCTGATCCACCAGGCGCGCCAGACCGAACAGGGCGACAAACCCTTTGCCACCCTGTTCGATTTCGCACGCCGCGTCGATCTCAAGCGGGTGGGCAAACGATCCCTTGAGATGCTCGCCCGTGCCGGGGCCTTCGATGCGCTTGACCGCAACCGTGCCCGCGTGTTTGCCGCGCTGGATCAGCTGACGGCCTATTCCGCCGCCATCCATGACGCCGCAGCCTCAAATCAGGTGTCCCTCTTCGGAGAGGCGGGCGACGATCTGCCCGAACCGCGCCTGCCTGATCCCGATGACTGGATGCCCAACGAAAGGCTGACGGCCGAACACCAGGCCGTCGGTTTCTACCTGTCCGGTCATCCGCTGGACGACTACTTGCCGGCCCTGCGCCGCAAGGGCTGCCAGACGCTGGCAGAGGTCGAACAAAAGGTACAGGGCGGTGCCTTCGTCGCCAGGATGGCAGGGTCGGTGTCGTCCCGGCAGGAACGGAAATCCCAACGCGGAAACCGGTTCGCTTTCGTGCAATTGTCGGACCCCACCGGGTTGTTCGAGGTCACCATGTTCTCGGACGTGCTCGAGGCCACGCGCGAGCATCTTGAAACCGGGTCCAACATCATTCTTCAGGTCGAAGCCACGCTGGAAGCAGAACAACTGAAACTGCTGGCGCGTGGCGTGCAGCCCATCGATGACGCGGTGGCGGGCGAAAGCCTTGGCCTGCGCGTGTTTGTCGACGGGCCCGCCGGCATCACATCGGTCCAGACGCTACTGGACCGCGCCCGGGCAGAGGCCAAGACCCGCGCGCGCGGCCCTGTATCGCTGTGCTTTTCGGCCCCGGATCTGCCGGGCGAAATTGATGTCCTGATAGGCGAGGATTTCCCGGTGACCCCCCAGATCAAGGGCGCGCTCAAAAGCCTCGGCGGCGTGGTGATGGTCGAAGAGGTCTGACCCGCGCGCGATGGTGGGCGATCTGATCCTGCCGGCCAAGGCTCCGGCAGTCACGCCGGTGGCTCAGGCCGCCGCCGCCGCGATGGTTGCCACAAGCATCCGCGTCGCCTGTTCGAGACGGCCGAAATCCACCAGGTCCGCCACATCGCGGCTGCTGTGGTAGATGCCGCCCTCGGCCCCGCCATCATAAAACCCGATGCAGGGGAACCCCGCCTGTTCGAACGGCATGTAGTCGCTATCCCAGATATCGGTGTGCATCACGGTCAGATTTGTATGCGCTGCCGCCATCTGCGCGGCCAGCGCCCCGTAGCTTCGCGATGCCGCGTCATTGTCCGGAACCGCGTTGCCCCGATCGTATTCCACGATGAACGGTCTTGCCGGATCGGGCGGACGCCAGCCCAACATATCCAGGTTGATCATCAATTTGATCGGCCAGCCATCGCGCACCGCAACGTCGCGACAGGCTGTCGAGCCCAGCAAGCCCTGCTCCTCGCCCGAAAACGCCACGAACACGAGATCGCGGCCCAGGTCTTCGCCGGTCAGAATGCGCATCGCCTCGACCAGCGCGGCGACACCTGTTGCGTTGTCGTTGGCACCGGGCGCAAGCCGCGCGGGCTGTTCGGAAATGCTGTCGAAATGCGCCCCTACCACGATGATTTCCCGCCCGGTCACGGGCTGGCCTGCCACGATATTGTGACGGGTTTCCCCCGACGGCAGCCGGTAGGCTTGCCGCGCGACCTCGGTTCCCGGGGCGGCATGGCCACGCATCAGGCGCAGAACCATGGTCTCGACCTCGGGAAAATTGGGGCTCTCAGTCCAGCGTGTTGGAACCGCGCTCAACGTCTCGACCGTCCGCTGCAGGAAGCCGGCCGAAACCTGACCGACCCAGCGTGCGATCCGCGGATCACCTGACCCGCCCAACGGTGGCCGCGGTTTCACGATCTGTTGCGCCACCCCGGTGCCGGGGGCGAAACAGGCCAACAACGCTCCCGTCGCGCCAAGAAGGCTCCGCCGCGTCATGTCGGCTCCGACCTTGCAAGACGTGCAGGTTCGCCTCATGGCGTCCGACCCTTCCAAGCTTGTCCACATGTGTTGGGTAAATCGGCATTTGGCCCCCGGCAACGTCTTTTCCAAATGCCTGCCGTCCCATCTATACAGCCCCCCGAATCCCTCCTACCGTCGCCGGCATGAGCCAACCCGCCACCATCCTGGACAGCCGCGCCTCGTGGATGCGCCTCGCCCTCAGCCTTGCGGTGTCGCTGGTCGGCAATGTCGGCATGTGGGCGATCATCGTGATCCTGCCCGCCGTTCAGGCCGAGTTCGGCACCGACCGCGCCGACGCCTCGCTGCCCTACACGGCAACGATGATCGGATTTGCCCTCGGCAACTATTTCATCGGCCGCGCGGTCGACCGGTTCGGCGTCGCCCTGTCCCTGGCGGTTTCGGGCGTGCTGATCGCGGTCAGCTTCGCGGCCGCGGCCTTTGCCCCCAACATCGCGACCCTGTCGGCGCTGCAGGTGCTGATCGGCTTTGGCACCGCGGCCAGTTTCGGGCCGCTGATCGCGGATGTCTCGCAATGGTTCCTCAAACGCCGCGGCATCGCGGTCGCGATCATTGCCTCGGGCAACTACCTTGCGGGTGCGATCTGGCCCCTGATCCTTGCCGATGTCCTGGCCGGTCCGGGCTGGCGCACGGCCTATCTGATCGTGGCCGCCGCGACCGCGTGCATCATGGTCCCCCTGACGCTGTTCTTGCGCAGGCCGCTGCCCGAAGACGCGATGCAGGCATCTGAAACCGCCGCCGCGCTGCGCGCGCGCACCACGGGGTTGAGCCCGCGCACACTGACCTGGCTCCTGGCGCTGGCGGGCATCGGCTGCTGCGTGGCCATGTCGATGCCGCAGGTCCATATCGTGGCCTATTGCGTCGATCTGGGCTACGGGCCGGCCGTGGGGGCCGAAATGCTCAGCCTCATGCTGATGGGCGGCGTCGCCTCGCGCCTTGTCTCGGGCGTGCTGGCGGACCGGATCGGCGGGGTCTGGACGCTGCTGATCGGCTCCACCCTGCAAATGCTGGCCCTGATCTTGTATCTGCCAAGCGACGCGCTGACCTCGCTCTACCTTGTCAGCCTGATCTTCGGCCTGTCCCAGGGCGGCATCGTGCCAAGCTACGCGGTGATCGTGCGCGAATACCTGCCCGCGCGCGAGGCCGGCCAAAGGGTCGGCCTCGTCATCATGGCCACGATCTTCGGCATGGCGCTCGGCGGCTGGATGTCCGGCTGGATCTATGACCTCACCGGATCTTACCAATGGGCGTTTCTGAACGGGATCGCCTTCAACCTCCTGAACATCGCGGTCATGCTGACGATCCTCACCCGGTCCCGTCCGCGCCTGCCGCAATCCACGGTTCCCGCGTAAGCCGGATCAAGGGCGACAGGCATAGCGATTGCGCCACGGCTCTGCAGAGCCGGTCCTCATTCTCTGTTTCCCAAATATCCCGGGGGGAGGCGAAGCCGGGGGGCAGCGCCCCCCTTTCTCCGCTCACCAATGCGGCGGCTTCTGATCCGCCATCGGGATCGTTCCGCCGCTGTCGACCTCCCGTTCGGCCTCGCGCATCATCAGCATCTCGACCCGGCGCGTCAGCCGCGCGATCTCGGTATCCTGGCGCGCCACGACCTCTGACAGATCCTCCACGCTGCGCGTCAGATGCGCCAGTTGCTCTTCAAGGCTGGTGGTATCGGCCATCGTCACGTCTCCCCCGATAGGCGCGCGTGCATGCGCGCATTGGCTGCGGCCTGTATACGCCGCTTGCGCGGGGTTTTTGCAACGACCAAAACCGGCAACCTTGCGACTGCGGCCCCCCTCCGCTAGACGATGCGCGACCCCGCGACCAAGGCATCATCCAACCCATGGCCAAAGACAAGAAGCAACCCCGCCCCAAGGCAGAGACGCCCAAGGGCTTTCGCGACTATTTTGGCGCGGAAGTGACCGAGCGCCAGCAGATGCTGGAGAAAATCGCCGAGGTCTACCGCCTTCACGGCTTCGACCCGCTGGAAACCGCCGCTGTCGAAACGGTCGAGGCGCTGGGCAAGTTCCTGCCCGATGTCGACCGCCCGAACGAAGGTGTCTTCGCCTTCGAGGAGGACGACACCTGGCTGGCGCTGCGCTATGACCTGACGGCGCCGCTTGCCCGTGTCGCCGCGCAATACCGCAACGACCTGCCCTTTCCCTACCGCCGCTACGCGATGGGCCCGGTCTGGCGCAACGAAAAGCCGGGGCCGGGGCGGTTCCGGCAATTCTATCAATGCGATGCGGATACGGTCGGCGCGCCCTCGGTCGCCGCCGATGCCGAGATCTGCGGCATGCTGGCCGACACGCTCGAGGCCGTGGGCATCCCCCGCGGCGACTACATCGTGCGGGTCAACAACCGCAAGGTCCTGAACGGCGTGCTCGAGGTCGCGGGCCTGTCGGGGGACGACAAGGCGCACGAACGCGGCATCGTGCTGCGCGCCATCGACAAGCTGGACCGGCTGGGCGAGGGCGGCGTGCGCGCGCTGCTGGGCAAGGGCCGCGAGGACGAGAGCGGGGATTTCACCAAGGGCGCGGGCCTGGCTGATGCGCAAGCCGACGTGATCATGGGCTTCATGGATGCCAGGCGCGCCGATGGACCGGCAACCGTCGCTCGCCTGCGCGAACTGGTCTCGGACTCCGCGATCGGCCAGGACGGCGTAGCCGAACTCGAAACCATTGCTTCCCTCCTCGCCGCGCAGGGCTACGGCCCTGACCGGATCGTCATCGACCCCTCGGTCGTCCGGGGCCTCGGCTATTACACCGGCCCGGTCTACGAGGCGGAACTGACCTTCGAGATCTTCGACGAAAAGGGCCGCCCGCGCCAATTCGGCTCCGTTGCAGGCGGGGGCCGCTATGACGACCTCGTGAAACGCTTCACCGGGCAAGAGGTGCCGGCCACGGGTGTTTCCATCGGCGTCGACCGGCTTCTGGCCGCGCTGCGCGCCAAGGGGCGGCTTTCGGGCGCGACCCGAGGCCCCGTCATCGTCACCGTCATGGACCGCGACCGTATGGCCGAGTACCAGCGCATGGCCAGCGACCTGCGCCACGCCGGTATCCGGGCCGAGGTCTACCTGGGCAACCCCAAGAATTTCGGCAACCAGCTCAAATACGCCGACAAACGCCAAAGCCCCGTCGCCGTGATCCAGGGCTCGGACGAGGCCGCGCGCGGCGTGGTGCAGATCAAGGACCTGGTCCTTGGCGCAAAGCTCGCGCAGGATGCGACGCTGGAGGAGTGGAAATCCCAGCCCGCCCAGGTCGAGGTGCCGCTGTCCGACCTGGTCGCGCAGGTGCGCGCGATCCTGGACCGCCACCAGTGACCGACAAGGCCACCCTCCGGGCCGAAGCCGCGCGGCTTCAGGCCTTTTTCGCGGCGTCGGGCGCTTTGCCGATCGAGGCCGATCTGCTGCTGCCTGCCGACACGCTTCTCGATCTCTACGGCGAAGACATTCGCGCACGCGCCTACGTGACCGACGACGCCGACCGGGGCGAGATGATGTTGCGCCCGGATTTCACCGTGCCCGTGGTGCAGATGCACATGGATGGCGGGGCCGAACCTGCGCGCTACACCTACCAGGGCGAGGTGTTCCGCAAACAGCCCGCGGGGTCCGGGCGGCCCAACGAATACCTTCAGGTCGGCTTCGAACTGTTCGACCGCGAAGATCCCGCCCGCGCCGATGCCGAGGTCTTCGCGCTGTTTGCCAAGGTCCTGGCACCTCACGGGCTGCGGGCCGTGACCGGTGATATCGGCCTGCTGATGGCCGCCGTCGAGACCCTGGGCACGACCGAGCCGCGCAAGGCCGCGCTGCGCCGGCATATCTGGCGCCCGCGCCGGTTCCGTGCGCTGATCGACCGCTTTACCGGGCGCACACCCCCGTCGGCCGCCCGCGCCGCCCTGATCGAGGCCATGGGCGAACATGGCGTGTCCGCGCTGATCGCCGAGGCCGGTCCCGAGATCGGGCTGCGGTCCCGCGGCGAGGTGGCCGAACGCCTGCACACCCTGGCCGAAGATGCGGGCGCGCCCACGATTTCCGCCGCCGAGGCCGAGGTTCTGGGCGTCATCCTGTCGCTCAAGGCGGCCCTGCCCGATGTGCACGAAAACCTCCGCGACGTGTGTGTCGATCTGCCCGGTCTCACGCCGGCCGTGGACCGGTTCGAGCGTCGCATGGATGCGCTGGACCGTGCCGGTATCGATGTCCGCACGCTGCCGTTCGAGGCCAGCTATGGCCGCACCACGATGGAATACTACGATGGCTTCGTTTTTGGCTTTCTGGGCCCCGCCATGGCCGACATGCCTCCGGTGGCCACCGGCGGGCGCTATGACGCGCTGACCCGGCAGTTGGGTGGCGGCCGCGAGATCCCTGCCGTGGGCGGCGTGATCCGTCCCGAAATCCTTCTGCAACTGGCGGAGGTCGGGTCATGAGCATTCGCCTGGGCGTGCCCTCCAAGGGGCGGCTGATGGAAAAGACCTTTGCCTGGTTCGCCGATCGCGGGGTCGAAATGCGGCGCAGCGGGTCGGACCGCGAATACGCGGCCGAGGTTGCGGGCGCGGATGTCGACCTGATGCTGCTTTCGGCCGGTGAGATCCCGCGCGAACTGGCGGCCGGGCGCATCCACCTTGGGGTCACCGGCAGCGATCTGGTGCAGGAACGCATCCCGGCATGGGATCAGACGGTCGAGGTCATGGCGCCCATGGGGTTCGGCCACGCGGACCTGATCATCGCGGTGCCGAAGTGCTGGATCGATGTCAACGGTCTGGACGATCTCGATGCGGTGGCGGCAGCCTTTCGCGCGCATCACGGGTTCCGCCTGCGCATCGCCACCAAGTATCACCGTCTGGTCCGCGAATTCCTGCGCGACGCCGGCGTTGCCGACTATCAACTGGTCGACAGCCAGGGCGCGACCGAGGGCACCGTGGCCCATGGCACGGCCGAAGCCATCGCCGACATAACCTCAACCGGTGAGACGCTGCGCGCCAACCACCTGAAGATCCTGGACGATGGCCTGATCCACCGGTCCGAGGCGACCTTGTTCCGCGCACGCGGCGCGGATTGGGGCGAGGTTGAACGGGCCGCGCTCAAGGCGTTGATGGCGCGCATATCTCGGGATTGAGGCCGGCGTCGCAGGCCCTGTTGCACCCATCGCCTGGGGGCGGGCTCGCATGGCCCGGTCAGCTGTCCCGTCCGGCAACCCCTTGCGATCCGGATCGCGGGATGCCGACCCCGGCAGCGCGCGTGATCTGCGATGATCCGGAAGGGCGGGGGGCCGGTCTCGGTCCGGGATGCGACCGAGGGGTTACAAGACCCCGATGTCCGCCAGCGCGGATTGCAGGGCAGGGGGCAGCGTGTCTTCTTCGGCGCGGCCCACGCGCAGATCCGGCGGCGCGTCGGCGGGGTTGAGGTAGCGCCAGCCCTGGAACGGGCGCCTGGGAGTGGCTGCGACCCGCGTGACGTCCGGATGCAGAACGATCCCGCACCGCTGGATCCCGTCGCCCCGGTCGACCTCGTCAAAGCGCACGATCGGCTGCCGGCACAGCACCAGTCCCTTGAACACCCAGTAGAGCGAGCCGCCGTTCAGCGCCTCTTCGGCCCGTTTGGGCCACATCCGCGTGACATGCCGGGGCAATCCGTCGGGCCCTTTCGCCCGCGCCGAAGCCTGCCAGTCCAGCAGGTCCTCGACCCGCTCGGCGCCGACACAAAGCTTGATCAGGTGGGTTGTCCCCAAAATGCCCACAGATTTACCCACAGAATCGTTGAATGCATCTAGATATAGTATCTTGCGGCGGCTATGATGCAAACTGTTGATCGTTGCGCCTTTGCTGCCTTTCTCAATACATAGCGCGACGTCGATTGAAAACCACAGCATCTATGCTATCTTCCCGCTCTGCCAGTTCGCCCGGAGACCTTTTTCATGACCCGTTTCGCCGCCCCCATCGCCGAACAGATCTGGGATATGAAATACCGCCTCAAGGCGATTGACGGCACACCGATCGACGGCTCGGTCGAAGATACCTGGCGCCGGATCGCACGCGCGCTGGCCGAGGTGGAAACCGATCGGTCCGGGTGGGAAGACCGGTTCTACGCAGCCCTTGAGGATTTCAAATACCTGCCCGCGGGCCGTATCATCGCAGGCGCGGGCACCGCGCGATCCGTGACCTTGTTCAACTGCTTTGTCATGGGCACCGTTCCCGACAGCATGGGCGGCATTTTCGAGAACCTGAAAGAGGCCGCTCTGACCATGCAGCAAGGTGGCGGCATCGGGTATGATTTCTCGACGATCCGCCCCAAGGGGGCCGAGGTGCATGGCGTGGCCGCCGATGCCTCCGGTCCGCTGAGCTTCATGGATGTGTGGGACGCGATGTGCCGCACGATCATGTCGGCGGGATCGCGCAGGGGCGCGATGATGGCGACCTTGCGGTGTGACCATCCCGACATCGAGGATTTCATCGCCGCCAAGGCCGATCCAGCCCGCCTGCGCATGTTCAATGTCAGCGTTCTTGCCACCGATCCCTTCATGGCTGCGGTCAAGGCTGATGGGCCTTGGGAGCTCGTCTTTGGCGGGCGCGTCTACAAGACAGTGCAGGCCCGCGATCTCTGGAACAAGATCATGCGCGCGACTTATGACTACGCCGAACCCGGCGTGATCTTCATCGACCGCATCAACGCCGAGAACAACCTGAACTACGTCGAAACGATCGCCGCCACGAATCCCTGCGGCGAACAGCCCCTGCCGCCTTATGGTGCGTGCCTGCTGGGGTCGATCAACATGGCGCGGCTGGTGGCCGATCCTTTCACCGATGCGGCCCGGCTTGATCCGGATGCATTGACGGAGCTGGTCGCGTTGTCGGTGCGGATGATGGACAATGTCGTGGATGCCTCGCGCTTCCCGCTCGAGGCGCAGCGCCAGGAAGCCTTGGCAAAACGTCGGATCGGGCTTGGGGTCACGGGGCTGGCCGATGCGCTGGCCATGGTCGGCCTGCGCTATGGTTCACCCGAGGCGGCGCACCAGGCCGAGGTCTGGATGCAGGCCATCGCCAATGCCAGCTACCGGGCATCGGCGCTGCTGGCCCAGGAAAAGGGGGCCTTCCCCCTGTTCGATGCCAAGGCCTATGCCAGGGCGCCGATGATCCGCCGGCTGGACCCCGAGGTGCAGGCCCTGATCGCGGAACACGGGTTGCGCAACGCGCTGCTGACTTCCATCGCGCCCACCGGCACGATCTCGCTTTACGCGGGCAACGTGTCGTCCGGGATCGAGCCGGTCTTTGCCAATTCCTACACCCGCAAGGTGCTGCAGCCCGATGGCACCCGCACCGAGGAAGAGGTGGTCGACTACGCGGTCGCCATGTGGCGCGACCTGAAAGGCGACGCGCCCCTGCCGGAGTATTTCGTCACCGCCCAGACCCTTGCGCCACTGGATCACGTCCGCATGCAGGCCGCCGCGCAGCCCTGGATCGACTCGTCGATTTCCAAGACCATCAACGTGCCCGCCGATATCAGCTTCGAGGCGTTCAAGGATGTCTACGCCGAGGCCTACGCAACGGGATGCAAGGGCTGCACGACCTATCGCCCCAACGAGGTGACGGGATCGGTCTTGACGGTGTCCGAATCCGAGGCCAAGCCCGAGGCGCAGGAAGCGTCGGAGGCGGCGATGGGTGAAGTCGTCTACATGTCCGAACCGCTGGACCGCCCGCAATCGCTGGAGGGGCACACCTACAAGGTCAAATGGCCAGACAGCGAGCACGCGCTTTACATCACCATCAACGACATCATCCTCAACGGCCACCGCCGCCCCTTCGAGGTCTTCATCAACTCCAAGAACATGGAACATTTCGCATGGACCGTGGCGTTGACCCGGATGATTTCGGCGGTGTTCCGGCGCGGCGGCGACGTGTCCTTCGTGGTCGAGGAGCTCAAGGCCGTGTTCGATCCGCGCGGGGGCGCGTGGATGCAGGGCAAATACGTGCCGTCGATCCTGGCCGCCATCGGCGGAGTGATCGAAAAGCACATGATCGTGACAGGCTTTCTTGCGGGCGAGGGGATGGGCCTGAAATCCGACCCTCGGGCCGAGGTGGTGAACCTTGGCCATCGGCCCGGTCCGGCCTGCCCGTCCTGCGGCCAATATGACATGCGGATGATCGAGGGCTGCATGACCTGCGCCAGTTGCGGTCATTCTAAATGCGGCTGACTGTGCGCCGAGGTCACAGCCGCGCGGCAATCGGGCCATTTTCGGCTTTCTCGTCATAGCCATGCCCCATTTGTGCTGATAACCTCCCTTTCAACGCAGGCGGGCCAACCGCCGTGAATTGACGAGGCAGCGATATGGCACGATCCCTTCCCCTTTTCGGGGCAGCACTTCTCCTTGTGTTCGGGGCGGCACCCGAAACCGCGCTTGCCGAAGGGCGATCCACGTTGGGCACCACCCGCGTCTTCACCAATGACACGATTGCCGACCGGCAGGATCGTTGGCGGTCCGGGGCCTACAGCGTCAGCCTGTTCCGGGGGCAATCCTGGTCCGGTGCCTTGCCCGATCAGTTCGGGGCCATCATGGAATACCGGTTCCGAGGCGAGGTGATCGCGCCGGACAACCTCGCGAATCCGGCAGCGGGCGACCGGCTCTATGCGGGCACATGGTGGCTTGGCGCGCATTCGCATCTGAACATGGGTGGTCTCGATGTGACCGTCGGGGCCGATCTGGCCATCACGGGCGAGCAAACCGGCATCCGCAATATGCAATCCGGCATCCACGACGCCCTGTCCATGCCCCGGATGGATGTTGAGGATTTCCAGGTCGAAAATGGTGTCTACCTTCACGGCACCTTGGAGGTCGCGCGTAGCATGCGCTTCGCTTCGGGCGAGATCCGTCCCTTTGTCGAGCTTCAGGCCGGGGTCGAAACCATGGCGCGTGCAGGCTTTGACCTCACGCTTGGCGATCTGGGCAACGGCGGCCTGCGCACCCGCGACCCGATCACCGGCCAGCGTCTGGCGGCCATTGACGGCGAATTCAGCGATGGTGGATGGTCATTCCTGCTTGGTGCGGACACTGCATATGTCGCAAGTTCCATCTTTCTGCCCGAAGACCGGGGTTACGAGGTCGAGGATGCCCGCCACCGCGTCCGCGCCGGTGTGAACTACGGCTTTGGCGGCAACAATGTATTCTACGGCATCACCTACATGTCAGAGGAATTCGTTGGCCAGGCCGAGGGCCAGCTTGTGGGGTCGCTCAGCGTCGACATCCGTTTCTAGCGCCCGACCTCACATTTTGTAGCAATCGCCGAATCAGGCGCTATACACAGCGAATCACCTCTGCTATACTTTCGTATAGGCACGGTCGATCAACGACCGGCATCATAAAACTATGGGGCGGGGCAATGGGCACGGGCTTTAGGGGCGCGTTCGTTATCTCATGGACGCAAACCTTCATTGAGGGATTGCCGGCACAAGAAGAACAAGATCTGGTCGCGGGAATGTCGTGGGCTTGGCATGGCCGCGCTGTTCCGATGGAAGGCGATGGCGCCGCCCTCATTCTGACGGCCAGCCGGGATCATCAAGAGCTTCGTCCCCGAGCGGCGCGCGTGGTGTGCAAGATTTTGCAGCGCCCGCCGCCGTGCCCCGCCGAACTTGCCGCCGACGAGGCCGATCCGATCTTTCGCGGTGCTTTCGTGGTCAGCGACGGCACCAGGTTCTTTACCGTTGTCCCGATCATCATCGAAGACGGCGCAGCCCCCGTGCTGTTGTTCGCCGATGACATGCCGCCTCCCGACAAGGATCTGACGATCGTGCATTGCAGCGACCGGACCTTGCGCGCCACGCCATCCGAACGCCCCTCGGTCATCTGTTTCACGCCCGGCACCCGCCTGCGCACCGAGACCGGCGTGGTCGCGATCGAGGATCTGGGGCCCGGCGACCGTCTGTTGACCCGTGACAACGGCCCGCAGGAGGTGCTGTGGTCCGGGCACCGGCGCATGTCCGGCGCGCGCCTGTTCGCCATGCCCGATCAGCGACCTATCCGCATCCGCCAGGGCGCGCTGGGGGTCGACCGTCCCGATGATGACCTGGTCGTCAGCCCCGAACACCGGGTTCTGGTGCAGGGCCGCGCCGCTCTTGATCTTTGGGGCGAGCCCGAGGTTCTGGTGCGCGCCGCCGATCTGGTGGGCGACCGTTTCATCACCGTCGATCATTCCCTGCGCGAGACCTGGTATATTCACCTGCTTCTCGACCGGCACGAGGTAGTCTGGGCAAACGGGCTTGAGGTCGAAAGCTTTCATCCCGGTTTCATGGGGCTGGACAACCTGTCGGGCGACCAGCGCGGCAGCCTGCTGGACCTGCGCCCGGAACTGGGACACAACCCTGATCTTTACGGTGCACCTGCGCGTCGCATGATCAACCGGGCCGAAGCGGCGATCCTGTTGCACGGCGCGCCTGCAAAACAGCTGTCCACCCGGCATTGACAGCCCCCCGCATTGCTGTAAAAGGCGCGCTCATCCCCGGCCCAACAGCCGGGGTTTCATATTGGTGTTGGTGGCCCCCGCAAGGGATCGCCTGTCACCCCGGCCAAATCCGGGGAAAGGACAACGCCCTCTCGAAACACGAAGAGGAGATCAGCCGTGACGAAACGCACGTCTGCCAAGTACAAGATCGACCGCCGGATGGGCGAAAACATCTGGGGCCGTCCGAAATCCCCGGTGAACAAGCGCGAATACGGCCCCGGCCAGCATGGCCAGCGCCGCAAGGGCAAGATGTCCGATTTCGGCCTGCAGCTGCGCGCAAAGCAAAAGCTGAAGGGCTATTACGGCGACCTGACCGAAAAGCAGTTCCGCCGCATCTTTGCCGAAGCCGAGCGTGTGCGCGGCGACACCGGTGAAAACCTGATCGGCCTGCTGGAGCGGCGTCTGGACGCCGTGGTGTACCGCGCCAAGTTCGTGGCGACCGTGTTTGCCGCCCGCCAATTCGTGAACCATGGCCATGTCACGGTGAACGGCCAGCGCGTCAACATCCCCTCCTACCGCGTGAAGGAAGGCGACGTGATCGAGGTGCGCCAGAAGTCCAAGCAGATCGCAGCCCTGCTGGAAGCGACGCAACTGGCGGAACGCGACGTGCCCGATTACATCGAGGCGGACCACTCCAAGATGACCGCGACCTTCGTGCGCACACCGGGTCTGGGCGATGTGCCATACCCGGTGATGATGGAACCGAACCTCGTCATCGAATATTACGCACAGAACTAAGCCGGTCTTGCACCGACATCGTTTTGGGGCCGCGCCTGTTCAGGCGTGGCCCTTTTCGTTTGGTTGTCGGGTCGTATCAGTCTGCCGCGCCACGGTTTTCCTGCGCCCCTTGGGCCGCAGCGTTTCCCGTCAGACAGCGCGCGCCAGGTATCCCCGGCTGGTGCGCGAGGGTGGCCCGGCCGGAAAGGCGTGGGTCCGCTCCAGCGCCCAGCCGGTTTCGGCCAGCAGGAGGGCAATCTCGTCTTTCTGAAACGTGCGATGGCGCCATTGCAGCCAGATGATCGCGTTGCACCAATGGGGTTTCGACGCCACCAGCCACAGCGTTCCGCCGGGTCGCACCAGCCGCCGCATGTGGCGCAAGGCAACGGCAGGGTCCGGGCAATGTTCGATCACATGTGCCGCCAGCAGGTGGTCATGGGCCCGTGGCGGCGTGTAGGCTTCCAACGTTGTCACGGCGCGCTCGGTCTGCACGTTCCGGCGGGAAAGTGCGGCAGCGGCCCTGTCCAGCATGCGCGCCGACGGGTCCAGCAGCGTCAGGCCGGCCGCCTGCCGCCCGTGCATCGCAACCCACGCCTCGGCAAATGCCCCAGACCCGCTGCCGATATCCAGAACCCACCCGTCCGGGTTGATCCGCGCATCGGGCATGGACAGAAAGCCCAGATAGGCATCGCAATAGCCCAGGGCGCGCATCTTGTCGCCCCAGCCACCGGCCGCCTGATCGTAGCGCTGAACAAGATCGTTGGATGCGGTTTCGGTCATGATCTTTCCAAGGTTGGCGGGCGTTTGTGTGCAACCGGTCCGCACATGCCCTTTAAGACCTGTTTGCACCAAAAGCGCTTCACAATACACGGAGTACCGCCGCCGCCCCAACATGATTTGGAACGTTTAAGGTAAATTAATCCACCGCTGAAGGACGTTTAAGACCGCCTTGGGCAATGTGAGGTCAACGAAGACACACAAACCCCCAGGAGAATCCGCCATGACCACCTTCACCACCAACACACGCACCGACCTCAACGCCCGCGGCCGCCAATTGGCCGAAACCCGCACCAGAGTCGAGCAGCAGGTTTGGCGGTTGATCCAACAGCTTCCGGCCCATTTCATTCGCAAGCCGGTCGACCCTGTCGCGGAACTCGAAAAAGCCCAGCGTCGCGAAGCGGCCCGCCGCGCCGCCGACAACCTGCTGCGCTAATCGTCGAACCCGTGGGCGCGCAGGGCGGCGATGATGGCCTCGCGGTAACCTTGCTCATCATAGGGGCGATGTTTCAGAAAATAGCTTACCGAGAAATTCGGCGCCTTGGCCCGGTAGATTTCCGCGATCCGGGCGCTGTCGCCACGGCGGCCGACCTTCAGGTAAGCCGCCATCAGGGACATCTGAGTGGTGGCGAATTCCGGGTATTCCGTCAGCGCCTGTTCAAGGTAGACAACCGCCTCCTCGAACTGGCCCTGCTGCATCAGCGCATGGCCGATCCCGCATGTGAAAATGCCGATCTGGGGATGCAGCGGGCTGAGCCTTTTGGCCCGTTCCAACACCGTGATCGCCGCCTCGGGCTGGTTGCGGTAGTTGTGAACCCACCCAAGAAGCATACCGATCTGAGCCGAATTCGGGTTGAGCGCCTCGGCCCGTTTCAGTGCCGTGAACCCGTCATCGTGCCGGTTGGCCACATAGGCCAGGTAGTGCCCGGCATAAGCCAGCGCCAGCGGATTGTCGTGCGCCTCGGTCACCACCTCGTTTGCCAGCGGGATCGCGGCGCGCGCCTGTTCAAACGTCCACCAGCGGGCGGCCACGGCCCCGGTATGGGCCATGCAGACAAAGCCCTTGGCCTCGGTATAGCCCGGATCGATCTCTAGCGCCTGGCGCAATAGGGCAAGGCCGTCCTCCAGCCGGCTCAGTGAATCCTGCCGACTGACCAGGGGGGCCGCCCGCAGACACAGGTCATAGGCGGTCAGGCTGTCGGTCGGTTTGGCGTTGGCCCGCGCGGCCTCGGCCCAGATCAGCTTGGGCTCCAGCGCGCCGGCGACGCTTTCGGCGACCCGGTCTTGCAGGTCGAAGATCTCCGATGCGGTGCCGTCGAAACGCTCCTGCCAGATGGTGCGCCCGGTTTCGGCCTCAACCAGTTGGGTGAAAATGCGCAACTGGTCACCGGCTTGCTGGATCGACCCCTCCACGATGTAGCGCACGCCAAGTTCTGCACCCACGCGGGCAAGATCCACCGCGCGACCCTTGTAGGTAAAACTCGAAGTCGACGAGATCACGAAGAACGCGGACACGCGCGACAGGGCGGCATTGATTTCCGTGACGATCCCATCGACGAGATATTCCCGCTCCGCGCTGCCGGTCAGGTTGGTGAAGGGCAGCACGACAAGGGACGGTTTGTCCGGCAGCGCCGGACCCATGGCCACCGGCGAGGCCTCGACCCCGACCGACAGCTTGTAGCCGACGCCGGGCACGGTCGCGATTGCGCGTGCACCCAGCGCCTTGCGCAGGGCCGAAATCTGAACGGTCAGGTTGCCGTCTTCGACGGTCAGCCCGCCCCAGACATGTTCCAGCAGTTCTTGCTTGGATACGACCCGGTCGGAATGTGCGTCGAGAAAAGACAACACGTCAAAGGCCCGCGCGCCCAGCGTCACGCGCGCGCCGTCGATCAGGACTTCGCGGGTGTCGGGGCGGATGGTGAAATCGGCCGTATCCATTCTCAGCCCTCCGGCAGGCCGCAGCCGCGCATGGTGTCGATGAACAATTGGCGGTGGGGCGGGTATTTGAACGGTGTCGTTCGCAGTGTTTCGCGCAAGGTCCATTCCGGCCATTGTTCCAGCAATACATGGGCGAGGCGGGTCGCATCCTCGACGCGGCCCGCGGCCCAATATGCCATCACCAGCGAAAAGGTCGTGGATCCATAGGTCGGTGCCTCATGATG
>Ga0102941_1000609_pt1 | contig 16682 bp, 14 predicted proteins | sample SalPonR2_C_D2_MG_FD_79281 | JGI IMG/M metagenome (GOLD analysis project Ga0102941, IMG submission 79281) | Salt pond soil microbial communities from South San Francisco under conditions of wetland restoration - Salt Pond MetaG R2_C_D2_MG | ecosystem: Environmental > Aquatic > Marine > Intertidal... | reverse complement strand
GTTGAAAAAACTAAATGTCCTGTTTCGGCGGCTGTTAAAGCTATAGATATAGTTTCATAATCTCTCATCTCACCAATAAAGATAACATCAGGCGCTTGTCTTAAGGCTGCTCTTAGAGCCATTTTATAGCTTCTAGAATCAATACCTACTTCTCTTTGATCGACTATGCTTTTATTATGACGGTGTAAATGTTCTATAGGATCCTCTATAGTTATAATATGAGAATCTCTATTTTTATTAATCAAGTCAATAATTGCTGAAATAGTAGTTGATTTTCCACTTCCCGTAGGACCAGTTACTATTATAAGTCCTTTAGTTTTTTTGTGAAAATCTAAAACTATTTTAGGTATGTTTAAGTTTTTTACTTTATTGGAATCAAATTTTAATACTCTTATAGCAGCGGCCATAGAACCTCTTTGTTTGTATACGTCTACTCTAAACCTTCCTACACCTTTTAAAGAAATAGAGAAATCTTTATCACCATTCTTCAAGTATTCTTGATAATGTTCGTCTAATTTGAACAATTTCATTATTAAGGACTCAGTATCTTCAGGACTTAATTTAGAGTGTTCTAATTTAACTAAATTCCCATCTATTTTTAAAGTAGGTGGAATACCTACTGTAATAAAAATATCAGAAGCATTTTTTTCTACTGAAATTTTTAGTAGTTCATTTATTTCTATCATTCAATATATACCTCCACATCTTCAAAATCCACATTTTTGTATTCGAATTCTTTTGGTATTTCTTTTAATGTAAGTAGATGAAGTGATTTATCACCTATATCATATTCTAGTTTCATCATTAATTCTTTATCATTACCTTTAAAGTTTTTTGATATAAATAGGTTTTTATCACTAGGTTCTATTTTTGCATTTTTATCAAATTTATTTAATTCTTCTATCAAGGCATCCATACTATTTGAAGAACTTTGAGATACTATAGAGTCTAATTTAAACCAGTATTGATTAGCTATTGCTGTAAGTTTATAATATTCCTTGGTAAAGTAAGCGTTTTTTTGAGATAGTTTGTAATCGGAATACGAAGACATCATAACCAAAATACTAAATATTACAAGCATCATAAATGTAAGGATTACTAAAATACTTGAACTACCTTTTTTATTATTTAAATATTTCATTTTAGATTCTCCTCGCTTATAGTATCAATATATAAATTTGTTTGAATAGAATGAATTAAAGGGTTATCTTCCTTATCTCTAAAATAACTTTTTAGTCTTACAACCTTTACAGATATTTGGTATAATGTTTTGTCCATATTTTCAGATGATTTATCTATAGTCATTATAGTACTAAACAATGCTTCTTTTTCTTGAGATACTGAATTCCAATTAGCATCATAAAGTGAATGCAGTGTTGTTTTTTGACTACTTGTAGCTAGAATATTAAAATTATTTAAAGGTTCCTTTTCCCAATCTTCAACTTTTATAGACTCTATGATATTGTTTGTTTGATATATACTGTAGTCAAGTTCTTCTGTTCTTATACCTACGTCTTTTGAACTCATAAAAAACAATAAAATTAAAACTCCCAGTATAGCTAAGGTGCCTACAGAAATTATCAGTTCAACTATAGTAAATCCTTTTTTATTTTGTAATTTGGTTTTATAGTTTATAGGTAGATACATAATTTGCCACCTTTAGTTGTTAATCAAAGATACATAGCTCTTCAATTTTTTAGTTTTTCCATTTTTTACAATGGAAGTCTCAAAGGATAATTTTTTTCCATCTACAAGTTGAAAGTCAAGTTCATCAATCTTTACTATGGTAAAACTTGCCTCAGGATTAAAACTTCCTCCTTGGACAATTATTGATTCTTTAATTTCACCTTCATGTAAAAAAATTACTGTTTCATACTCAACATCGGAATATCCATCTTTAATAACTAGACTATTACCTTTGGTTTCAGGGAAGGTAGTTATATAAATAGCGTTTTTCTCTAAATTTTGTCTTATTTTTGTATGAATATATGACTGAGCAATTCTTAAGTTAGAGTTGTTTTCGTTATTATTTACAATATTAATGTATGAATCAGAACCTGTAGCTACAAGGGTTAACGTTGAAATAGAAAATAAAATAAGAAGAACCATAACTAATATAACTTCAGTCATTGTACGACCTTTTATGGAATTTACTTTTTTCAAGTTAATCACCTACCTTTTTATGACTTCAATATTTGGAGCTATATTTGCTCCGTTGGTATCATAAAAATAGAAATATTGTTCATCATCGATTATTATTCCATAGTTTTTCCTTAAATAATCTATATCTGGAGGATAACTTCCTTCTAAAGAATAGCACTGTATAGATGCTTTTATTAAAATTTCTTCAATAGCCTCACTTCGATCTTCTTTATTAGAAGAGATATTGTCAATAGTTTGAAGGCTAAATAAAACAATCACAACTAAAATTGTTATTGTTATAGTCGATTGAGGATCTAAGAATCTAATTAATTTTTTCATAAAAAAACCACCTCTTTTAACCAATGGAAGACATTATTTGAATCATAGGTAGCATTACAGTTAATAAAATAATCCCAACTACAATTGACAATATAATAACTAAAGCAGGTTCTATTGATGATGTAAATCTTTCTGTAGATCTTTCTAATTCCACTTTATAAATATCGCTAAGCTTTGTTAACATACTATCTATTTGTCCCGATTTGAATCCCATTCTTATCATTTGTATAAATAAATTAGGAAAAATATTTATTTCTTTTAAAGAATCAACTACGGACTTGCCTTTAATAATTGAAGTATGAGCTTCTTTTATTTTTTCTTCAGCATAAAAATTTCCAGTTAGAGGAGCTGACATTGACAAGGCGTCTTCAAAAGAAATTCCTGATTTTACCATCATTGAAAGACCTTGAGCAAATCGTAAGGCTGTAAGCTTTTTATAAATTTTACCTAAAAATGAAGAATTAATTTTAAATTTATCAAATGAATGATTTCCAGACTGTGTTTTAGAAAAAATAAATAATATTACTATTATTGATCCTAACATTATTAAAATGAATGTACCAAAATTTTGTAAGAACTTACTTAAACCAAATATGGCAGCGGTTGAAGCTGGAAGGTCTCCACCTAAGGAAGTTAAAACTTCTTGAAAAATTGGAAAGACCTTAACTACCAATAAAGCTATAACTGAAGCCATAAGAATAAAAAGAATAATAGGATAGACAAGAGCTTTTCTTATCTTATATCTTGTTTTTTCTCTATTTTCGTAAAAATTACTTAGCTCTTCCATTTCGATATCTAAAGTTCCGGATTTCTCAGCAATTTTTGTCATTTGAATAAAGTAGTCGGGAAAAGCATCTAAATTCTCAAAAGATTCGTATAATTTTTTGCCTGACTTAACATCATCATACAAGCTATTACCTAGTTCTTTCATTAAATCATCTTCAGATTCTTCCTTAAATAGTTCTAATCCTTCTAAATATGGAACACCGGATTTAAGTATAATAGAAAGTTGATATGAAAATAGTGATAGTTCATCTAAATTTAATTTTTTTATAGATATATTTTTGTTTTTTATTTCACTCATAATTTCCCCCTGGAGAAGTGAATTTATATTAATACAATTCTTGAATTTTAGACATTGAATTGATTTTTAATTATTAATATTTTACCATATTAATATGTAAAAACAAAATATTACTTTTTTTAATATATTATATTTAAATTTTCATATTATTAGAATTATTGAAAATCAAAGTACATAAATGAAGTCAAAAAAAACAAAAGAACAAAATTAATCAAAGAAGCTTATTCTTCTTTTTTCTATACCAAACAAATGTTATCTTTAAATGATAAATTTATTATTTGATTTTATTTAAATATATTTAGCCATCAATAGAATAAATTATACTTAAAATAATTATCTTGAAAGGAAATTTGTTAGATGTTAACATATAAAAAATAATTTATTTTTTTAACTATCAAATAAATAAAGTTTTTTAAAATTCACCTTGATTTAAGATCCATAATATTTACAAATTAAATAATGACTTTTTAAAAATAACTATTTATAATAATTTTAAGAAGTTAAATAATTATATTTGGAAGTGATATTTTGCTTTGGTCAATTTCTACACTCATTGCTCTTATGTCGGGAGTTTTTCTATTAACATTTATTTACTTTTATCTTTATCACTATTATAAGGAAAGATACATGCTTATATGGGCTATAAGTTGGCTTTCATATTCCCTAAGTTATGTTTTTGCTTTTTGGTTTGCAACTCAAATGAGATCCAATACTTTGATTGCAATTAATCAGATACTTCTTCTATCTAGTGGAATATTTCTTTTATGGGGGACTTATGAGTTTATTAAAATAAAACTTCAAAGTTGGTGGTGGTACACTAATATAGTTGGAATATCTTGGATTATTTTTGCTGTTATATCGGATTTTTCCATTAGATTATTAACAACGCCTACTTATATATTTTTAGCTGGAGTTTATTTGTGGACAGGAAGAGTTATATTTCAATCTAAGGTTTTTAGAGGTCTAGGCAAATATCTTACAGCATTATCTTTTGTAATTTGGGGAGCTTATAAGTTTGCTTTACCTTTTCTTGGACAAGAAAGTTGGTTAGCTCCTTGGGGCTATCTTATATCTTGGTTGGCTCCTTGGGGATTTCTTATTTCCATAATAATGACATTTTCAGTATCTATTGGTATTCTGCTTGCATTCTTTAACAGGATGAGAATGGAATTGATTAGAAATGAAGAACGATTTAGACTTCTAGCAGAAAATGCACACGATATTATCTATCGAATAGCTATGAAATCAACTAAGTCTGTTGAGTATATAAGTCCATCCGTTCAGTCCATTTTAGGTTATACTTTAGACGAGATTCTGAAAAATCAAAAAAAAATGCTTCGCAGGATATATCGAGATGACCGAAAATTTTTATTCAGTTTATTAAAAAATCCAGAAACTCAAACAAATATATTAAGATGTAAGCATAAAGATGGTACTTTGGTTTGGATAGAATATAATAGTGTGCCTATATATGAATCTAAAACTAATAAAGTTATTGCGATTGAAGGTATAGCTCGTGATATTACAGAGAGAAAGAAAGCTGAACAGGCTTTGCAAAAATCTAGAGAAAAGCTTGTGTGGGCTGAACGAATGGCATCTTTAGGAACCATGGCTGCTGGTATAGCTCATGAAATTAATCAGCCTTTGAATTCTTTAAAAGTTACGTCGGATAGTATGTTATATCTATATAAAAGAGAAAAATCGATAGAGATGGATGAAGTTATATCTAACTTTGAAGATATCTCAAAACAAGCTAGACGTATTGATATTATTATTAAAAACATGCGTTCACTTATACAACGGAATGTAAGGGATAAAAAAGAGTCTTGCAGTATTAACTCTGTTGTTAAAAGTTGTGTAGAACTGCTTTCAAATCAGATTTACTCACACAATATACAAATTGTTCTTGATTTGCATAGCAACTTACCTTCATTTGAAGCAAAAATTCTTCAACTGGAAGAAGTAATTATGAATCTTATTCTTAATGCCATTCAAGCCCACGATAGGGTTGATAGAAACAACAAAAAAATTGTTTGTAAAACATATATTCATAAAGATATTTTTTTAGAAATTAAGGATAATGGACCTGGTATAAGTGATGAGAATAAACAAAGGCTATTTGAACCCTTTTTCACAAGCAAATCAAATAATGATAACATGGGATTGGGTCTATGTATAGTTCAAAGTATCGTAAAATCATATAATGGTACTATTAAATTTTATGATAATGAAATCGGAGGAGCAACAGTAAAATTAAGATTTCCTCTTTCTAATAATTTAATTGAAGGGAGCAAGTGAAAAAATGAATATTCTGCTTGTTGACGATGACAGAGATAGTAGGAGAAGTATAAAAAGATTCCTTGAAAAAATTGGTCATCATGTTACTGAATGTGAAGATGGTGAAGATGCACTTGAAAGTTATAAAAATGGAGAATTTCCGATGGTTATAACTGATATTAACATGCCTAAAATTGATGGAATTGAATTATTAAGAACATTGAAAAATTTGCCAAAAGTAGAAGGGACAGAGGTTGTTCTCTTTACCGGATATGGTAATATTGATACAGCTATTGAAGCTCTAAGATTAGGAGCATACGATTATCTAATTAAACCTCTTAATATTGAGGAGTTAGCTATAATAACGGAAAGAATAGCAGAACATCAATTTCTTAAAAGACAGAATAGGTTATTAAGTAAGCATTTCGATGAACAAATAAAGGTTGTGACAGCAGAAAGGGAACAAGAACTGGCTAGAATAAAAGAAAAATTAGCTGAACAATTAGGTATTAAAACTGTAGGCATATTCTCCGAAAGCATGCACAAGATATTTGAGGTAGCTCAGAAGTACCATACTGATCGTTCTATTCCAGTTTTGATACAAGGGGAAACTGGTAGCGGAAAGGAGATTATAGCCAAGTCTATTCATTATGGTGATATGAGTGAAATAAGCCCCTTTATAGATATTAATTGTGCAGCTTTAACAGCCAGCTTATTCGAAAGTGAATTATTTGGGTATGAACCAGGATCTTTTACAGGGGGATTAACTAAAGGACAAAAAGGAAAACTTGATCTTGCCAAGGGAGGGACTCTATTTTTGGACGAAATTGGAGAATTACCTATAGAACTTCAGGGTAAATTTTTGCGTGTAATTCAAGAAAAAGAATATTTTCGGGTAGGAGGTCTTAAAAAAATAAAAACAGATGTAAGAATTATCTGTGCTACTAATGTAGACTTGGAACAAAAAGTTAGTGAAGGTCTTTTTCGTAAGGATTTATATTACAGACTTAAGGTGGGACATCTGCTTATTCCTGAATTGCGTAATCGTAATGAAGATATCTTACCTTTGGCCAACATGTTTCTGCAAGATTTTGCTAAACAAAAAGGGAAAAAATTTAACCGTATTAGTCAGGATGCTGCTAAAGTTCTTTTAGAATATGATTGGCCTGGTAATGTAAGGGAATTACGTAATGTTATTGAATGGGTAATATTTATGTACAATGATATTGAAATAAAACCTTCACACCTAGGAATAATAACAGATAGCAAGGTTAATATTCTTAATCCTGATGAAGAGGGAGCAAATAGAATAAATACAGATGATTTTTTGCTTCCTAAGGAAAGTTTTGTTTTAGATGACTTTATCAACCAGATTGTATACAAGGCATTAGAAAGGCATGATGGAAACAAAACAGAAACTGCAAGATTTCTAAATATCTCACGAAAATCACTTTATACCTATCTTAAACATATTAAAAATGATTAAATAACCTGTGCCGATATGCACACTTTGTTCCAATCGGCACACTCTCCGGACCATTATGGTCATTCTTAGATAAAGTTAGAAATTTTGAACTTATCAATTCTTTCAAAAAATTTTATTTTATAAAGAAATCAAATAAATAATAACTCACATAATAATTATTATTACTTATTAGATATTTCTAAATAAAAGAATTAATCTAGATTCTTTTATTTTAGGACTTTTTTTTAAAAAAAATTAAAAAAATAAAAGCTGTATTCACTCAAATTACTTATGTGTTTGATAATTTAAAGATTATCAGAGTAAAAATGAGAGGTTCTATTTTTTTACTCTGATAGAGAGATTATTTTATATTTTTTTTCATAGTTAATATCTAAAGGCTATGAAAGTTAAGAGAGCTATATTAATAAGACTTGGAGTTTAGTTGAATATTATATTATTCTTTTAAAATTAGAGACATTGGCACGCTACTTGCAAATTTGTTAAGCAGAAGTAAGGAAGGAGGACATTTCACAAAACAATTTTTTAGGTGTTATGAAAATATAAGGAGGAATTAAGAAATGTTAAAAAGAAAACGTTTTTCGTCAATAGTATTAGCAGTACTAATTTTAGTTTTAAGTTTCACAGTTCTAACTGCTTGTAATAGTAATCAGGAAAATGAGAGTGAAGTATCTGAAGATGAGGAAATAACTTTTAAGCTATCAATTTGTCAACCTGATGGAGAAGATGATCCATATGCAATTGGGGCGAATACCTTTATTCAACTGGTAGAAGAGAAAACTAATGGAAAAGTTCAAGTTAAATTATATCCAAGTAATCAACTAGGTTCAGAACGTGACGTTATTGAAGGTATTTCATTAGGAACTATTGAAATGGGTTTAATAACAAATGCTCCTATAAGTGGATTTGTTCCTGAATTTCAAGCTTTAGATTTACCTTTTGTATTTAGCAGTAATGAAGAAGCTTTCAAGGTCTTAGATGGGGATTTTGGAGAAGATTTACTAACTAGATTAGAAGATAGAAATATTAAAGGTTTAGGATTTGCAGAGGGTGGATTTAGACATATGATTAATAACATAAGACCTATAAATGAACCGGAAGATACAGAAGGGGTTAAATTTAGAGTTATGGAAAACCCTATATATATAGCAATGTTTAAAGCACTTGGTTCTAATGCAACACCTATGGCTTGGGGTGAAACGTTTACGTCAGTACAACAAAAGACCATTGATGGTCTAGAAATTCCAATACCTGTAATTCATCAGAGCAAATATCAAGAAGTTACAGAATATCTTTCCCTTACAAATCATACCTATTCACCATTGGTATTTATGATATCAATGAAGACTTGGAATAAATTACCAGAAGATATCCAACAGGCTATACAAGAGTCTGTAGAAGAAGCTATTCCTCTTCAAAGAGAACAAAATGCTAGTAATGTTAATAGATTGCTTGAAGATCTTAAGGAACAAGGAATGGTTGTTAATCAAGTAGAAAATCCAGAAGTATTTCGTGAAGCTGTAAAACCTGTATATGATGAATTTGAAGAAGAAATTGGTGAAGAAGTAATGAACAATCTTTTTCAAGCTATTAATAACTGATAATAATTATTAAAGGATGATATCAATATCATCCTTTAATATATAAACTAGAGGAGTAGAAATTATGTTACTAAAAACAGTCATCGACAAGATAAAAAGAATAAACTGGAGGAGTGAGAATTATGCTACTAAAGACAGTTAGTGACAAGGTAAATACGGTTGTCAAATATACAGCATTTATTCAATTAGCTATTATGACATTTATTATTGTCTTACAAGTTTTTTTTAGATATATCTTAGGTTCATCACTTTCATGGTCCGAGGAAGCTGCCAGATATCTTTTCATCTGGATTATTATGCTCGGTGTGTCAGTAGGTGTAAAAGAGAATTTTCATGTAGCTGTAACTATTATAATAAAGAGATTACCTAGAGCCCCTCGTATCGTAAGTAATATTATATTTTCTTTACTACTAGGAGTAATGGCTTTGGTAATGATAATATATGGATATGACTTAACTAATCAAGTAGCTATCCAACTTTCACCAGCAATTAGGATTTCCATGTACTGGATATACTTAAGTGTACCAGTTTCTGGAGTTTTAATAATTGTTCACCTATTGGAACATCTAGAAAAAGATATTAAATCCCTGATTTCAGGGGAGAAAGGAGTATTATAAATGGGTGCAGTACTAGTAATAACTTTTTTAATTTTTCTATTTGGCGGAATGCCAATTCCTTTCTCTATAGGACTTTCATCCCTTGCAGCTTTGTGGGTTGGTGATTTAGATTTTATTTTACTACCACAAAGATTAATTGTAGGTACAGATTCTTTCAGTCTTTTAGCGGTTCCTTTATTTATTTTAGCAGGGGAAATAATGCAGAGAGGAGGCTTATCATCTAGATTGATAGGATTCGCAAATACTTTGATAGGACATATTACGGGAGGAGTAGCAATGGTTACTGTTCTATCAGCTACTTTTTTTGCTGCAATATCAGGTTCGGCTCCTGCGACGACAGCCTCTATAGGTTCAATAATGGTACCTGAAATGGAAAAAAGTGGTTACCCACGTGATTTTGGAGCAGCACTTTCTTCAGCAGCTGGACCCATTGGACAGATGATTCCACCAAGTATACCAATGGTTATTTGGGCTGTAATGGCTGATGTTTCTATAAGTCAGTTATTCTTGGCTGGTATAATACCAGGTGTTCTAATGGCTTTTGCATTGATGCTAACTAGTTATATAATTGCAAGAAAAAAGGGATACATGGGTAAAGAAAATAAGTCGGATATATCTGAAGTTTGGAACACCTTAAAAGAGGGATTTTGGGCTCTTTTGACACCCGTGATTATTTTAGGAGGAATTTACGGTGGAATTTTTACTCCTACGGAGGCAGCAGCAGTAGCAGTAGTTTATGGTCTTATAGTTGGTTTGTATATATATGGAGATCTGAAGATTAAAGATCTACCAAAAATTTTTATTAATACAGTAAAGACATCTACAATTGTAATATTTGTAATATCAGTGGCTTCACTTTTTGGTTGGATTATGGCTGCTGAGCAAATAGCTCCGAAGATTGTAGCAATGCTTTTGGGTATTTCTACTAATAAAATTATCGTAATGTTAATGCTTAATGTTATTTTATTAATGATAGGTTGTCTTATGGACAATATTGCTGCCATGGTTATTCTATCAGGAGTTTTAACCTCTGTTGCTGCTCAAATTGGTATTGATCCCGTTCATTTCGGAGCAGTTGTAGTAATTAACTTTGCTATCGGAATGGTCACCCCACCAATTGGATATTCTCTTTTTGTAGGTGCTTCAATTTCAAATTTAAGCATTGAACAGGTAAGTAATGCCGTATGGCCATTCTTGTTTGCCATGTTAATTGTATTAATGATGATTACATATATTCCTGCGGTTACACTTTTCATACCTCAATTATTTTATTAAAATGATATTGAATAATTAACTATGCAAGAAATATTTGTATTAAAAGCGAAAAATCAGAAAAAAGAAAGAGTAATTTATTGATACAATAAAATTATCTATAGAAAAAAAGTTTAAAAAATATATAGTTTTGCTTATGACAGTATATATTAGAAAGGAAGGAATTATTATGTATAAAATAAATTTTTCATCTTCAGCTTGGCAAGAAGCTGAAAGCCTTCTAAAAGGCACATATGATTTGCATATTCACAACGGACCAAGTATATTTCCGAGAAGAGCAAATGATTTAGAAATCTTAAAAGAGGCTGCTTCTGCAGGAATGGCAGGAGTTGGTTTAAAAACTCACGAAGGTGATACAGCTCCCAGGGCAAAAATGCTTGAAGGTATTATACCATCATGTAAAGCATATGGAGCAATTACTTTAAATCATTATGTAGGAGGCATTAATCCCGCTGCAGTCGAAGCATCAATAAAAATGGGTGGACGTATAGTTTGGCTACCAACTCTTTCAGCTAAAAAGCATGTTGAACATTACAGTAAAAAGGATAGTGGTTTTCTAGGTGGTAGTTTTAAATATAACGCAGGTAAAGGAATTAGTGTATTGAGTGAAGATGGTAAAATGATATCGGAAATGTTTGATATTTTCACACTAGTAAAAAATAGAGGAATAATACTATCAACAGGACATCTTTCTCCAAGTGAATCTATGATAGTAGCTAAGGCTTATCATAAAATTGGAGGCGAAGGATCATTAATTTACGGTCACCCGGATTTGAATATTAACCAAGGAAATATTGAAATACAGAAGGAATTTGCTGCAATGGGAGGTATTGTTGAAAAATGTACCCTTGCTTTACATGAAAATTGGGGAAATATTTCTATAGAAGAATTCGTAAAGGGAATTAAAGAAATAGGAGTTGAAAAATGCTTACTTACAACTGATGCAGGAGATCCTAGGAGACCTTCATCACCAGAAACCCTTAGAAGATTTATTGCTTTAGCATTAAAAAAACATTTATTGTCTGAGAAGGATATTAGAATTATGTTAATAGATGTTCCACGTAAACTTTTAGCTTTGTAATTTTATAGAATTCAAGAAAAAGACCTTGGAAATTCAAATTTGATTTAGATATTATAAAAAAAGATAATATGAAAATTATCTATATGACATTATAAATTAAATTATTTTAGAATATATTTTTAAGGTATATTCTAAACATTTTGTGATTCGATTTTGGATATTAGTGAGAAAAGGTAGTCTTATCAATTGATAGGGCTATTTTTATTTTGTTAAAAAGTTAGTTTAATTAGTTAAAAACAAATCAGAAAAAAGAAAATCAAAAGCATAGAATAAAATAGTATAGTGAAAAAATATGATAAAATGCTAAATACATATCTTATCTATTATTTATTAAGAAAGGATAGTCTATTTTTTCTACACTAAATTAACACTATCAAATGAAACCTATTAAATGCAAAGGTACATACTATATGATATAATGGAAACTACTTATCTTAACGTAGTTAAATTCTAAGATGAGAGGTGAAATATGGATAATAATATAAGAATTAAAAAATTATATATAGCAGTTTTGCTGATTTTTCTACTCTTGGGAGTTCAATCTGTCGAAGTTGAAGCAAATGAGCTCCAATTTGACGGAAGTCAAAGTTCATGGTTCGAATCTGAACTTAAAGAAGCTTATGAATATAATTTAACTTATCCAGAAATAATGAAAGGTTTCAAAAAAAATATTACAAGAGAAGAATTTAGCAACTTAGTAGTTAATCTTTATGAAAGTTTAACAGGAGATAAAGCTGAAGTAGAATCCAACCCTTTTACAGATACAAACAACAGGGAAGTATTAAAGGCATATAATTTAGGAATAGTAAGGGGTAAAAGTAGTAAAATTTTTGCACCTAATGACTATATTACCAGACAGGAAATATGCGTGATGATTTTTAGAGCTTTAGAAATTTCTGGAGTTGAAACTACTATCTCTGAGGCTGTAAATTTCCCTTTCTCAGATACTAAGGATATTGCATTTTGGGCTTTTAATTCTGTTGAATTTGCTTATCAAAACAATATTATGAATGGAAGTGGGGATAAAATCCTACCTCTAGATAATACGACAAGAGAGCAGGCTATAGTTTTATTAAAAAGAACTTATGTCAATTTTAAAGACAAAGCTGTAAAAGAAGATATAGAAGAAGAATATGTTCAAAAAGGTTTGTCTATAGATTCAGATGATAGAGATAGTGGCTTAGTAAAAATAGGATATGCAGGCAAGTCAACAGAGAAAGTTAAGGTTATGATAGAAAAGGATGGAGAAAGATACGTTTATCCTTTGGTGCCTGATGGTAAAATAGTTGGATTTCCCCTTCAAATGGGAAATGGAGAGTATAAAGTTAGTGTATTAACTAATGTTACAGATAATAGATATGCTTATTTAGATACAAAAACCTTAGATGTTAATATCACAAATCAAAATTCAGTTTATTTAAATTCTATACAGCTAATAAGTTGGAATCCAAGAAGTAAGGCTGTAATAAAAAATAATGATATTGTAGGAGATGAATCAAATTCTGCTAAAAAAATAGATTTAGTCTATGATTTTATTATAAACAATATAAGTTATGATTATGATAAAGTAAAATATCTTACTCCTAATTATATACCTTATCCAGATAAAACTATAGATGAGCTCAAAGGAATATGCTATGATTATTCTTCTTTATTTGCTGCAATGAAAAGAAGTGAAGAAATACCTATAAAGCTTGTAAAGGGATATTCAACACATGTAGACGGATATCATGCTTGGAATGAAGTCTTGATTAACGGTGAGTGGATAGTTGTAGATACAACATCTGATGCAGCCTATAATAAAGCTAATGTAAATTATAATTTCAGTAAAAAGAGATCAAACTATACAAAAGTGTATGAGTATTAAATTTGTTAGTAAAAGAAAATCAGAAATGAATAAACTTATAACAGTTAAAGCACTGTTATAAATTCACAAGAATTTAATTCCATATCCTGAATAACATAAATCAGGATATGGAATTTTTTTTTGAGTTTTCAGCTATTATAAAATATAATTAATAATTTTTTTGGAACAATAATAGATACTTCGCGTCTAATTTAGTAAAGAAGAATAAAAAAACAGGAGGTAAATTTAAATGAAGAATAAAATAATAAAAAATATAATTGTAATTCTAATGTTAACCTTATTTGTTTTGCCTGGATTTGCATATGGGAATACAAATATATCAATTATGCCAATTAGTTTGGAATTGAATCATTGGGCGGATAAATATGTAGAACAAGTTAATAATGAATATGGGATGCAAGACTTTTTTAAAGATAAAGATTTAAATCATAGTATTTCACCTGCAGATTTTGAAAATTTAATTCAAAAAACTTTAAAAAAAGATTTTGAATATGCGGAAGAAAAAGTAAGCAGAGAAAGAGCAGTATACGAATTTACAAAAGTATGGGCTGAAAAAACTGAAAAAGATTTAGATAATATAGCAACAATTAAAATGTTGATTTATGAAGACACTACAGAAATTGATCCAAAATACAACCATTCTGTTACAGTTGCCTATATGAAAGATATAGCAAAAGGTAAAGGGGAAAGGATTTTCGATCCTAATACAGAACTAAGCTATGGAGAAGCAGCTACCCTTGTTGTGAATACAGATAATGCTGTAGAAAAAGAATTCGAAAATAACGAATCGATAGTAGAAGGTAAATTTGAAACAAGAGCTAACTACAAGGTGACAAATGAAAATGTAGAATTTGATTTTGAACTTTTTAGTCATTTTGAAAGGAATAGAGACATTATGTTTAATTCAGGACAGCAGTTTGAAATAACTATAGAAAATGAAGCTGGTGAAGAAGTTTATAAATATTCTGAAGGAAAAGCCTTTACAATGGCATTGGTATATGAGACTATAGGGCCTGGAAAATCTTTGGAATGGACTAATAAATGGGATAGAAAAGATAAAGAAAATAAGTATTTAGAATCAGGAAAATATACAGCTGAGATAGAAATTTTAGCAAAATACCCTGAATTAAAAGAAGGAAAAATAGACAAAGGGCAATTAACTAAAACTATATATTTTACTTTGTACGAATTGGATGAGGATGGAAGAATAACTACAGAATCATCGAAGAAAATTATAAAAGATAAAGCTACAAAAGTTATGAAAAATTTAAAAGTAAAAGATATTGAAACCTTGGTAAATTACGTTCATCCGGAAAAAGGACTTAGATTCACCTCTCATACGACAGTGAATAAAGAGGAAGATGTAGTTCTTAGTATTGAAAAGTTAAAGAATTTTGATACAGATGAAGAATATATTTGGGGACACTACGATGGTAAAGGCGATGAGATTAAACTTACTCCAGAAGAGTATTATGAAGAATTTATATATACAAAGGATTTTTTAACAACTGAACAAGTAGGATACAATGAAGTATTGAGCAGTGGAAATATGTTAGAAAATCAATTCGAAGTTTACGATAATCCTATAATAGTTGAATACTATGTTCCCGGCGAAGAATTTTACAATGCTTGGGAAAGCTTAAGATTAGTGTTTGAAGAATATGAAGGGAATTGGAAGCTAGTAGGTATTATTCACAACCAATGGACCATCTAAGTTAAGAAATAACTTAAAATACGTTCTAATTATTTAGTACGTATTTTTTTAGTTATAAGAAGCTTATATATATAATAAAGAAATGTTTGCAAATATAAAAATAAATCCAGAGAAAAAATTTTGATAAAGAAATAAAATTTGATATAGATAAATACTCTTATAAGAAGAAAAATCTAACTAAATATGATATAATAAATAAATTATTGAATTAATGGATTGGAGGAAAAATGCAAAAAATAGCTTTAGTAGCAGATAGTACTTGTGATTTAAACAAGGAAGAAATTAAAAAGAATAACGTTCATATACTACCATTGAAAATAGTCTATAAGGATAGAGAATATACAGATCGAGTAGATATAACGCCTCAAGAAGTTTATGATAATATGAAAAATGAAGTACCAACAACATCTCTTCCTTCGATGGAAGAGATAGATAGATTATTCTTGAAATTGAAGGAAGAAGGATACACTCACCTTATCGCAGTTACTATATCAACAGGTCTTTCAGGAACGAATAACAGCTTAAGATTAGTGAGTAAAAAGCATCCAGAAATGACTTATGAAATATTTGACTCAAAAGCATTATCCCTTGGAGCGGGAGCAATAGTAATGGAATGTGGAAAAATGATAGAAGAAGGCAAGGATTTTGAATACATAGTTAAACAAATGCCAATGCTCAGAGAAAAGATTAAAGTTTTTTATGTGTTAGATACTCTTAAATATTTAATGAAGGGTGGACGTATAGGAAAAGTATCTGGGAGCATAGGACAACTTTTAAATTTAAAACCTATTATATCTATAGACAATGAAGGAATATACTATACTTATACAAAGGTCAGAGGAAGAAAAAAAAGTATAAATAAACTTCATGAAATTATGAAGGAAACATTAGAAGGTAAGGGAGGAAAAGCTTGGGTTCTTCATGGAGGAGCTAAAGAGGAAGCTATGGATCTTTATGAGAAAGTTAAAACTATACCTAATGTAATAATGGAAGGATTAAGTGATATAAGCCCTGTGGCTGGAGTACATACGGGTCCTGGACTTATAGGAATTACAATAATGAAAAAATAAAGGGAGAAATAGGAGGCACTGAAAAGTGACTTATGTAAAAATATAATTATAAAAAGCTTGGAAGTATTATTATGTAATGCTAATTTAATAGAGCAAAAAAAACTTTATCTCATAGCTTTATTAAGGAGGAGATTC
>Ga0102941_1000605_pt1 | contig 16745 bp, 19 predicted proteins | sample SalPonR2_C_D2_MG_FD_79281 | JGI IMG/M metagenome (GOLD analysis project Ga0102941, IMG submission 79281) | Salt pond soil microbial communities from South San Francisco under conditions of wetland restoration - Salt Pond MetaG R2_C_D2_MG | ecosystem: Environmental > Aquatic > Marine > Intertidal... | reverse complement strand
TTACCTTCTTCTAATATGGATCCACACACATATTCTCCATCGATGTTTACAGATAATTGACCGCTAACAAAGCACATATTATTTACAACTACTGCGTGACTAATTGGATTAGACCAGTTGGGAAGTCCTTCACCTCTGGTTACATATTTTTTTTTCATATTGCTTACGTTCTTTAAAATGATTGTTTGGCTCAATATCAATATTAAGCAATTAATGGAACACACTTATCTTTATAGGCCTTGGAAAGAGTTATTGTTATAAAATTTTCTTGGGTGCCGCAATATCCTAACCTTTCCGCCTCTTTGTTCTCTGGTTCAATCTTACCCTTAAACTGTATTTAAACAAAATGGAACTAGCTTGACATAAAATTACTGATCTTCCACCGATTTTATTAAAACAACATTTTGAGATATTACGCACGACAAATTAAGGAAATCAAGGCATTCTCTTAAAATTATACATTTTATGTTATTAAAATAAACTATACAGCAAAGTCAAACTCTCAAATAAATTTAATAAACGTTAGCGTCTATTAAAAAAATATTCTACATTTACCCTATTAAACGATAACGTCTATTAATGCCCAAAATAATTGCGAAAAAAAAAGATTGGATTCATTTAGGCTTTAAACTCTTTTCTGAAAAAGGTTTTTCAGGAATTGTTATTGAAAAAATGGCTGAAAAACTGACAGTGAACAAGTCCAGTTTCTATTGGCATTTCAATACAAAGAAAGAGTTCATCCAACAACTTATCGAATTCTGGATAGCCAATGAAACTGAGCAAATAATCAGATTAACCAATAATGAAAAATCAGCCCTGGAAAAGCTGAAAACACTTGTTGCCCTTTCATATAAAAAAATGCCTAATCAAGATTTCATTTTTTACTTAAAAAGGTATGCTCAAAAAGAACAGGGAATCAAAAATATCATCGAAAAAATTGATTTTCAAAGAATTGAATACGTAAAAAAGCTATTACAAGAACTGGGGTATTCAGAGCAAGAAGCAAAAATTAAATCATCACTTTTCTACAAACATTTGATTGGGTATCACGAAATGATCAAGTATGAAAAACAAAGTAGCGCTTATAAAGAAGAAGTTAGAATAGAGTTGAACCAATTTATAGACTATTAACAATGAAAATTATCATAGCTCTCTTATCCGGCTGTCTTTTACTAACGAATGTCAAGGCTCAAAAAATGGAAGAATATAAAATTGAAGTAGATATAAATGCTTCAAAAAAAGCTGTTTGGAAAACAATAATAGATTTTGAGCATTATCCGCAATGGAATTCAGTCCTAAATATGGAAAATAACGACAGCTTGATTGTTGGAAATAAATTTGACGTGAGTATCAAAAAGCCTAATAATAAACGATCTAATTTCAAGGCAGTTACGGTTAGTAAAGATGTCCATAATTCATTTGCAGCTAAACAGAAAATACTAGGAAAATGGTTTTTTCAGGCGACTCACTTTTTTATTATTAAAGAAACTGACAAAGATAATATTACATTCATCCAAAAGTGGGAATTACAGGGCATACTGGCCTCGTTGTTTCGAAAACAGATATTTAAGGAGCTTGAAGAGTTCAAAAAAATGAATAGGGAACTTAAAGTATACGTTGAAAATAAAAGAGTGGGAACGATAAATCAAATATGATCTCTAAATAGTAACATGAATTGCCGAATGGAATAAATTCTTCAAAAATGCTCATAGATAAACATATCCCCAATTTTCAATTCAGTGAAATACATTACGTAAATATAAATACGAATGCTGAGAAGGTATATCACTCAACAATGGCACTCAATCTGTCAAAGTCCAAGGTGATTGAAATCTTTTTCAAATTAAGAGATCTGCCATTCCACGACAAAGGGTTATCGCAGATAAACAAGGATATGAAATTTACGTTGCTTGAAGAAATTCCCTATTAAGAATTCATTTATGGCTTTTGGTTTACCACAAAAACGAAATTGGTAACCGATTTAAATGAGTTTAAAACGGATTGCCTGACATATAATACGAAAGCTGCCTGGCCATTTTGCTTTAATGAAAGACGAGATGGTTCAACGAAACTAAGTGCTAAAAAAAGGGGAGGGGTTGTGTCTGAACAGAAAATGTAAGTGTATATTTTCTATCTATTGGTTTTCTATAAGACCCTTCAGTGGGTATATCAGAATTGAATTGTTAAGACTAGCAAAAAATAAACTGAATTCTAAATAACAGGAATTGATGCTCAAATTAGGTGGATATATAAATATTTTAATAGCCATAGCACATATTTTTGGGTTGTTTTGGGCTGAACAGATGTTCGCGGTTACGGGAGTAAGAAAAGAAATGGATGAGCTGGCTCAATTTCACTCTGCACTACCCTATTTGTTGACTGTCTTTGTTTCAATCTTTTTCTTTGTTTTCGGTCTATATGGACTTTCAGCAGCTGGAAAATTTAAAAAATTACCGCTTCTGGAATTAGGCATATTTAGTATTGCCGGAATATACATTTTTCGTGGACTTTATGGATTAATAGTTGGACTTTCAATAAAAAAAACAAATTTCCTTCTGGAAACGCTTTTTTCGTTGGCAGCATTGGCAATTGGACTTTTATTTCTAATAGGAGGTATTAAAAAATGGAATCTAATAAAAGATTAATCACCAAAATTCAATGGCAACGAATAATTGCCCTATTGTTCCCCCCAGTTTTTAACAGTTGGTAGGCCAGACTGCTAAAGTTATGTACATATCTATGCAAATACAATTAATCCAAACTGTCGTGTTTCAGCTTAAAAAAGTGAATGACATGAAGAAAAAAGTAATTTCCTTTTTTTGGATGAATTTTTCAGAATGTAAAAATAGCGTATCCCACACCAAAGAGAAAAGGACACCAACAGGTTGAAATCATATATTTTTTTAGAGTTTGGGAATCTACTGATATCCATGGGAACACTATAGACTTAACAAGAATCCCATCTAATAACCTAAATATTAGCAATACCCACAACTTAGTTCTTCATGGTAGTCGAGTTTTTAATAAAAGAAAGGTCACGATGATTGGACAATTAAAAAAAGAGTATTTGAAAGCGAAAACAAATGACGGAGGTAGGTGTTTTAATCCACTATCTCCTGAAGTTATTAGACTTGAACTGCTTGAAGCGCACGAGTAATGCTTTCAATTAATCAAAGGGAGCTGCTTAATGAAGTTAACTAATAAGAAAAATAAAAAATTTAGATCGCCTTACGATGATGCTTTTAAAAAATATTGTTTTTTTTAATTTTGAAATTGAAAAAATCAAATGCTAAACAGATTCTAATGCATAAAAAAATTGTAAAATAAAATTAAGGCTTTTTTATATTATGGAATTTTGTGAACAAGGTCAAGCTACCTGCTTCTAAATCCCCTCCCCTCTACATTAAAAAGACATACACATTGAAAATACTAAAAATGAATTCTTACACGTCCAAATGCATCTTTCTAATCAATTTAATTCTTCTTTTTTTTAGCTGTCAAAAAGAGAATAAATCAAGATTCATAAATACTGTTCAAGGAAAAATCAATTCATCAGAACTGGGAGTATCTTTAACCCACGAACACATTATGTCAAATTATGGCAAAGAAATAAGTGAGGCGTCACTTTATGACAGTATCAAATTATTTGATCAGGTAATTCCCTACTTAAAGAAGTTAAAGTCGAAAGGTGTTCATTCAGTTTTCGATTGTACTACAGAGTATTTTGGTAGAAGAGTTGATCTGTTAAAAAAAGTATCGGATTCCTCAGGTGTACAAATCATTACAAATACAGGTTTCTACGGAGCAGGAAATGATAGGTATATTCCAGAATTTGCATACAAAGCCAGTGCAAAATCCATTTCCCAAATATGGATTGATGAATTTAACAATGGGATTAATGGAACAGAAATTAAACCTGGCTTTATAAAACTAGCTTTTGACGATGGCATGCCACCCTCTAATATTGATAAAAAATTGTTCGAAGCCGGAATTCTCACTCATCTAAATACAGGATTAACTTTGGCAGTACATACCGGAAAAAATATTGAGGCTGTGGATTTTCAAATCGGCCTTCTAAAACAGTATGATATTGACCAAAGTGCCTGGATTTGGACTCATGCCAATAAGGTTGTAAACGATACCATCTTACTTGATATAGCAGCTGAGGGAACTTGGATTTCGCTTGATGGCGTGAACGCATCCAATAGCCATGAATATCTAAAAAGAGTAAAGCTGTTTAAGGAAAAGAATCTACTGAACAGAATACTCTTATCCCATGATGGTATAGGATTTTCAAATACCGTTGAGATAAAAAAATTTGAATCAATCTTTAACAATTTAATTCCACAAATGTTGAAAAATGGATTGACAAACGATGATGTTCATCAAATTCTAGTTGAAAATCCAAAAGAAGCTTTTACTGTAAGAAAAAGAATCAGGAAAGGCCTGTAATCATCTGAATGAAATCCTAACTGATTAGTGTTCTATTACTTCTTCATAGCTACATTAATCGTTCGGAAATTATTCAGATGATATCCTTTTTTGAATCAACTTTTACCCAGTAGTAAATACGCCTGACATAAGGAATTTTACACGTCTCTAAAGAAATTATAAAATACTAATACTATAATTAAAAGGGAAAATATAGCATAGTGTAGGTTAGGCTTCCCTGTCCTGAAAATCGCTTCGGATCTTCAGTTTAATGATTATGCAGAACGTCCTAATCCATACAACTCTTTATAAGCTAAACCAACAGGTATAATCTCCTAAGTAGCTCTACAAGCTTAAATCAGAATTATTAAGATGAATAATAAGATAAAATTTGAAATAGAATAAAAAAGCAGCTGTAATATCGATTTTATCCTTGGATGTTGGCGTTCTTTTCTTTGTCTCGGGAATCTCAATAGGAAATGCACTTGGTAAACTTTCTCAATAATATATAAACTAACAAGACTAAAAATCAAACTCCATAGTACTGCCAAATGACAAAATATTTGAATTAAAAATTAATTACAATAATAGTAAGCCTTGAGCGATAAGCTCATAGTTCATCTATAGTATTTAAACGTTAAGCATCCCCATAAATTTTCCCACAGTTAAAAGGTGTTAGCTTTTTCGAATACAACATTTATATACCTCTGAATAAAAACATAGACTCCTAATATATTCATCAGTTTTTTGATTAAGTTCTATCAATATCAAAACTGTTTTCCGCTTAAAATAAAAACCTTAGTTGCTGTCGAACCACTAAACTTAATGCATGCAAGTAAAGCATCTGCAGATTAAAACCAATATATATATACCTATACCTACATATCAACCATGGTATAAGTTTAGAAACATAATCTTGTTCCTATGAAGATCTTTACATTAGCTATTTGGCACATCGCTCTAAATACATTACGGACATTTGCACTTTATTGGTAATATATGTGCGTTCTTGTACATTTGCTAAAAAATAATCCCTGAATGAAAAAAGTGGTAATTTTAGGTAGTTCTAGAAACGACGGCGATACTGCGATTTTAACAAAAATGCTGATTAAACAATCGAAATGGGATTTAATAGATTTAAATGACTATGATTTCGGCTACTTTGACTATAAACATGAAAATAGAAATGATAATTATCTGACTTTAATGGCGGATTTAATAAAGAAATATGATACATTGATTATCGCTACACCGGTTTATTGGTATTCAATGAGCGGGATAATGAAGGTATTTTTTGATCGTATTACTGACTTATTGACCATCAGAAAGGAACTTGGGCGTAAACTACGTGGAAAAAAAATGGCAGTGATTAGCTGTTCCATTGGAAATAATCTTGGAGAATATTTTTGGCTTCCTTTTTCAGAAACAGCAAACTATTTAGGAATGGAATATTTAGGAAATATCCATACCATTACGGGAGATAATAATGAACAAAAAATTGCGGAGTTTATAAATCTAATTGAACAATAAGAGTACACCTAAACAACGTATACAATTAATGGGCTTAGATGAGCTATCAGTCCGGTTTATTATCTATAGCTTTTCTTGGTCTCGGCTTAAAAGAAAATACCCTCAATCCGTCAAAATCCATATGTAGTCCGGCGACTGCAAACTGAAATATGAGACCTAAAACTGTAATGAACATACTAATTGGCCTAGTTTTAGGAGCCGGAACGATAATTTTACACGTATCAATAAGCAAACCTCATGGATTGGAATTAACTTCATTTTTGTTAGTCATCATTGCTTCAATATACTATGGATTCGCATTTTTAAGTACTCATAAAGCCGCGAGAATTATAGAAATTAGTGTTGCTTCTACTTTTGTAATTATGGCAATTTCTGGACTTTGGGTTTCACCTTGGATTTTAATAGCTGGATTATTTTTACATGGCCTTTGGGACATTGCGCACCATAATAAAATTTTCAAACTGGTTGAAATACCCATGTGGTATGTTCCGTTTTGTGCAACATATGACTGGACAATAGCCATATACTTGACATGTATATATTGGAATTAAAAAATAATTATGGCAACCAAATAAAAACCAACAGCTAAAATAGTTGTGAAAATATACGAAAAGGTCAAAAACAGAAAAGTTATTGACTCGGGTATTGCCGAGTGTCCTACCGAAATATTCCAGCCTCTATGTCGTTTAACTTCACACTCAGATTGACACAAATAAGCAATTGCATAAGTCGAAAAAAATAGAGTTCATAGGAAGGATGAGTTGGGAATCAGCATACATCTATTGTCAGATCATTAAAGAAAATGTACGGAAAGTATTGGGTGGCTTCCATTTTTTATAATTGTGTAATGGAGTCAATCTGTTGATTTCGACGAGATAGTAGAACTAAAACATAAAGAGGACTGGAATTCTTTAAACATAACTATGATTAATTCAGTAAAGTAATAAGATAAGGACCAAGCTGATGTCATAATTTTATGCACGAATTCAAAGCATATATACAGCGAAGAAATTAAGAAAAATGTAAACAGTCCATTTTTATATATTGCAGCTACCATAGGTAAAAAACGAAAGAGTATAAGTTATAAAAGTAGTGTTGCTCAGTATAAAACTCACTGTGGAGAATAAGATTTTCAAAACCATCCCTAAAAATAGATTTTGACATCGAAGTAATGTTACCCAATGAGATGAACAGAAATATCGTATATTCAATTATATACATTGAACTTGTTCTTTATAGAATTAAATCTGAGTCAAGAAACGAGTTCAAAGAATCATTAACCTATCAAGTGATAACGGGGGCCGAGGAAGTTATCTTAAGTTGTACAGAAATTCCTGTTATTAATTAAAGACAATCACCGTTCCAGTGTTTACACGACCCGAATTCACGTTGAAAGTGTTGTAGAATTTAATCTGAAGTAATAACTTATATTTAAACATAAATTGACCCTTATCTACTTCATTAACTAATCAAAATTGTATGTCCACGCTAAAAAATAATATAATTGAGACATTTGGGTTTTCAGAAAACGAATTTGAAAGTATAAAAGACTTTTTTGAACCACTGGAGATTAAAAAAGGAGAATATTTTTTAGAGCAGGGAAAGTATGTGCGAAAACTGGGTTTTGTGGAACGTGGAATTTTACGGGAATTTCTGGTTGTGAACGGTAAAGAGGTTACAAAATGGTTTTCGACTAGCGGCTATTTTGCAGTGGACCTATCAGGTTTTCTAAAAAAACGAAAATCCAGAGTCAGTTATCAAGCTTTAAACGATACTTCCCTATTTACAATATCCAGGGAAGACTATGCTAAAATTGGTAATACCATACCTAAATGGGATAAGCTGGAAAAACTGTTTTTAATAAAATGTTTTTCAATATTAGAAGACCGGGTAATATCCCATCTTTCGATGAATGCAGAAGAACGATTTAATCAATTGTTTGATTTTCAACCCATGCTTTTTAATCAAGTGCCGCTTAAATATCTAGCATCCATGCTCAGAATGACACCAGAAACATTAAGTAGAATTAGACATAGAGTTAGCGAAATAGATTCTTGATCTATATCAAGTTAAGTTGGCTTGGACATATTTACCTTTGAACTATTAGTATAAACATTGACAAAGAAAAGGAGTGGAATATCTCACTCTTTAACTACTTTGTCCATGAATATCAATGCATAAAATAAACTATATCAGATGAAAATTAATCGAGAAGCACCTGTTGTTCAAACAAATAACATAACCATAAGTGCAAATCCAGAGAGAATATGGAGTGTACTGACCGATATTGAAAAATGGCCTAATTGGAATTCAAAAATCAAAAATCCAAAACTAAAAGAAGAATTGAATATTGGAGTCTCATTCACCTGGAAAACCAACGGAAGTAAAATTAAGTCTCAAATTCATACATTTAATCCTAATAGGGCAATTGGTTGGATAGGTCAAAACTTTGTGGCTAAAGCAATACATAACTGGTATTTGGAACCTACCAAGAATGGTACAAAAGTAACAGTTGAAGAGAGTATGGAAGGTTGGTTAATACAAATAATGAGCAAGAAAATGAATAATATATTAAAGGAAGATATTAAATATTGGCTTCAACAATTGAAAATTGAATGCGAGAAATAAATATAATTTACCTTTGAGACAAAAATAAACGAATGTACAAATCCCTTATAATTTTATTGATAATTCTCATTTCCTCACAAGGGAAATTAATCGGACAAAGCAATAGTACATATATCAAGGCAGGCTACTTATATGATAGTAAAAACAATAAGCTACTAAAAAACAAGCTCATACACGTTAAAGGAACAAAAATTATATCGGTTGGCGATTTTGAATCTTTACCAGAAAACAACCAAGTTATAGATCTAACTGAGTATACGGTTCTTCCCGGATTAATAGATGCCCATACACATGTTCTTTTTTCTCAAGATGCCAAAGAAGATTTTGCAGAACATAGTATGAAATCCCTAACCATGGAGAGTGATGCATTAAGGGTGCTTCGCGGTGCTAAAAGAGCCAAAAGTTATTTGGACCAGGGTATAACAAGTATTAAGGAATTAGGTAATTCTGGCTTATATCTTGATATCGCACTTCGTGATGCCATTAACGAAGGAACTCTGGAAGGCCCACGCATTTTCGCTTCTGGCCCTATTTTGGCAGCAAATGGAGGGCAAATCTATGGCGTTCTACCTAAGTACCAAAATATAATAAATACAGAATATCGCATCGTTACAAGTCCTGAAGATGCTAAAAATGCCGTTCGTGAGCATGTTAACCAGAACGTCGATTTAATTAAAATATGTGCCGATAATATTCCAAACAAAACTTATTTAACTATAGAAGAAATAAAATCCATTGTTGAGATAGCGCAATCATATAATTTGAAGGTAACAGCTCATTGTGTCACAAACCAATCCGCCTGGAATGCAATCGAGGCCGGAGTGGATGGGATTGAACATGGGTTTAATTTAGCAGATAGCACGTTGATTAAAATGGCGGAAAAGAAGGTTTACCTAGTACCAACTGAAAATAGTAAGTCTTATATGAAGACCTATGCCAAACTAGCTGGTTATAAGACCAATGACTTAGGTTGGATTGATAACTATCTTAACAGATTGGAAGATAGGCTGAGAAGAGCCATCGAAAAAGGAGTTACCATCGTTGCAGGCTCTGATAATTATACTGATATAAAAGTATCTCGAGGAGAGTCATCGAAAGATATGTTCAGATACTATTTTGAAGCAGGAATGAAGCCTTTGAATATTCTACAGTCCAGTACATATATTTCAGCTTATCAGTTAGGGAGGGAAAATGAAATTGGCTATATCTTTCCTGAAGCGAATGCAGATATTATAGCTGTAAAAGGGGATATTATTAACGATTTTATTTCTACAATGGCGAACGTTGAATTCGTAATGAAAGATGGTGAAGTTTATTTCAATAAAATCAAAATAAGTTCAAATCAGACAAGATAAGAAACAAATGAAGATTTCAATAAAAACTTCGTTATTGGCCCTGCTACTATTTAGTAGTATAAATTGTACTTTAAAACTAAAAGAAAATAAAACCTATTCTGAGGTGAAAGTAATTGGCGCAATGAAAAACGTTATGTGGAAGGGGGAATTAGATAGCAATCTTGACCTTGACACTATTACCGACAAAAATGAGCTTTATGGAATTGGTCCAGAGGCCTACCTGAAAGGTGAATTACTTATAAATAATGGCAAAAGTTATGTGTCCAAAGTGAGCTCTGATTCAACAATGACTGTCGAAAAACGGTTCAACGTTTCTGCACCTTTCTTTGTGTATGCCAATGTTAACGATTGGGTTGAAGAAGAGTTAACACCATCAATACGGAATTATCAAGATTTAGAAAGGCATATAAATCAGAAGATGAACGACTTCAAAAAGCCGTTTGCTTTTAAGTTAATCGGACAAATTTCAAATGCAAGTATTCATGTCCAAAACCTACCCAAAGGGACTAAAGTATCTTCACCGGACCAAGCTCATATAGGTCAAACCAACTATGAGTTACACAATGAAACTGTCGAAATAGTTGGATTTTTTTCAAGGGAGCACAAAGGAGTTTTTACACACCACGACTCGTTTTTACATATGCATCTAATCACTGCTGACGAAAAAAAAATGGGTCATTTGGATAAATTAGAAATTGAAACAATGAAATTATTTCTACCTAGAAACTAAAGTACTTTCCATGATGGAATAATCATACATAGTTGGGTAAGGAAAGTTTCTAATTAATAGGTCATTTTAATTTATACTGCAAAAGCAGATTAAGACTGGTAATAAAAACAATTGATTCGTTGAATTTATAGTACGTAGGCGATGTATAAAGTCTGATGTCTTTTTTTGTTTATTGGGTTGTCCGACTATCTTCATTTAATTAATTTTAAGACAAAGAAATAAGCTCAATGACTATGACGAATACAGCGTTCCCTAGTCCGGAAAAGTATATAATTTGTTTAAATAAAATCGAGGATTTAGAACCTGGCTAAACCTATTAGAAAAAAAATTATTACCATGTGTAAACCTCTTTGCCAACTGTCCAGTTTTTACTGTCTCTTAGCGGTTTTTTTGGACCAAAACATAAAATGACGCAGTTGGTATGAGAAAAATGCGTAACCACCACAATACATAAACTATCTATTTTTGTGTTTTGAAAGACTTATATTAAAAGGTTCAAAGAAAACTTACTGTTGAAGTACTACCAAGAATTAAAAATACTTTCATAAACCCTTATAGTCAAGGATGGCCATTTTTTATCAGCACCAACGTTTTTTGTGTACCGTATAAGTCATTATTTTGAAATCCATTGTTCCATGCTCTGGACAAAATCTGGGTTCAAAATAATTGAAAAGCACGTATCAAATCCAGTTATGGTAATCCCAGTCTAGTCCCTATTTAATTGGTCAAAATGAATTCACTCGGGTCGTGGTAACCAAAGTATTCGATTTCATTTCCATATTTTTTTACTATTTCTCTTACTCTATTTAAGCTTTCTTTTCTTAATTCATTATCGACAGCCCTGATTGTTGCCAATTCGTCAACCGGATGATCTAGTTGATTGATTTCAGCCTGATAATAATAGGCATCGCCAACATAAAAAACCCACACGCCATTTTTCTTGAAAGTTACTCCGCAATGTCCGAGTGTGTGACCAAATAATGGTATCAGATAAATTACTACATCGAAATCCAAATCAATTTTTCTGGCAGGAAGTCCATACCATTCACTATCGTTTTTATCGTATAGCTGTATCCTAGGATTGTGTTCTAATTGGTGCGGAAGGTATCTTTCATTTCCGCTTTTAAAGCTCTCGTACTCTTCTTTTGCCACGTGAACTTTCATATTGGGGAAATCTGCAAGTCCGCCAATATGATCGGGATCAAGATGCGAGCAGATGCAATCCCCGACGTCCTCGGGTCTAAAGCCTAACTTTTCGATTTGTTTTACAGCAGTAAATTCTTCGTCGAACTTGAACCCGACAATATCAATTAATTCTTTTCCAAGTTTTAATTCAGGCTGCTGAGTTTCAGATAGTCCAATCCCTGAATCAATCAAAACAAACCTATTACTACCTTCGATCAGCATACAATGTCCAATTGCTGAACCAAACGGAGATTTGATATTTGTACAGTTTAAGTGATGTATTTTTATCATATTTTTTTGTTTGGGGCTATGGTATAGAATTGAATAATAGATGCGTCTTCTTTGGTGATTTTTATTCTAAATTTCTTCAATTATAGACTGTCCTTTTGATTTATCACCAGAAGTCCATTCCCAATTTTCGTACAGTCGGATTTTCCCGGTTTTTAGTATTTCTGGTTTCGACACACACTTGCCTGTCATTAACCGCCCTTTTTCATTTACTTGGTGATAGCGCATATCTATATGTCCCTTTCTATCAACTAAACCAATCAAATGGCCTTTTACGACTTTTCCGCCCGAATACTCCGCTGTAAGAACAGTACCATCTTGGCTGTAGCAGAAAATCGTATGCTTTGTTGTATCTCCATTTTCTGTAGTGCTTATAGCTCTAAACTTTTTATTATTATAGTTTACTCCCCCCATTTATCTCTTTTATTTTGTTGTTACGACACTCTTTCCCAAGATGCATTAATATTGATTCTAATATGGAACTAACAGTCGGTATTATTACCTCTTTTCCATAACTCAACTGTTCTTCTTATGAATTCTTCAAGTCCTGATTCATGGATTTCAACTTTCTTTTTTATCCGAATACAACCTTTTCCCGTGTCAAAGTGCCTTAGCAAGTCTTCTGCTCCATCAACTTTATTTATTGTTCCAACATAAAGACTTACATAGGACCTTTGAGCATTAAGGTTAAAAATACTTTTCCCGTTCATGCTATAGGAAAGCATTTTATATTCAATACCTTCCTTCAATCCGGGGGCATGTTTTTTAATCATGTGACGAACCTGCTCAAGTTGCTCTTTTCTCCAATCGTTCTCAAGTTTGTCTAAGTATTCACTTGGTGTTTTAACTTCATATTGCATCACTAGGAATTGATATTAAAAGGTTTTCAAATTTTAAGTAGTCCCCTAACCATATTGTCACCTCGTTGTGTTCATCAAATTGACAGAGACATAGACTTTTTGGTCATGTGGTCAATTGGTTTAATTTATTAAAAATTTTATTATAAGACAACTCTCATAGGAGTCATTAAGGACCTTTGAAAGCCTAAGCCCAGATAAAAATTTATTGCGTTTATGTTGGATTTATCGGTTAATAGCGTGATTCTTTTACAACCGCTTTTATTCGCTAATTCGATCGCTTTTCCCACTAAGGTCGAGCCTACTCCTTTATTCCTGTATTTTGGGTGAACTATCATATCCTCCAAAAAAGCAACTCTACCACCTAACGCAGTGCTAATCGTATAAAGTAGACTTACCATGCCGACAATAGATTTGTTTTCTTTCAAAACTAATATCTGACCGATATCATTATTCTCAATTATTGCCTTTAATCCAGTTATTTGGCACTCAAAGTTTGGTTCAAACTCTAACTCCTGGATAAATAATTTTGATAATAGACGTGCTAATTCAAAAACATCATCTTTTGTAGCTAATTCTACTTTTTGCATAATCTTTGAATTTCATTTACCTATTTAGGGGATTCTAAATTTAATTTTTTGATTAATAATTCAAGATTTCTTTTTTTATCTACCCATTCTTCATCAATGATACTGTAATAGGCTGCACTTCTAGATTCACCATTAGATTTAATTTTATCTTTTCTAAGTATTCCCTCAAAATGTCCACCTATTTTCTCTATGGCTTTTCTTGACCTAACATTATTTGCATCCGTCTTTATTTGAACCCTTCTTATGCCAAGTTTCTCAAAACAATATGAAAGCAACAACAACTTGCATTCGAGATTTACAACGGTTCCCCAATATTTCTGTATTATCCAAGTCCAGCCTATCTCTAGCTTCTTATCTTCAGGAAAGATTTCAAAAAACCTGGTGGAACCTATTAGTTCCCCTCTTTTATTTTGAATAACAAATGGATAATGATTGCCCTTTAACCTTTGCTCAAGTGCTGAATTATATACCTTATTGAAGGTTTTACGATCTGAACAATCGGTAGGTATATGCTCCCAAAGACGTTTGTCTTTTGCTAGTTCGAACAAGGCGTCATAATGCGAGGTTTCTAAGGAAACAAGGCGTATAGTGTTACCATCAAGTACTAGAGGGTATTCTATCCAGTTTTTATTCATTCCTGTAATTTTTAGTATTTCCCATTATATAGTAAGGTTAGGCCGGTGGATTTGCATAGCTATCATTTTCTTCGCTCAAACTCATTTCTATAGGTTCCCGTTTCCATTTTGATATACATACAATAATCCTTTATTAATCCCCTTTCGTTGTAATCGATTTAAAGCCAACTGCGGCTTTAGCATGTTGCCTCGATAATTTCGTACTGGTAGCGGTTGGTATCAACTGTGCCTTAATGCGGCTTTCCTGTCGTAGCCATTTGTTATTTATCAAATTGATTCTGCATCTTGGTATTCTTTCTGGTTAGATGAAGCATTTGTATCCACGGAAAATTTCCATTCCCCAGACTCCTGTTTCAAGACAATTGAAAACTTCCCGTATCGTTCATTTATGTTTTGATTTGGGGTAAGTATTTCCAATTTGTAGTACCCATTATCCAAAATAGCTTCCCCCATAATCTTTCTATTTGTTATTTTGAAAGTTGCTTTGATCCTCAAATTCTCTCTTTTAGCTCGTTCAAGATTTTCGGAAAAAAAGTTGAGAATATTCTTTTCTCCTTTGAATGATTTGGGTTCTATACCATTATAGACATTTATTAATAGGGCGTCTGCGGTATACGAATCCGTTAGTATCTCCGCATCCATTTTTTCATATCCTTTGCTAAAGGTTGAATAGGGAATATTCAATTCAGTTTTGATCTTATCTACGTTTTTCTGACTTAGATTCCCATTCTTAAATTTAGTTCCATTGGAACAACCTAATAATGTAACCAATGATAGTATTAACAGAAGTACCTTTTGCATTTTATTAGTTTATAACATAAGAATTAGGACATATATTCCTATTTCTTAATATGTGTAATTTACTTTGTCCGGAGTCTATCATTAAAATCGATAAAGTAATATATCAAAAACTTATCTTGGTTTACTCTAGGAAAATTTTTAGGGTTGTAGCGTTAATCAAACCTTCGTGGACTAAAAATAAATAATATTTTTTGACAACCCATATGCTGTTCTTCGTTCTCTGCACGCTTTTATTTAATTTTCTCATTTCTTTACCCAAAAAATAGAACTTTCAATTCTTAAATACGCTTGCATTAATTTAATAGGTTAATCAATTCTTAGTCTCCCTTTGAATTTTATAGAATTAAAAAAGAGTCCTTTTTACTATTTCCACTCCCGTTTGGCTGCATCTAAATCTGATATGAATTTTGAGTCACCCCACATGGCGGATAGCATATCATGGGCCAATATTCTTGCGGCTTCTTCGTCGCTGGGATAATGGATACCCATAATCTCTCTTGATTCACCTATTTCATAGGCTACCTTTAAAAATTCCTCGCGCTTTCTCGGAATCAGTTCGCTCCATATATAGGCCTGTATATAGGCCCATAAAGTATGCCCGCTGGCAAAGGAAGGTGAGGACATAATGGCCAACGGTTTCAGTTTCGGCTCAAGAGCGTAAGGTCGGGCCCTCAATAGATGATATTTGACGGTAAATTCCATGATGCGCATATCCGTGGTGACCCCTGAAAGTAATTTTGCGGTCGCAGGATAGTTTTCGTAAGTGCAATCGTCACCCATTACAGTGCGACCTTCGAAAAACAAATCGTTCATATTGCTCGAATAGTTTTCGTGATCTTTCTTTATACTTAGATGCGGCCAGTAGCCAATAGGTGCTAAAATTTCAGAAGCTCTGACCTCCTGCTCCTTCGTTCTCCTAGTCTGCCATTCCAATAAAAAATCCAATTCCGCCCTGGTCTGCTCGGAGCTATTGGCAGGAAATTGTATAGAGGTTTTCAGTTCTTCTATATGTGGTGTTTTCAAATATTGTGGTGTAGCCATAATATATAGAAGAGAAACAGGATGATAGCTACTTGCCGGAAATCTTATGCTATCCAATTCATGGTGGGTCGAAGCGATTTCGGAATTCAGTTTTTCTAAAACAGCATAGTGGTTTTTGGAGGGCTCCATGGGGTGAAGGGACTGTGATAGGGCATTCATGCTTGATGCTAAGATTAAGAGGTAGGATAGTTTTTTCATAGTCAAGAGTTATTATATCGTTTATCGACGATACACGAATATAACCCAAGATTCAAACATTTACAAATAAATCCTCTTAATTATTTAGTTTGAGTAGTGATTTTGAAAATTGTTCCAATACGTGCCTATTTAGCGTGTAATAGGTAAACTTATCCTCGCTTTTTGTCGTAAAGACCCCAGCATCCCTTAATATTTTTACATGCTGTGAAATGGTTGATTGGGAATAATCAAATAGTTGCACTAGATCTTTGTTACATGTCAGATTATCAATACCCTTACCGTTATTTTTTCCGGAGAGATATCGGATAAGGGCTATACGAAAAGGATGAGCAAGTGCATTTGCTAAAAGGGCCATCGAATGGTCTCCTTCATTTATGGATTTTTTATTGCTTTGGGATCGTATTCTCATTTTAATTGTGTTACGTAAATATAGGATTTAATTTTTTTTATTAGTGGGTATACGATCAATACCGACC